>ERZ1023666.862-NODE-862-length-11381-cov-30.587851_pt1 | contig 11381 bp, 10 predicted proteins | sample MGYA00380341_ERZ1023666 | MGnify/ENA primary metagenome ERZ1023666 (study PRJEB33179, sample SAMN07448983) | human gut metagenome | biome: Human-gut; feature: Human associated habitat; material: Faeces | host: Homo sapiens | place: India: Bhopal | collected...
CTAAAACTTGCGGCATTGCGCCTTTCTGCGTGAGAAAAGCAAAATATCCCTTGACAATACTCTGTTAATAATTACGTAATCGTTTGAAGAGGAGGAAAGTTTGTCACAATCATAGAATCTATTATCAGTAGATTATCAATACTATACGCTCTAAATGATAGAGAAGTGATTGTGTAGATTCTGTACAGATACGAAATAGGCAAAATTTAACGTATTTAACTTTCTGTCACACCGATAATTCATTATTTTGCTAAAGCACCATAATATTAGCCCAACACTGCACGGTTTTGTTTTTTTTGTGTACTTTTGCCGATAAATAAAATTGCAATATGGCAAAGAAATTTGAAATACGAAACAGTACGGCAGAGTTCCTGACTTTCGTGGCAGAAGGTAAAGAACAAGGTATACAAGTGTTATATAAAGATGAAACAGTGTGGGCTACGCAAAAGGCCATGGCACAGCTTTTTGACTGTTCAACAGACAATATAGGTTTGCATCTGAAGAACATATATGATACGAATGAATTGAACAAGGAGGCAACTACCGAGAAAATCTCGGTAGTTCAACAGGAAGGTGCGAGAGAGGTTCGGCGCAACACGCTGTTCTATAACCTCGATGCCATCATTTCCGTGGGGTATCGTGTCAACTCCATCCGTGCTACCCAGTTCCGCCAATGGTGTACCTATGTTATCCGGCAGTTCTCGCTCCGGGGCTATATCATAGACAAGAAGCGTATGGAGAACGGCTCGTTCATAGGTGAGGACTATTTTGAGCATTTGTTAGCAGAAATACGTGAGATTAGATTGAGTGAACGAAGATTTTACCAAAAGCTCACAGATATATATGCTACAGCTGTTGACTACAATAAGGATGCACCTACCACACGTCTGTTTTATAAAAAAGTTCAGAATAAGATGCATTATGCAGTGCATGGGCATACTGCGGCAGAACTTATCGTAGAAAGAGCCAATGCGGAGAAAGAGCATATGGGACTGACCACTTGGGAGAATGCGCCTGATGGAAAGATTGTCAAGCCAGATGTGAGTATCGCCAAGAACTATCTAAAACAAGTGGAACTTGAAGATATGGGAAAACTTGTCAACTCTGTGCTTGACTTAGCAGAACGTATGGCAAATCGACATATACCAATGACTATGGAAGATTGGGCTAAACGTATTGATATTATTCTTGAAGCTGGAGGTGATGCCGTATTACATGATGCAGGAAAGGTTTCTGCTGAATTTGCCAAGAGCTTTGCAGAGTCAGAGTTTGAGAAGTATCGTGTGATACAAGACAAATTATTCAACTCTGATTTTGATAAATTCAATTCTTCTTTACCGTTTGACGATGATAAGAATTGAAAGCCAAAAGGGGATGAGGTGACTCAAATCACCTCATTCTCCACTTACTTGTCTATGTATGATGCTACAAAATAGACAATCGAAATGACTGTATAAAGGAAACACGGCAAGAAAATCCAAAGCAAAGCCTTTACCCAACCATTAGACAACCACACACCTTCATTCCTTGACATCATATTAGCCTATATATGTAATTCATAGAGACAAAGAAGAAGCGTTTAATTTCTAAATATTCCATAAAATTCGTCCATTTACATGGTAGTAACAAGAAAAAACGCTATTTTTGTAGTGTTGATTCCCGATAGCCTCTGATTCGTCAAGCTATCGGGTCTTGTTTTTATATACGTTTTGCTTACAAAAATGCATTATTTTTTCAGCAAAAACGTTTGTACAAAATATTTCTTAAAGATATTATTTCACTAGTGTCTCTTAAAATTATTTAAATTCAAAATTATGTTGCTCATGCACAACGTTTTAACTTTCCGATACCCTGTCCGGAGTTTGAAATGCGTACCTTTGCACCCGATTCGACATCCGCCTATGGACTCGCAGCGGTGAAATCCAGTCCTGGCACCGCTGCATTTCCCTCAAATATGACTTCTACAAAGGCACAAGACGAATGAAGCTGCTGGACTCCAACGAAATCCGGCAGCTTCGCGATGTGTGTATATTTGAGGTGAATGGAATTGAGGTGTATATGTAAATTTTTCACCTATTACATAACGACATTAGCTGATTTTTATTACTTTTGCAGCGTAATATCAAAATCAGTCAAGTATGAAAAAACTTCTATTTACCTTGTGTTGCATGATTTTTGCTATAGCATCATTCGCACAATCCAATGTCCATATCAAATTTATGGGTATTCCTGTTACAGGTACAATCGCACAATTTCAAGCGAAACTGGTTGCGAAAGGTTGCACTTATAACAAAGTTGCCAGTGCATCTATTTCTAATGGAACAAGAGCATTCAAGGGCACTTTTGTTGGAAATAAAGTAGACATCTATGTTTTCTATGATACCAACACAAAAATAGTCTATAGGACAAAAGCTGTGGTCAGCGGTGTTTCCGAAGATATAGCGGAGCAAGAGTATTCTAAAGTCAAAAACCTGCTGTCTCAAAAATATGGTTCTGACTCTGAAGATATGTATGTCGGAACAAAGGAAGGAAAGGAATCTGTTTCATTCATTTCTGCAAATGATGAAGGAGAAATAAATGGTTCAATCGACCTTTTCATAACACAGGATGAGGAATCTTGGATTCGTGCTCCATATAACTACAATTTACACATAGATTATAATGATCGTATAAATACAAACAAACATGACAACCAGCAACTTGATGAAATATAAAAAACACCAATTTGTAGTAATGGAATTCAATTACTGGGTATTCTTCTTGATTTCAGCTTTACTGGTCGGCTGTTCTTCATCTAATGATGATAATGAAGAACAGGTTAAGAATAATCTTACAATTGATATTTCCGACATTAAAGGAACTTGGTATGTAACAAAATCCACCTCACAAAATTGGGATGGAATTGTTTTGGTGTTGAATGATAGGCAGAGCTGTAGTTGGACGCAAAGGGATGGTGAATATGTCGGTCCATATTATTTTTTTGAACATGTTAATGACAAGACGCTGAAAGAACAATGTGGACTTTTGGGTATTGAGTCCACATCTGCCAACCAAATTCATATCGGGAAAATAAACATTTCGAATTTCGCTACAGAAGAATCGAACTATCAAGAGGTATATCGCTCACAATTAAATATTACTTGCGATTTACGTCCTTATCTTCCATCTAAGAACAGTCAGGTCTTTATTGATAATAAAGTAAACCATGACGCATGGTATTTTTGGGTAGATAGTGACTTTAGTTATAAATTTGAGATTACCGCATATACGAATAATTCGATGAAGCTAAAGTTGGTAGAAAGTGATTTTCGCTTTGCTGACTATGAAGAGAAATATCCATTGAGAATGTCTGTTGGTACAGAGTTAACCTTGGAAAGATCTATACGCGAATGATGAAAAAGGAGAGTGGTGTCCACCCTCCTTTTTTACTCATAAAACTCAGAATAATCTATCATCTTTTCAGCTTTAAATGGAACTACTGCAGTTTTTATATGTATCTCTTTTGCCATGTCTACCAACATCTTTGTATATGTACTTCTGCCATCCCAAAAAGCTATGACCGCATTTGCCTTTACAATCATTTTTGCAGAACAGATTCTATGTGCATCTTTACCATAGATATGCCAATCAGCTTCGAATTGTTCCGATACAATACCATTTTCAACACAATACCGTGTTATCATTTCTTTTGTATTGTTTGAGGTGCCAGATAAGATTACGACATTGTTTGTTTTCATTTTTTCAGAAAGATAATAATCGCATTTTTCTTTGAGCAATTCATAATTACGGAAGGAACTACTCCCTGCAACAATAACATAAAAATCGTCACCCCTATTTATAGGAGGATTCTTGACTTCTACAAAATCAAGCTTGTCCAACATATAAAGGTTGTCATTAATATGGAAACTGCTGCATTTTTCTGCTTCTGTCATTTTGGGAAATTTGGGCTTCCCATATTTTTTACTCAATCGGCAAATTGGATGCTCTTCATACATAGTAGCGTAGTAAAATTTGCATATTAGGCAACGTCTAACATTGTAGTACTTATACATCCATATTAAGAGAGAATGAAACAGGAAATGATAATCATTTAGAAACTGATAATTTCCTAACAAATTCAATTCACACAATGAGTCTTTTCTTACTTTATTATGGGCAATTCTGCAATTTACAAATGTTATATATCCATTCTGTTGGTTTTCAAATTTACCAAATACATAGCGGGCAATTCCTATTTCCATCGGTTCTTTTAAAGTACGTTTAAAGGCTATAAACTCCAATGGACCGCTTACTTCTTTTTCACCATAACGCCATTCATGAGTTTCCTCCCAAACTTCCATATTTAAAAGAGCGTTTATGTCTTCTTCATTCTTGATCTTAATTTCTATTATTTTTAGACCAGAGTTTCTTTTTTCTTCATCGCAAGCATGTGTAACACAAACTTCTATTAAAATAGGTACTAAGTTAGTTGATTTGCGATTTGTCAAAAGTAAATCTGCAATAAATCCATTTATATCTGCTTCTTCTGTGCAAGTGTCATAATATTGCTTCAAATCATATTTACATACTTGATTCTTATCTTCGCACTTGTCATTTCTTAATTGGCAGTTAGTATTTTGGCATGTACGTGTAATTGGGTATGAAATTTCAAACTTCTCGGAGTTTTCAAATTTCTCTTTTATTAATTTCTTGGCTAATTTATGTAGATAGGTTTCCCCGGAACAGTCTACCAGTTCCTTATGATAAAAATGTGGTCTTCGATATTTACTTCCGATCGCACGAGGTAGTAAAGGATTACCGCAACCTATACAAATATATTGATGTTGGTTGCGGTTTTCCTTAGTGATGTCTTTGATAGAAACCAATTTTTTACTTTCATCATAGGCGTATTGATACTTGATTTCAGCCATAGGCAAATTCTTAAAAGCTACAGATTATATATCACGTTCTCAGGGAAAAGTAAGGGCATTCCTTTCTTCTTGATCTTGAAAGAATATGTGTCACCATGTCCACTTGGACGACATAGCAGTAAGTCTACCGTTATGATATTCTGCTCAATAAGCACATCAAACTGTCCGACATTTGGATTCTTTGTGTGCTCAATCTGCTTGTATCTGAAATATTCTTTACCGTCATTCTTTTCATTCTCCACTTCAATCCAGAATGTCTCATGATGTTTTGTTAGCAAGCGCTGATGCAGTTTCATCAATCTCCATGCTGCCACATCCTCCAATCTTTTCAGATGTGCCTGAAGTTCGAGGCGTTCATCAGGCTGGTTGACGTTAAGAAAAAGAAACTGGCTATTTGGAGGCGTACATTGTACTGTGTTCTGATAAGTCTTTTTACCATCCACGTTGTAATAACCATACTTCTCTACTATCTGTTTACCTGACTTTAATGCACTGATGTCCCAATCGGGAGTTTGCGTAAACAGAACATTTTTCTTGCTACTACGTTTATCACGATGACTTTTCAGTTCTATTCCTTTGTAGTCTGGTGTTTTGTCGCTGTTCATACTGATGCCAAGGAAGGACTCTATTGTCCTTCCGATGCCTGTATCTGCGGCAACTTCTGATTCAAACCATTGGTCTTTAACAGAACGGAATCGAGCCAATAATTCCTCTGAAACGACATTGCTCAACACATAAATAGCTTTTATAATTTCCTGTAATGGGGTTATAATTGGTGAGTTGAAACATTTTTCTATGTTAACATGAGTTATGTTTACAGAACATAAAGCGTCTTCATGTTTGAACAATACATGGATGTCGCTTCCTTCTGAAAATGAACCAAGTCCATATATCCACATACGAGGGTCTCCCTTTTTTGTATTGGGACGGTAAAAGGTAGCCTTTGTTTCCTTTATACTAGTTTCTGTCAATATAATAGCTTGGTAAAATGCTTTATGCTCTTGACCTTGCTCTTGCTCCTCGTAATTATGAATGCCATTCTCTAAGAAGTATGCACGCATAGGGACTGTTGAGTCAAGAATGCTTTTCTTCAATCCTGTTTGCGTTACTTCGACCTGAGTAAACTTAACGTTATGGTTTACCAGAAATTTAAGATTCTTTTGTTCAAACGAGTTGAACGGACGCATATTTATCATATCTTGCTATTTTATGTGATTCAAAACTGTATTTGCTATTGCTCTCGCCATCAAAGGCGGAACTGCATTCCCAACAAGTGTATATTGTGGTATTTCCTTTTGACGATTGTTTCCACCAGTCTGTCGCTTTCCTTGAAAAACGAATGAATCGTCAAAACTTTGCAGACGTGCCATTTCGCGAACTGTCATAGGACGATAAGCGGAATAATGGATAAAATCGTCTGGCATAGTGCATACCGTAGGGCTTTGTCCCAGCGGATTAAGGACTACATAATTTCTCTTCTGTGAGTCCAACCCTTTTGCTTTCAATTCATTCTTGGCATCATCGTAATCCTTATGCTCTGCTATTATTTGAAGCCTTTCACGCACCTTGTCGTTTTGACAACTCGTCTGATGATTAAACAACTCCATATGCTGATGCTTTCTCTCTATGTCCAAATCATTCATAGTTGCAACATAGAACGGAGGTTCGTCAAAAGTGAATCTATGGCTCAGTCTGCCTTTTCTTGACCACTCTGAAAAGAGATGTCCATTTGGTTCTGGCTCACCTTGCACACCTCTAAGTTGTTTTACACTTTCATATTCTTTTATCAAGGTAGGTTTATTATATGTGTTTACGACTTCACCATTACCAATCATGTTCAAGTCCCATATTGCCTCATACACCTTGACTTTATCTTCTTCTTGAACAGTTGATGGTATCTCAGATATGACATCTTGGTCATTTCTGCATCCTATAAATACTACACGTTCTCTGTTTTGTGGAACACCGTAATTAGAAGAGAGCAACACCAATGGCTCGCTGATGTTATAAAGACGTATCTCTTTCATCATATTTTCAAAACAAGTCAAGACATTTTTGTTTTTCTTGAATTGTTCACGTATGAAATCGATACATTCGTCAAATGTTGATGTCAGTATCTCAAGAGACTTTTTCAAGGTACGAGCATCATCTTCGCACCCACCATCCATTTCGATGATCTTGTCTACAGAAACTAACATATTTTCGAGAATCTTTTCATCAGAAATACTCTCTACTATAGCATTGTAGCTATCTACAAATGTATCATTATCAATATGCGAAGAGGTTTTCAGCTGGATCACTTGCTTCCTTATTTCTTCACGTTGCTTTTTAGCACTCAACAATAACAGTCCATGTCTTACTGTATTTACAGAGGCATCACTTTTGCTCACACTATATGGAAGATGTTTTGTTACATTTTTGAGTTGCTGCTCTAAATTGTTGAAATATGTATCATACAATTTATCCATATCTGCATTTATGTCTTCCATACACATTTTTGTGTACAGACAATCATAAAGCCATTCATTGATATTAACCTTCAGATGGTCATTGAGAAATGCCAGCAGAGTACTCATTTTTGCATCATCTACTATAGAACGGATTTCTCTTAGTATACGTTCCTTTATTCTACCCTCATCTTTGGTTAAAATACCTTTGACATTCTCCATTACGAAATACTTCGGACGAAGAGCCTTGATAACTTTCAAATAATGATAAAATAAATCATCACGTTTATCAAGTTTCTTACGTCTTCCTGCCAAACTGAATGATTGGCAACTTGGACCGCCTGTAATTACATCTATCTCCTGTCCGTGTAGACGTTCCATCAAATTCGGTAGAAACGAATCTTCCATAATATCTTGACACAAAAAGTCTGTATCAAGTCCCAACATCTTGTTGTATCTTACACGATGCGTCAGTTCACAATTCTCATTAATATCGCTTGCAAGGCGAAAATCATAAAACTTATCATCTGTATATGCCTGCATAAATCCTTCGCTGAAGCCTCCGGCTCCAGCGAATAAATCTAGATAATTCACACCTCTACGAGAGGCGAGGAATTCTTTTTTTTCAGCCATTCTTTATCTTTCAGTTGTTTTTGTTCAAAAAATCAGCCCTTACAAGTTCTGTATAATTTACATCCAGTAGCTCTGCTATTTTAAGTAAAGTTTCAAGCGAGGGCTGCGAAGTGTTTGTGCACCACTTGGATATAGTGCAAGGATCTTTCTGCAACTGTTCCGCCAGCCACTTATTGCTGCGCTTCTTTTCTACAAGCACAACCTTTATTCTATTGATATCTTTAAACTCTTCCATCGCTTTATTTTTTGCAAAAATACAATTAAAGATTCATATAATGATAGTTTTTACAGACATTTAGTGATTTAAAAATCAATTTTCTTCTTTTATCACAAATATTCGATGGTGAATTATATTGTTCTTAAATAAATCTCGTATCTTTGCGTTTAACAATAAAAAGATAACGTTATGCAAAAAATACTCTTCGCTAATATTGGTTGGATGAAACGCTACCGTGGACATAGCAATTCTGACAAAATCAAAGGTGGAGGAAGTTATAACCCCGATGACAAGCACGAGGCCTTTAACTTCCAAGACGTTAACGGACATTGCTATGGCTATGTGCAACCTACTAAATGGAGTAAAATAAAAATAGAACGTATAGATTCTTCGTGTTTAAAATCTGACGATTATCTTGATGACGTGATAGTCGTATGGACTGCTACAAACCCTATTGAGGGTGGAACATTCATTGTTGGTTGGTACAAACACGCAAGAGTTTACCGCACATTTCAGTATGACACCAAGTTAAAGGAGCGTAATGGCTATGACTACAATATAGAAGCACTTTCGTCTGACTGCAATCTTCTCATGGAAAAAGAACGCACAATGCAGGTTCCAAGAGCAAAAAATGCTTTAAACAAAGGTTTTATGGGACAGTCTAATATTTGGTATGCAGATAGCGAAACTGAAAAGGTAGCCAATTTCAGAAAATTGGTTATCGGCTATATCAATAATTATGTCAAACCTAAAAGTCGAAAGCCGAAGCCTTGCATAAATGTGGAGGCAAAGATTGCAGTAGAAAAAGCTGCTATCTCTGCCGTTACCTCTTACTACAAAGAACATGGTTATAAAATATATTCGGTTGAGAGTGAAAACAAAGGTTGGGATTTGGAAGCATATAAAGGAAAATCTATACTACGAATAGAAGTCAAAGGTTTATCAGGTTCTGATCTATCCGTACACATTACAGAAAATGAATATTCACAAATGAAATCAGCCCATAATGATAATTATCGTTTATGCATTGTCACAAACGCTGTAAGTTCTCCTAACCTTTGGACTTTCGCTCATGATAATGGTAATTGGATTTGTGAACAAGATTATGAAATTGAATTATCGTTTGAAGAACATATTGCTGCTATTGCTTACATTGAATAGTTTTCAAGCATAGTGTGATTTGTTTATAAAATGTTTCACCATTAGTTCTTAAAAATATGGATATTGAAAATAAAATTATAAATCTATATAATGAAATTACAAATCTGCAAGAGAAAAAGAAAGAGATTGAAATGCAGATCAAACAGAAAATGGACTTGATGGAACATTTTCATAATCAACTAAAAGCCACAAGATACGCATCTGCTAACCCACAAAAAAACTGGTTTTATAATTCATCAAATCAGCATAAATATAGCAATCCTCTGTGGCTTAGCAAAAAAGAAATAGTTTTAAAAAGGGACGGTTATAAATGCAAGATTTGTGGTTATACTGCAACGGAAGTACATCATATTGATTATAGAGATGAAAATGGTTGTGATGTAAAGAATGAAATATGGCTTTCTCCCTTTTCTCATTTAATATCTCTATGTTCTGAGTGTCACGCAAAATTTAAAGGAACTGAATGTGATGATGCTATATTTATTATTTCAGACCCACCTATACTGTTATCCAAAAATAGAGAATGTAATCGTACAGATCTCGATTTGGTTAATCCAAACTGGAATGAAGTTTATAGCAAGTTGCGTTATTTTAATATTGACAATGATTACGATCAAAGGAAATCGTTGTTATTAACTATACTTAATCCTGAAGCGACAAAAACTGGTAGGGAAATATTAGGTTTGCAAGAAAAAAAAGAAATAAACGAGCTTGATAAATACATATTGATACATCGTTTAAGAGATAAAAAGGAAATTATAAACTTTGGAAATGAATTGCTCAAATTGCAGAATGACTGTCCTTCAACTAGGAAAAATTGTTTCTTCATATTAGCAAAAATAAATCCTTTAATTGAACTTTGTAAAGAGCCTCCCCAAAAAGGAATTATTCATTTCAACTCTAAAAGCAAATCCAATGGATACTTCATTACATTATACGATATAGAATCAAATACATTCGTACAAACTTTCAACATGTCCAAATGTCCTGAGTATTGTAATTCACAAAATAACGATTATAAATTTTTTAGTCAATTTTTGGCAATAGAATATGTAATGAATAGATGTAAGGAAACAGGAGAAAATACATATGATCTTCCTATTTTTCCCAATGATCCAAACGGAGATGTATCTTATATCGATAATACAATATTTGATTATTTAAAGAGCAGAATACAAGATGATAATTTGTATAGTCGGTTAAAGAAAATTATTGATAGAATAGATTTCAATAATTTTTATTTATATGAAAATTGGCATAATATATGGGGAGATATTCCTACAAAAAAATTTAGGGACAGAAAAGTAATAAAGAAAATTGATTTAGGCCAATATTTTGATGCAACTTATTGAATAATATTGTCTTTTCCCCACCATCCAATCGCTCATATCTTTGCCCTAAAAAAGCAAGATATGAGCGATTTTTCATTCATTCCACCTACATCCGTTGTCACACTCCCCGACACCCACGCCTCCGCAGCCTTCACCACCAATACATCTGAAGTCTTCAAGGAGGAGCACAACATTGCCCCAATCATCATCAGCGACAAGATGAAGTATATCCCATGGGGAGGTGACAATCAGATGCCGTACAACATTATCGACCTCATCGAGTCTGACGAGACAATGAGCACTTGCCATATGTTCAACGCCGAAGTCTGCTATGGCAGCGGACTTGTCTATGACACAGAGCTTGCCACCGCACATAATACACAGATTATTTTACATTGTCTTTCGCCCCAGATATCTTCTTATACACGAATCCTTCACTACCAGTGAAGTAAGCTTCGAATACAATGCTGAGGAATTGGGTAATGCTCTTACGCTTATTGCCAATCTTGAAGAAAGCGGAACTGGCATAAATCATGAGGTCGGCTTGGCTGCATTTGGCATTAACGGCTATGCTGACTTTAGGTATTACTATCTGGTCACCCATAATCTCCTTATTTTTCTTATTTATCGAATTCTTTTCCGTCAAGCAATCTCTTGAATTCTTCTTCTGGAGGAAGTATTT
>ERZ1023666.869-NODE-869-length-11293-cov-49.594590_pt1 | contig 11293 bp, 11 predicted proteins | sample MGYA00380341_ERZ1023666 | MGnify/ENA primary metagenome ERZ1023666 (study PRJEB33179, sample SAMN07448983) | human gut metagenome | biome: Human-gut; feature: Human associated habitat; material: Faeces | host: Homo sapiens | place: India: Bhopal | collected...
CTGGTATATGAAGCACATCTCCTGGATTGCTTTCGTAGGTTACATCGCAGGTATCGTTTGCTACTGGTTTATCCGCACCTTCCTTTATGCTATCTAAAGGATAAGTATTTTCTGATGTGAGCCCCACACGCCCTGTTTTACTCTAATTGAGCAAGCTTTGAGCGTATTTTTTAACGTTAATTATATTTAACGACCCTTGGGTCTTGCCTGATGAAGTTTGCGTCATAGTATTCACCTTTTTCCACGAGGGTGAATATGATCCTTAGCAACTTGTTTGCTATGGCATTTAGTACATAATGACGCGGCTTTTTATCTATTAAAGTACGTCTCTCGTAATACAGTTTAATCTCCTTGTTGTGCAATCTGGCGCTTTCTGCGCAGATGTACAACAAGGTCTTTGACCGTCTATTGCCAATTTTGGATATATGTGCTCCCTTGTCCATTTTCCCCGATGATTTTTCGTATGGCGCAGTTCCTGCATAAGCAGCATATTGGCGCGCTGTAGTTATTTTTGTGAAATTCTCTGTTTTTACCAATAGTTCTACTGCGGTAATCAGCCCAACTCCATCGACACTTTTAACAAGCTCATAGTTGTGGTGAATGCTCTCATGTCCATTTATGACTTTCAACATTTCTTTTTCCGTCTCTGCAATTTCCGTGTCCAACATCTCTTTGATACGGTCCATGCTTCGCTTGACGGCAAGACTTCTGATAGGACGACAATCCTCGCTCCTGTCGGCTGTTATTAGCTGTTTACGCTGTTCTACAAGCATTTCTCGGTGGCGTGCCAATTGACGAAGCTCATATAGAGCCTCTTCTGGAAACGTCTTGTATTTCAGCTTATCAGGATATCTCTCTCCAAAATCTCTGAGCAGTGCACAATCCAGGACATCCGTCTTGGCACGGTCAGGGGTTGCTCTATATCTATGGATGACATATCCACCCACAAAGGCAATCTTTACATTGCTATCCATGCAGCACTTCAAGAGGGTATCACCATAAACTCCGGTATGCTCAGCAACCAATACAGCATCGCTAGGAAGGCCTTTAAAAAACTTTCCAATACCCTTTAAATTGTTCGTTACAACCTTATGTGAAGGTTGGTTTGATACTTTTTTTGATGTCAAGTCGAAAAAACTTACGTCAAATTTCTCTTTTGCCAAATCTATTCCGTATATTTGCATATTGAATAAAGTTTTTTATAAGAAGGGTGCTCCGTTCTGAGCGGCTACAACTATACTACGAGTCCTGTCTTGTTCTACACAAGCAGGCTAATTTACTCTCAAGCTTCTGCTCAGAAAATATCCAGTTCCCCAAACAGGGCTAAGCCTTTACTATGCTAGAAAGGGCACAGGGTTAACGCTGGATATGGAGTATTCTTCTTTTTTTATTGTACTTATCTAGTTTTCTGCAAAGTTAACAAAAGTTTGCAGATATAAAGATTTTCACCTCTTTATTTTTCCAAGTGCAAATATAATAGAAAGGGCAGAAGCTCCTAGCCCAGGGCAACGCCCTGGGTATAATGGCAATCAGTAAGGCGCCCTGTAAGGGCAAAAGCTTTGTATTTCGTCTGGTATATGAAAGCTTTTGCCCTTTCAGGGCGACAAGTTTGTGTCCGTAATAACCCAGGGCGATGCCCTGGGCTAGGAGCTTCTGCCCTTTCAGGGCGTAAGGGGACGGGCTGGGTGGTGACCTTCATTTTATGAACCCCACCACATTGGATTGGAATGGCGGGGGAAAGGGATAATAAAAAACGATGCTTGCAAAAGTCTGCAAGCATCGCTTTATATTGTTTTGGGTATGTTTGATATTAGATGTTGCCACCGTCAGTCTCAACCCAATCTGATGTTTCTGCATTGAAGTTGATTGGCATCAAAATAGGATTGCCCTGATCATCATAACCACCACCGAAAATGAGGGTGTAGATGTGGCGCTTGCCAATCTCCCATGTTGTGCCAAATGGTACGTAGAGAGTCTTGTATGCACTCTCTGAACCGAATACATAAACGCCTGCCTGCTTAATCTTGCAGGTGATTTCCAAATATGATTCAGCAGGGTCGGCTGCGTCAGCTTGCTGTTTTGTCTTTGGAGTTTTTACATCCCAGGCTGTCAATGTCTGAGGAGTATTCAGCATTGGAGTTTTAGAAGAAATATCTGTAACGGTACTTTTTACAGTGATATCCTTGCCTGTAACAACGGTGAAAGCATTGTGTCTCTTTTTGTCTGCTGCCTCTGGGATAGGAGAGAGCGCCCAAGTTCCAGACTCTGTGTCAGTTGCTGGTAAGGTAAAGTTTCCTGCATACTTAATATTGTGAATCTTTATCTCCTTGATGTTTACCTCCATGTTTTCTAATGCTGTCTTAGCTTGAAACACAACCTGAGACAAAATATGCTTGAATTGGAATGTTACCTTACCTCCATTTGCTGCAGTATAAGTCTGGTTTTTTTTGATACCATACATTACATCAATGTTAGCTTTCTTTCCATTGCCGAATTCATCAAAACAACTATAGTGGATCTTTTGCGTGTCGTGGTTGAATTCCCAGCCATAGAGTCCCATAAAGTCTTGGTCGAATTTTTCACCAGGGTTGACTGCGTAGAAGTTCAATGGAGTTTTATCCGTTGGCCAATAACGAAGATCTGTTGGATTGGTGTAATTCCACATTTTGCTTCCTTCCTCTCCTTTGTAAGAGATATTGATACCATTAAAACCAGCTACCTCATCATTTGTTCCCATAAATGCTGTGCCATCGTTTGTAAACGCATACACATTGAAGTCGGTACCGGTAATATTCTTATTGTCGATAATCGTAGCTCTTGTCTCTGCCTTATTACCCACTACATGAAATCCGATAGCGTTGTTAGCTGTTGTTTCTACATTTGCAAGCTCGTTGTCTGATGAGCATGCTGAAAGCAATGCCATAGAGGCCAATGCTGTTCCAAAAATTACCTTTTTCATAATTTTACAGTTCTTTTTTTTATCTTTTACTGTTGTTAAATTTATTTTTTTACTATTTCAAGTTTTATCCTTTGCTATTTATAGCTTTATCTTTAACTATTTCAAGCTTTATCTTTTACGATTAAAAGCTTTATTTTCGGATGTTAAACCCTTAACATATAATGTCCTCATTCACATCCGCCCAATCATCAACTCCTACATCGAAGCCGGCACCACCGCTGGAATTGTTTCCACCGTTGCCTCCGCCTCCTCCATCATTCTTGTTATCCGGAACGACGAAGTTGAAATTGATGATGAGATGCACATCACCGAGATGACCCCTTACGGGAATCGAGTGAACCTGTGCTGAAACATCCTGCTCCAAGACATACACCTTGCCATTTCTGCTCTTCAGGTATAGCTTGAATACCTGAGGCGATTCGAGGCTCTGGCAGTAACCGAAGGTGTAGAAACCGCCCTTGATCTGATTATTGGCAGTCTCGCCTCCGAAAAGAAGATTCTCCGAAACTCCATCGGGCAATTTGTCTTCCGCCATCAGCAGCGATCCTGACATCCCAGAAAGACTCGCTCGGATATCCGCCACTCTTTCCAGATTCTGGATGCCATTCACCTCGTAGGTGTAACGGCTCACCATCCTCACCGGATACAGGGTGATCACCTTCTCCGTGCCTTCTGGAATGTTCTCCAGCGATACCCAGTCGATGTGGTCGCCACAGAGCCAGGAGGGAGTGGTGCAGGCTTTGGCGCTGTCGGGCGCCAGTACGCTGCGGGTCTTGGCAAGATACTGTGCGAAGCTGTTGGGATTCTCCCAATAGATGCCGCTCGTATCGTAGTTGTAGCAGATGACGCGATACTCGTTTTCGGGCAACTCAATCTGCCTTCCTTCTCCGTTCGGAAAATCGAAGATCCACGGCTCGCCCGTGCCATCTTTCGGAAAGAAAATCACTCGCATGCCTTCCGGCTTCTGAAAATCCTCATATCGCTCCCAGTTGAATTCCACCCTCAAAGAGCGGAAAGAGGAGGTGACGTAGCGGAATTCCTTGTGCTCGCACGACGAGAGTATCAGAAGAAAGAGCATCAGGCTGAGGGCTTGGATGATTCCAGATTCTCTGAAGATTCTAAATCCTTTGAAGATTCCTGATCCTCTGAAGATTCTAATCCTGCTCATTTCCGCCTCCTTTCTCTCTGTTCTTCCTGCCTGAGAACTTGCGGTTGGTATTGCCGTTTCCTATCAGCCATACCAGCGAAATCTCTGCCTTGGTGGGACCTATCCAGCGGCGCTCCTTGGTGGATTGCCATACGTAGTAGTCAGCCTCGGGCTTATACTCGTGATAGATGCCGCCCCAATAGCCGGCGCCGATGGTGAAGTCGATGTTCAGCCTTCGGGCGATGGGCAGCGAATAGCCGTATTCGGCTCCCACGATGTAGTTCATCTTGTCCCAGAGCGTGCCTCCGGGCTTTCCGCCCATGTAGCCGCGACCTCCGGTTTCGAAGTCGTAGGTGAATATCTGACCGTAGATGCCGATGTGGTGTCCGGTGAGCGGTTTATCCCCGGCAGCCTTTCCCCACCATTTTCTGATGGCGATGTCACCGCCGTAGGCTCGCCAGTACCAGTGTCTGCGGTCGGTCTTCCACCATCCGTACATCCAGTTGGCAGCCACCGACCATCTTTTTCCCAGATACATCTCCACTCCGATGTTCGGAATGAGGAGCGCATCGTAGAGCATGTTGGTCCGGATGTCCATATAGAAGGGTTTCCGGATTCGCTGCGATGCGATGGACTGGGTGTCGGGGGCGACGATGATGGTATCTGCCGGTGGGATGAACGCTGCAGCAGTGGTATCCGATTTCTGAATCTCCGAATTCAGATTTTTCGGTTTCGGAATCTCCGAGCGATGCACCTTCTCGTACCAGAGATGCAGCTTGGATGATCGGAGCAGGGGGAAGTATTTCCTGTACATATATAAATAAGGTGTACCCCCTCGCAGCTTCTGTATCTTCTGCAGATGACTCACCTCCGCCTGGGCACCGCTTTTCTGTTCGCTGGCTATCTGGCGCAGCATGGAAAGGGTTTCCTTCCGGTAGGGGAGTTGTGGGTCATTTTCCACCAGCCTGATCAGGCCATTCCAATCTCTTCCTAAGTAATGGGTAGTTCTTAGCGAATCGGGCAATTCACCATAGCGGGAGAGATAATCGAACAATACCTTTGCTCTTTTCTCAGACAGCCAACGGTTGAATTTCACGCTTCCCTCGGGTGAGGCACCGCCCACTACGAGGATCTTTCGCAACTGATAGGCAGAGTCTGCGTAAGTGATACGCATCGTGTCTGCTATTCTGTTCAGTGCCGATTGGTTTTCTCGCAGGGTAGGAACGAGATCTATCTTTCCCTGCTTGAAATAAATTCTTACAGAATCCTGCACGTTCTGATGGTTTTGAGCCGCAAGGCTTACCCCATAGAACATGAAAGCCATGATCAGTATATTATTTCTTGTTAATCCGCACATTATTATCAATAGAGTTTTAAACTCTGTTCTTATATATCTTTTTACTTGTTTACCTATACTTTTGTATTCGGCTGCAAATTTAGTGAAAAATAATGAATTTCGGGGGGGGTATTCGTTAATAAAACTTAATTATGATACATTTTTAATAGTTTCATCTATATATAAATATGTATGGCTGAAAAAATGATATGTGGAGTTTGCAATTGAAATGTTTCTAATAATGCTATTTTGTGCGGGTTATGCTATTTACAACTCGTGATTGTTTATTGTTTCCGAACAAATTAAGCCCCCTTGTATATGGTGATACAAGAGGGCTTTCTTTAGTGATGAGAGTGTGTGGCTACATACAGCTGGTTACTCCGAGAGAGGTGGCAATAGCGGTGAGGATTGATATGACAATCTGAATGACAGTCTTCCATGTTTCTTTCTTCATAGGCTTTCTTTTTTAGTGATTAATGATTATACAATTCCGCATCAAGCAAGAATTACAAACTTACGTTGTCGCCGCCGCCGCCTTCACTGCCGGTATTGCCGCCGCTGGTTCCCTGGTCACCAGTGGTTCCGCCGCCGCCAGCTCCCTGCGTTCCGCCGCCAGTGGTTCCGTCTCCGTCGCCGCCTCCGTCAGGAGTTTCTGGCACGTTGAGGTCCACGCTGGTCTTGCCCTCCCTGATTGCCTTCAGCACGGCAGCCTGAGCGCTTCGGCTAGCCACGAGGTTGAATTCTGCGTCGTCGAGCAGGTTCTTGAACTGCTGACCTGGCTCCCACTGAACCTTCACGTTGGTGATGTTCTGCGCCGTAAACTTGTCGGCAGTCTCTGCACCCTTGGAGGCGAGCAGGATAGAGAAATCGCCCAGGTCGCCCAGTCGGATCTTCTTGCCCTCGAGCAGCATCTCTCTCATGCAGTCCACTGCCATGTAGAGGATGGCGCTGATGTCGGCTCTGGAATACACACTGCCGTGAGAAGTGATGTGCTTGGCAAACTTCTCGATGGTCATCACATCGGTGTACTGCGAGATGGCGAACGCATTCTGCTTCTCGGTCTTCACCAGGTCGGTGTCCTTCTTGTCCGGCTCCTTGCCGTCCTTCTTAGCCTGGTTGATACGTGACTTTGCCTGGTTGATTTCAAGGAGGTTTGCGTTCACGCTGCGCATTACGATACTGTAGTTAATCATACTCTGTACTGTTTTTAAAAGTTCTTAGAAAATCACAACTGCCCGGAAAGCCCTCGTTTCTGCCCCGATTCTGGGTCTTCATAGATGACCGGCGCCTGCCATCATTTAAGCCCCGCCCCGGTCTTCATAGATGACCGGTTTTCGGCACGATAGGCTGTTCCTTCGATTGCTGGTGCAAAGATACGATGATTTTCTGTATCTACCAAATTTTGGCATGTGATAAGGGTCGATTTTCAGCAAAACACTTACGATTTGAAACTTCGTTAAAAAATGGACTCTATTTCTTATGGAGCGCATCTCTATGTTTTTGCGGTATCGAAAACTATGTTTTGCGGTATAAATCAGCATATTACGAAGTAATACCCGATTACATGGAAACGTATTCAGTATTCAGTATTCAGTTTTTTTCGCCCTTGTTACCATCCTCTGTATAGATAGTATATTATATATATATATTAATATATATATATAATATAAAATATATACTTACAATTTATAACCATAGAAAGGGTAACTATCGCGAAAAAAACTGAATACTGAATACTGAACACCCTTTTAGGTTCCTCTCACCCTGGGTATCATGGCAGCATCAGGAAAAAGATAGTACTAGTACGCGTACATAGTACGTACTAGGTAAATACAAAAATATAAATGCCGACGGAGCTGACGGAAAGCAAGGCGGAAAGGTGTTCAGTATTCAGTTATTCAGTTTTAAGAAGCTATTATAGTGAACTCCCGCATCTGGCTCACCCGCCTGATGAAGCGGATAGATGAGGCGCAGCAGCAGGGAGAAACGGTATGGATCACGATTGTCTGATGATGGGGGTGAAGATTGTTGGATGAAACAGAAGTATATTCTGTGAATTTGTTGACCAGCAGTTGGTAAAACTTAAAAAGGTAGATTTTGCACGCACGCGTGCAAAATCTACCAATCTTTATTCAAGTTTCGCATGTAAACTCCATACGCCCTGAAGGGGCGTGTGGGTGAGATACTTGCGAAACTTCAGTATTTTAAACGAAAGTGATTACGATTTCACAGTTGTTAATACATAAGCCTATATAGCAAGGCTAAGCGCTCCAAATTTCTTCGACATATCCTGCAAGGCTGTCCTGAGGATAGCAAGTTCGTCAGGAGAGAATTGGGAGGTCTTTCCGTTAACGATATTGCCGTTCATCTTATGTGCTAGCCAAGAGCGCGATTTGCCAAAGTAAGCCTTGGCGATGTAAGCCATGGAAACCATGTCTGTAATCTCGCCCAGTTTCTCTGCCATAGTCAGTTCCTTGACCTTCTGCTCAGTATGCTTAGCCATATATCCAACAGCCACGGCAAAAGCCTTAGGATCTATACTTTTGAGAATATTCATCTGACGACGAACCTCATCTTTCTCCTCCTCTGTTTTGGCAGCTCTGTTTTGTGCAGCCAGAGCTTTCACCTTATCAATCATCTCTGTATATTCCATAATCTTACTTTTAAGTTTAAAGGAATGAGGACCGCATGGGACCTTATTTCTTTTTGTTCTTAATTTTATTCTCTAACTCTGCGATTTCTTTTTCAGCTACCCTTTTGAAGGTATCGGGAAACTCTTGCCAATACTCTAGGTAGAAAAGCAGATCGTCTTCATTTTCCTTGAGTTCCTTAGATTTCCGTCTTGCCATACGCTTTATTTCACTATCATGGTGCAAAGATAATAAACTTTTGTTGAATGCCAAGGTGTTTCTATGTTATTTTAAACATTTGTGTATTATTTAACATTTGATTAACAGAGAATTACCATTTTACCTGAAAGTTGGTGACCTTCATCAGATGGTAAGCCGATGGCTTACGTTGAAGCGTCTTGATCGCAATGACTTGATTATACTCGATGACTTCGGCTTGGTAGCGATGAATGCGGATACCCGCATTGCTCTGCTACAGATTCTAGAAGACCGATATGAGAAAAGTCTGTCACATTATAGTATCTCAGCTACCTATCGATAAATGGTACGACTACATTGCGGAAGCAACTTTAGCTGATATGGTCAGATTGGTAAACAGCAGTAATCTAATCAAATTGGAAGGACCGTCTATGCGTCAGAGAAGAGTGATACAAGCGGTACTGTTTGAGCACTATGATCAGCAAATACTTATCTATTATGGTCTAGAAACCAAGTCCATCCATAAAACTATCCCAATCTTCGCCACTTTCCCTAAATGCTTCATAATCTTCACCACCAAGAGCATAGTAAGTGTCTCTCTCCAAATCACGAGGTGATGGTTCGTCATAATATGAATCATGATTAGAATTTTCTAAGCACTCTTGTGTCCATAGACTCCAATATCGACGTAATAATCCTGTTTCTTTATGCCTTTTAGGATATAAGCGTTCTAATTCCGTTATGCACGTTTCACTTACAATAAGCTTCCTTCTCCTTACTAATAACCAAAAAAGAGTTTTTCTCTCTTCAAATATGGTTTTGAACGTTTCATGTATGTCTCCAAAATAAACAGATTGATACAAATTCTCAACTTCTGTCATACCCATTTTAGACAATTGTTTAATGGTAAGCTTGCCTTTCACAGAACCTGTTACATGATTGTGTATTTCGCCAATATTTACTGCAAGATATTCTTCTTCTATGTAATCGGAAAAACAAGACCATCTAATGTCTTTCTTGTAATTTTCCAAAGTATTTTTGGGTACATGAAGTCTTGTCTTGTTATTAAAGCATAAGAATGTCCCGTCAGCTATAGGACAAGGCTCTGCTGTAAAAACATACAAGTCTTGTAGTGTATGAGGAATACATTGTTTTCCAATATGCGTAATAGTAGTTGGCAAATGCAAAACTGTAATACCTGTCTTTGCAAATGCTTCATCTCCAATCTTCTTCAATCCCTGATTTAGAAGGATTTTTTTCAGATAGGATTTCCCAAAGAATGCTGAAGGAGCTATTTCTACAGTATTATCTGGTACAACATATTCGTTGCTGTCTATACTTGTGTAGAGCAACAGTTTATTAGATGTATATAAACTGTCACCGGTAAAATATAACTTTTTTTGCTGTTTATTTAGCTCTACACTAGATAAGTTCGGACATCTGAATATTGCACCGCTACTCATCCTCTTCACATTATTCTGCAAAACAATGTTCTTGACGAATGAGCACTCACAAACACACGCTCTTTCCAAAATCAATGCAGGAAGCACTATTGTTTCCAGAACAGGAAGGCGGAAAAAAGCATGGTTTTCCACTTGTATAGCTTGTTCTGGAAGTACAATTTCTCTAAAATAAAAATCAGTGAAGATAAATTTGGTTAGGACATCGTCCTGAGTATAGCAATCTAAAGTAGCCCATTTCGTGATAGAAGAGTAATATGATTTACCTCCAGAAACTATTGAGCATTTACTCAGATCCAATCTTTCTAAGAATGATTGGTTACCAATTAAATCTCGGCTGTAATTACGCAATGAAATTATATCACTTCCGTTAATACATCCTTTAACAAGAATAGTGTATAAGGTGTTTTGACCGATATGCTTACTCAATTCTTCACCTATTTCACCAGGTATGAAGTCCTTGATTTCAACCTCAGAACGAACCATTCTACGATAATGGTTTGATGCATAAAACTGTTCTATATCATAGATGCATTGATATTTCACTCCCATTTGAGTTGTATGTTCGCATGTATGTTCTGGCGAGTGCAACATAACAAAAACATTGGCATCCCAATCAGACTCTCCGTTACTCAAAGTATAAAAACACGGATAACGCTGTCTTTTACAAAATGCATCTATGTCTGCCATTATCGTTTCAGTCTGCAGCTTGTGTGCTTTACGATATGGAATCTCAGTAAGAAGCAATGGTATTGGTTTTCCGATATTACTTTCCTTAATCTTGGTAGCAATACTATTAATGCTTTCAGACATATTATTGACAGCATCACTACCTCTTAGGTAGAGTTGAGTTGCTGCTTTGTACATTAGAGTTCTCGCTTCACTCGCTTTGCCGCAAACGAGCAAGTCATCTTCTATATCTACATCTTCCTGTTCGCAGAAATAAACCAATGGAATTCCCTTAGCACCAGTTAGCCGTTCCATATTTATTTCTGCCTCTGCCTTAAAGGTGCGAAGGTCTTCAATGAGTTGTTCTTGATAGGCAGATAGATTTTTTATAAGTGCATCAGAAAACTGAATTTTCTTGATGCCAAACATAAAATCATTGAGATATTTTCCACATAAAATATACGAGTTCCCCCTTTTGATAGCATTACTTATAGCTACAATATAGTCTGCATCTGCTAGATTTCCAGTATTGGCTTCTGTAATGAAGACATGTGTGTCCTTTGTAGCAAACACATCTTTGAATGATTGTGCAAAATTCTGCAACTCATTTGAATTGCCAGATTTGCTAATTATATCTAGTACGAATCCCATGTTAATTTAATGATATGAAGATTAATATAACTAATGTTTCCCACCCTCAAAAAGTAGAAAAATAACAATTAAAAGTAAGATGAGCAGCGATATTTTATTGCTTTTCATCAAATTTGGGCTCCAAGACTTAGCCCACATTGCAGTCATTCATCATTGTGGGTTAAGGGAAGAATTATTTCGACCAGTACGGTTGAAATAGTTTTATATCTCCTCGCAAGCCACCATTTCCGCTCCGCGGTAGAT
>ERZ1023666.881-NODE-881-length-11165-cov-36.529073_pt1 | contig 11165 bp, 9 predicted proteins | sample MGYA00380341_ERZ1023666 | MGnify/ENA primary metagenome ERZ1023666 (study PRJEB33179, sample SAMN07448983) | human gut metagenome | biome: Human-gut; feature: Human associated habitat; material: Faeces | host: Homo sapiens | place: India: Bhopal | collected...
GGCGCGACTACTCCAACACGCGATACCCAGGGTGTCGCTTCGCTTGCCCTGGGCTGGGTGCTCCATTGGGCTTTCAGCCCGCACTTGCCAAATCCGGAACTTGAGTATATAATATTGTGTACGCACGCAAAAACAACCGTGCGCACGCACACCGCAAATGTCATTATGAAATCGCGAGCCATAGTTTTACATATCACAAAATACAACGACGAGCAGCTCATTGCCGACCTGCTGACCGAAAATCAGGGCAACTTGGGCATGATTGTGCGCATCAGCCGCTCAAAGCGGGCCGCGGTGCGCCACACGCTGTTTCAGCCGCTGGCCATTCTCGACCTGGAGTGGGAGCATCGCCCAAAGGCTAACCTGCAGCGGCCCAAGGCGGTGCAGGTGGCATGGCCATTGTGCTCACTGCCCACCGACCCCTACAAACTGTCAATTGCCATGTTTGTGGCCGAAGTGTTGCACCATGCAATCAAGCAGGAGCCCGACTCGCGCACCATATTCAACTACGTGCTGCGCTCGGTGCAGTGGCTCGACGTGTGCCAGTCGGGCTTTGCAAACTTTCACTTGGTGTTTCTGCTGCGCCTGACGCACTTCCTCGGGTTTATGCCGAATGTGGAGGACGCACGCGAGGGCGACTACTTCGACTTGCGGGCTTCGTGTTTTACCGCACAGCAGCCGTCGCATGCCGACTTCCTGGCGCCGCGCGATGCGGCCTTGGTGCCGAAACTCATGCGCATGCGCTACGACACCATGCGCTTTTTCCATTTCAATGGTGCCGAGCGCTCGCGCCTGCTCGAATATGTCAACCTTTACTACCGACTGCACGTGCCAAACTTTCCAGAACTCAAGTCGTTGGCTGTGCTCAAGGACTTGTTTGCACACTGAGGCGCCCCGCAGCATGGGGTATTCAAAATCAGCAACAAATACAATACCGCTTTGGGGGATTTTAAGTTGCCTAAACGCGCTGCAAGGAAACGCAAGCACTAATGGGGGCGACGCGTCTCGCGTCGGGAAAAGATGCAGCTATTATTTAGTAGAGTTCGTATTCTCATCCTTTCTCTGTCCCGACGCAAGACGAGGCTGCTGAAAAATGCCCCGACGCGTCTCGCGTCGGGTTAATGAAGGAAAAGAATACAAGCTCTACTAAATAACAGTTGCACTATCCCCGACGCGAGACGCGTCGCCCCCATTAGTGGTAGCGTTTGGTGCTTGAGGCCGTTCGAATGTTTACGTTTCACCAAACAACAATAACATATATATTCCCCTCTATTTTGAACGCTCTACCCGCAGCGGCCATACACACTACAAGCGCAAGCATCAACAGGGCTCGGCCCTTGGTGCTTGCGCTTGTAGTATACGTATATATATGTGCAGAGCGTGCTACATCAGAATGTCAGACGGAACATGCCGCGTATGCCCCACTTTTGTGTGCCCGGACGTATATAGTTAAGACGGTGCACATACTCAATGTGGAATATCTTGAATATGTTGTGAATGCCGGCCACCACCTCAACATACGGCACCTTGCGGTCCATCACGCGCGACTGGTAGTTGAACCCGTCATCGCCCCAATTGCCGGGGAAGTAGAGCAGGCGCTGGTCATTGGCGTTCTTGTCGAGGAACGGATTGTTCTTGCTGCTGAGTGTGCCCCACAGCACATTGCAACCAATATATTCGCGCCATTTCAACTTTTTGAGCAGAGGTATGCGGTTGAATATCTTGCCGTTCAAGTCCCACGAATACATGAGCGACACGTAGCGGTCGTTCAAGAACTCCATGTTGTCGATGAGGTTGAAGGTGTTATCCTCCATAATGTACGACAGGTTGGCAGCTGGCATGATGAGCAACGGGAACGGCACTTTGTTCCACTGCACACCACCCTTGAGCGTAAAGTCCATTTTGCCCCACGAGGCCAGCCACAAACGTTTGTACACCCCGGCCTCGGTCAGGTTGTAGGCATAGTCGGCACGGCCAAAGTTGTAGAGGCCGGCGGTGTGGCTGAGCGAAAAGATGGGCGCATCGTTATTCGATGCTATGCGGCGCTGCTTGGTGTTGATCCATTTTACGCCAGGCTGATAGCGCAGCCCCATGCTCAAGTCGTAAGTGCGCAGATAGGACAGATTGAAAGCTGCCTCACGGCTGATGCCGTCGGCATGCACGCTTTGGTAGAACAGGTGGCCCGTAGGCGTGTCCTTCGATGTGCGCAACTGCACGTCGAAGCGCAAACCATTCTCCCACTCGCGGTCCCACAGCAGTTTGTAGGTTTCGTAGTACATCATGTGGTCCACCGTGGTCCACTTGAACGAGGTAAACACGTTATCCTTGTCGGTGGGCATAAATTTGTCGGAAGGCGACATCACGTCGCGCGAGTAGTTGAAGGTGAGGTTGTTCACCGGAAACTCGCGTGGCAAATAGGCCTTTTTATTGAACGAATAGGTTACCTCGCCCATGCCTTTCCACTTTTCGTCCTTAAAGCCGTAGGCTATGTAGCCCTTGAGAAACAGATGCTTGTTAAAGTTGGCCGTGGTTTGGGCCGAAGCACGCAGGCGCAGCCCGTCAACAAAGTTGTGCGTTATCATGGTGTTGACCGGACCGATGTCTACCTTCGACGGCTTGTCGGGGTTCACCGATGTTTCTACAAAGTTCTCAATAAATGCCTTGGCCACCCACAGCACGGGCTTGAAGCCCTTCACGCTTTCGAGCTTCTTGATGAGCTGTTTCATTGTGCTCTCGCTCTTGGTGAGCGAGTCGGCACGGTGCTCCTGCCAAAAATGCTCGTCCTGCATCTGTGCATTGGCCGAGGTGAGCGTCTCACCCTTGAACTTGAAGGTCTTGTCGGGAATGGGCTCGAAGGCAAAGTTGCTATACTCGGTGTCGCGCTTTACCTGGAATTTGCCGGCCGACTTGGTGATGTGCAGCTGCACAAGCATGTTGTCCTTTACAAGCACCTGCTCGCCGGTGGGCAACTGGTCGAAGGTTTGAATGATGCGCATGCTCTGCACAAAGTTCACATCGCTGCGCACGGGTATGCCCATGTCGGCCTTGTAGACGCGGTAAGTGCCATCGGCCATGATGTAAAGACTGCCCGAGAACCCGAAGTCCTGCGGATTGTTAGGGGTAAAGTCCACCTGTATGCAGCGCTGCTTGCCGTCCACCATCAGTGTGTCTACTATAAAGTAGCGGTAAAACGATATGGCCGTTCGCGACGATATCGGACTGGTAAAGGGGTATTGCAGCAAGCGCACCTCGTCATTGTAGATGTCTACATCGGTAAAGCAGTCCTTCAGCATGGTGTTGACAATGTCACCCGTGTTGAGCAGGTCGTTGATGCCGTTTGAGCGCTGACCAAGAATGATGTTCTTCTCGCTCTTGGGCTCCTTGCGGTAGATAAGGCGCGTGACGGTTTCGTCCACCGACAGGGGCAGAATGAGTTTGCCCGTCTCGTTACACACCTCCACGTGGTCTTTAAGGAAAGGCAGTTTCTTGAATTTGCCTTCTTCAAACACCTTGTCGGTCACATCGTTCAGGGCAAAGGTTATTTTGCTATATTTGTCTATGCTGTAATAGTCGTGCTGATGCAGGTCGCTGCTCTTCTTAGCCGCTATCACCTTGCGCATGAGTTCAACGGCAGGGTTGTTCTTGCGCGAGTATTTGGTTTTCTTGCCCGTCACCTCTGCCGTGCCGAGCGAGCGGTCCAGCGACTTGAGACGGAACACCAGCGAGTCGGCCACCTCCTTCACCGAAACGGTTTTGGTTTCGTATCCGAGCACCGAAAAACGCAAACGACCGGCTTTGAACGGAAGCGTGAAACGCCCGTCGAAGTCGGTTTGCGTGCCACCACCGTCAACGTATATCACATTGACGAATGGCAGTTTCTCACCAGTTTTACTGTCAATCACCACGCCCGAAATGTTGCGTTGGGCCAATGCGGCACCAATGCAGCCGAGCAGCAAAGTCAAGAGTAAGAATAGTCGTTTCATAAGTTGTGTTGGAAATATAAAGGGCCCCTCCCCTACCCTGCGGAAGGGAGGAACCCCACATTTTTTTGTCATGCCAATGCGTGCGGCACACGCAGCACATTGCATGGTGCTGATGCCGGCATCAATCTATTTCCTCGTCAGCCTCGTAGCCACCCATTTCGCGAATGGCATTCTTCAGCATCACATACTGCTGGAAGAGGTGGTTGATAGGCACCTCGCCCTGCGTGTAGTCGTGCATCGGGCTCTTGAGGAAGAAACTCAGGAAGCGCTGCGTGCCATAGCGGCCCTTGCGGGCAGCGAGGTCGGAGAGCAGCACAAGGTCGAGCAACAGCGGAGCGGCCAGAATAGAGTCGCGGCAAAGGAAGTTAATCTTGATTTGCATGGGGTAGCCCATCCAGCCAAAGATGTCGATGTTGTCCCAACCCTCTTTGTTATCGTTGCGGGGCGGATAATAGTTGATACGCACCTTGTGGTAATAGTTGCTGTAAAGGTCGGGCTGCTTGTCGGCCTCGAGTATGCTCTCGAGCGTCGAAAGCTTCGACACCTCCTTAGTGTGGAAGTTGGCAGGCTCGTCGAGCACAAGGCCGTCGCGGTTGCCAAGAATGTTGGTTGAGAACCAACCGCTCAACCCCAGGCAACGGGTGCCGATGATGGGGGCAAAGCCCGACTTGACAAGGGTCTGGCCCGTTTTGAAGTCCTTGCCGGCAATAGGCATCTTGGTTTGTTCGGCCAGTTCCCACATGGCGGGAATGTCCACCGTGGTGTTGGGGGCACCCATTATGAAGGGGGCACCCTCCTTCAAGGCTGCATAAGCATAGCACATTGAGGGGGCAATGTGCTCGCGGTCGTCAGCCTTCATGGCTGCCTCGAGGGCCGAAAGTGTGCCGTGCACCTGTTCGTCGATGGGCACATATATTTCGGTTGATGCGGCCCAAATCACTACCACACGGTCAACGCCCTTTTCGGCCTTGAACTGGCGGATATCCTGGCGCAGGGCCTCAACCATGTCCCAACGTGTGGCACAATCCTTCACATTGTCGCCATCAAGGCGCTTGGCATAGTTGTGGTCAAAGGCGGCCTTCATGGGCACAATGGCCTTGAGTTCGTCGCGCACCGGCTCAATGTCGCGGTCGCGCAGCACCTCGGCATTGAGGGCGCTCTCATAGGCATTGGCCGGATATACGTCCCATGCACCAAACACAATGTCGTCGAGCTGGGTCAACGGCACTATCTCGCCATAGTGCAAGTATTGCTTGTCCTTGCCGCGGCCTACGCGGATTTTGTCATACTGTGTCATTGAGCCAATGGGCTTGGCTAGGCCTTTGCGGGCCATGAGCACACCGGTCATAAAGGTGGTTGTTACCGCACCAAGACCGACGCACATCACGCCTAATTTTCCTTTTGCAGGTTCCATACGAATATTACTGAGTAAAAAGGTTGTTATTATAAAGATATAATGCTCGTTGTTTAGGAAAATGCTGTCCGTGCACTTCATAGTACACGGCGCAACTGCAAAGGTGCAAAAAACCTCTTTGCCATGCAAAGTTTTACGCCAAAATTATTGGTCGATGCAGTGTTTATGGAACACATTAAGGTAAAAACAGACACTTTTTATGCGTCGGCGGAATTAGTAAACAAGTTGACAAGTTAACGGGTTAACAGGTAAGTCTACCAAGCTTTTTAAGCTTCTTACCATTATGACTTTAACATAATAACTCAACTTTTGGATTTAGCAAGTGCGGGCTGAAAGCCCAATGTAATCCATAGCACTAAACGCTACCACTAAACTCAAGCACAAACTTGAGCACTAAACGCTAACACTAATGGGGGCGACGCGTCCCGCGTCGGGCATCAAGGTTTAGGCTCACAGATAGGCATGTAATTAGTGCTGTCTGAGAGCCTTTATTTTAGTGTATTAGCCTTTGCCTTAATGCCCGACGCGGGACGCGTCGCCATTAGTGTTAGCGTTTAGTGCTTGCGTTTTGTAGTTGCGTTTAGTGCTTGCGTTTTGTAGTTGCGTTTAGTGCTTGCGTTTAGTGGTAGCGGGACCTTTACCATACTACAAAAGCTTTACTTGCCGAGTATCTTACATCTTACACTAACACGCTGCAACTCACTGACTATCAACACTTTATTTAGTGTAAGATGCTACCAATTTCACCTACACGCAACCTACACACCCCACATACTGCCACACGACACAAGCACGGGAGGGCGATATCACGGCATAGGGGAACAGAACAGTCTGTTGCTCCGACTGATTTTTCTGCGTCCCTGTGCCGTATTATCTACTGCATACGTCCATGTTGACTGCGAGGCTGCGGGGTAAGGTGTGTAAGATGTGTGCAAGGGTGTGTAAGATACTTTGAAATCATCTTACACTCTTGAAACATCTGTGTATCAACCTGTTACGCATAAAAAGTGTAAGATGGCAGCAAAAACACACGCACTCTTTTACATGAGGAATGACGGAGAGGGGGCAAATATTTGTGTACGAACTGTACGCCGTGCACGACTGGTCTACGGCGCGCTGCACTTCTTTGGTGGCCGCCGCTGCCGCCGTCACAAGGTGCTCCTTGCCGTCGAGCGTGAGGTGCAGACTGAATGTTATGTCGTTTTATCCCATCTTTTTACTATATACAATTATATTTGCCTATATTTGCGGCATGTGTTTTAATATCCTGCGATTATGAGCAAATTTCCAAAACGAATAGACGCGCGGCTCGAAATCAAAATAACCGAAAGCCCCGAAACTGACCCTAAGCGCATAGCTCTTGAGCGACGCATGAACCGGGCTGGAGCGGTGTGCGTGTTATCCTTGATAGCCCTTTTTGTCCCCATTACAATCCTTTACAATGTGTATATCTGCGACTTTTTGATATACTTAAGCACGGCGCTATTTGTAGTGGCTGTCATATCAGGGTCTATTTCGTGGTCGGCGCGCCAAGCGCTTGATGGCGACTGGACTATGCCATGGTGGATGGGGAGCAGCGATAATTAACTACCCCCCACCAGCGCAGCAAACCGCGCCCGTGCCTCCTCCTTTGTGGGTTGAGGTGCGGGCGCGGTTTCATTTTTACCGCGTGCCTTGGTGTCCCATGGCAGGGGCAGCAGAATTTCACCATTGCCATGCAGTCTTTTTCTGTAACGAGGTATCGTTTCGAAAGACAAGATATACCATTGAATATCCATGACTCAAACAGTTTGTTTACACATTGTTTACGCAGAAATCGGAGGGAATCTCTTACCCCACACAAGCACTTCATTCCACTTTGATAAAGCCGTTTTGCTGGCTATCTATCAACTGCTTAAGATATCTGTCTCTTTTTATCTCTTCCATATCATTCCTTATTTTTGCCAATATTGGCACTTTTCGGTAATGCGAAGATGGTAGATTTAATTCATGTCGCCAAGCCATCACGACTAAAAAATGCCAATTCTGACATTTTTTAGTCGTGCAAGATAGTATGTACACGGATTTTTTGGCAATATTGCCACTTTTTCCTTGTATTAGATAGTATACGACTCGTTTTCAAGTTTAATTTATACTTCTACAGCAAGTATGATAGTCAAACAACCTCAAAGAAACTCCATTTATTTGGCAATATATTAAAAAGCCATTACCTATGCATATCGCTATGTATTTAGGGCAAGCCATCACCGTATAGACATAAAAATATAACTGGTAAAGCCAAGGTTGATGATGCTGATATGTCAAGGAATGAAAGTGTTAGTTTGTCGAATGGTTGGATCAAGACATAGCTCTGGATGTTCTTGCCGTGTTTCCTTTATACAGTCATTTCGATTGTCTATTTTGTTGCATCGTAATAGGTAAGTAAGTGGAGGATGGGGTGATTAGAAGTCACCTCTTCCTCTACTTTTGCGAGGATTTATTAATGTCTATTCATATACTTGCTCCAATCTCTCTCTTGCATTTTCATTGCCGTTCTTTAAAGCTTTTGTCCACCATTCTTTTGCCAATCTTATGTTAGGTTTGGCATTAATAATAAAAGCATCACCTTTTATGGAATCAGTTACGATTCGGATACAAACCTCGCCATCCCTAAACATATCTCCATAAGAAAGTTGAGCATAAGGATTTCCCTGCTCTGCAGCCTTTCTAATTAATTCAGTTGCTTTAACTAAATCTTGCTCCACACCAGCCCCTTCTCTATATGCTTGTCCAAGGTTATTCAATGCTGTATTATGGCCTTGCTGTGCCGCTAATGTATACCAATATGCTGCTCTTTTTAAATCAATTTTTCCGCCAAGCATTGTATAAGATAATTCGTCATTAGCGTCCATAAAATAAGGTTCTTTTGCATCATAATGACCACCTGCATATATCACTCCAAAAGTAAACTGAGCGTTAGCGTTACCTTTTTCCGCAGCATTTCGTAATATTGCGATACCCCTTTCAATGTGATTAAAACCACATTTTTTCCAACATAATTGATTATACAGATGCACATCTTCTGCGGATTCTTTGAAAAGTTCCCTTGCTATGCTATCAGCTTTAGTAATATCTTTCAGTGCAACAGCCTCGCGACGCTCGTCCTCTTTAGTCCATTCTGATGCCAAATGTGAACCATATAGCCAAAAACAAAGTAGTACAATTAACCATATTACAATAAGAACAACGACCAATACAATAATACGTTTTAACCATTTCTTTATATAGTTCCCTGCAGTTCCGTTAGATTTGAACTTTATTGTTGAAATTTTTGAATAGATGTTTTGAAAAAGACAATACAACGTATTCCATATTGAACTTGGTTTTGTATTGGTACCTTGTTCCTTGCCACAATAAGTACAGAAAGGTGCATCTTCATCAATGAGTTTGCCGCAGTAGCGGCAATATACTTGTTTCTTATCCATGATGTTATATATGTTTCTATTTTGAATGGGGTTAATGTGTATTTCACAACTCTTTTCCACAGTACTTGCAATAAAGGAAACTGTCGTAGTCCACTTTTCTTCCACAATGCCTACAATATTTGATGGCTTTTATATTGTCGTTAGAAGTTTCTTCTTCCTTGCCTTGTCCAATTTGCGGAATACTTACATGGACAGACAAATCCATAGGTTGTACTTCGTTTGGGGTATTTATATTCAACACACCATTTTGAGGCATAAATCGCGTATTATCTTCTGTTTGGGATTCTCCTCCAAGTTTCTCATCCATCATTTTATGAATGGCATCAATTCTTTGTTGTTCGGCTAATTGCGTTCTCTGCTTATTCAATCTCTTTGCCTTTATCAACGCATAACCTGACATCAAACAGAAAAGTCCTGGTGCAACTAATTCGGGTGCGTCAAAATAGTGGAAGTTTGTTGCAGAACAATAAAACGCGTACATCAGCAATCCATAGAAAAATCTAAGAATCTTCTTCCACCATTTTCTATCTGACTTTTTGTAAAAGAAGCAATATGCAGCCAAGGCCAAACTTGAGAATACGTTGGTTATGCCCATAATTGCACGACTCTGCTCGGAAGTAGTATACCCCCATACAACATATTTGTCAGAAGTTCTAACAATTTGATTGGCACTATAAGAGAAATCTATAGTTTGCTCCGGATATTGCACTTGCGTTAGCCAATATATGCCCGTAGCAAGGCACGAAATGGCTAACAGTATATTTATACCACCGATGATTTTGAATATAATGTGTTTCTGTGGTGATGTTTCCACAGAGTTACAACTTGCCATCTTCATCATGGTGTAGATATAAGCTATACCGAAGACAACGATAAGCAATAGACGACTGATAAATTGATCTTGTAGCATATTCGAATGTTTTTAGTTGATTGATAATAAGTTCTGCGGTACTTTACAATGGTTCCTAAGTATGGTATATGGTAGTGTGAGAGAAAATTGCTTGGCTGAAGCTTTTTCTCGGTAGACTAATACCATATTAGAATGGGATAATGCGAGCATACCAATGAATTCCTGTACGTCCTTGTCTTGTGCAAGTTCTTGGACGAAGGCATCCATAAAGTCCAAATCTTCCTCTCTGTCTTTTAGTTTTTTTATGTCTTTCGCGCCTTCTTCATTGACCTTATATACAAAAAGGAGATTATTTCCTTCGCACTTTATTGATTGTAACAAGCAACTTTCGTCTTTTACATCTCCAACGATACTATTTATCGCCACCGTTGTTGCTTTGGGGGAGTCACTTGTTGTGACGGGTAATTTCAGGTTGGCAATTTTAATCTGCATATCAATCACCTTCTTCAAAGCAGTTGTCGGAGATAACTTGCAAGAATCAACAAATGCGCTAAGTTCTTTGCCTGTAATATTCCATGACATGGATTTCTTGTTCTCCGTTGAGATCTTGAAACAGATGTTCAAACCTTTAGTTTCCAAACTGTGCGCGAAAGTATTCCCTAAGTTTCCTTGACCATTCATTTCTATAAAGGAGTATTTCAGCATATCCTTAAATTCATCATAGTTGTCTGAATATACTTGAATAATTCTGTCATCACCTTTCACACTGACGGCATAAGTTATTGTTTCATCCGCAAACGACATGCTGTCCAAATAACCTATCGTCCCAATTTCACGAGGCAAGTCCGTATTACATTCAGCAATGATTTTGGATAAACGCATCTTTTCGTTAAACGTTAACTTTGAACGAGGTATATTTAAGGCGATAAAGATGCCTGTGAGTGTACAGGCAATAAATATAGCTATTATATACTTGAATAGTTTATCCATATCACTCAACACTTATAGTACCACCATCAACATAAACACTACCAGACACGACACGAACATCTTGTGTTACAGGTATTATTCCCAAATTTTGAAGGACCAACATCCAAATGCCAATAGCGATGATTACTAAAATGCTTTTTAGGGATAAGTTCTTCAATTGATTCTTCTTATAATTCCTGTTTGTGTTATTGATAGGTCTTCCACAATTCGGGCAAAAAGTAGAATCCTCGGGGATTTCTTTTCCACAATTTTTACATTCCATAGTACAAAACACATCTCCTCGCCCCATCGGAGAGCTAAAAGTTTTTTATAGTTTGATATACAAAAAATAAGAAACGTGGAGCCAGTCCTGTCACTCGTTCCACTTGTTAAGGCCTTCGCATTGCCCGGATTGTCGAAACGAGCAACACCAATACAACGTCAAATCTCATGCAACATTCAAAATGATAAGAAATTGCGCGTAA
>ERZ1023666.893-NODE-893-length-11080-cov-9.424399_pt1 | contig 11080 bp, 9 predicted proteins | sample MGYA00380341_ERZ1023666 | MGnify/ENA primary metagenome ERZ1023666 (study PRJEB33179, sample SAMN07448983) | human gut metagenome | biome: Human-gut; feature: Human associated habitat; material: Faeces | host: Homo sapiens | place: India: Bhopal | collected...
GCTCCGGAGAGCAGAGGCGGAGAATGCGCGGGAGAAGACACTTGTGAAGACGGCACCGGCGGGCCTTTCGTGGCACTCGGGCAGCCGCTCGTATAAATGGCAGAGGAGGAGATAGCAGAATGAATCTCATTCGATATTGGCGGCGCATCGACAGCACGCTGCTGATGGCTGTCCTGGGCCTTGGCGTCATCTGTCTTCTGATCATTGCGAGCGCCACTCATGCGAATATGGATGGACAACCGGGGCAGTATGACTTCGTCATGAAGCAGGGGATCTTCTTTGTCGGCGGTCTTATCATCGCCGGGGGCTCGCTCTATTTTGACTACAGGAAACTCTATCGCTTCGTACCCATCCTCTATGGCATCAATGCGATCCTGCTTCTGGTCGTCAAATTCGCCGGGACGAGTGCGCTCGGGGCGCAGCGCTGGATCCAGCTCGGCCCTTTCACGTTGCAGCCTTCCGAATTTGCAAAAATCATCATGATCATCTGTCTTGCAAGGCTCATGGCGCATGACAGATCCGGCTTCCAGACATGGAAGAGTCTTCTGCCTGTCGCAGGGATGATGGCACTTCCGACACTTTTGATCTTCATCCAGCCGGACCTTGGTACGAGCCTTGTCTTCGCAGCCATCACCTTCGGCATGCTTTATATTTCCGGGCTCAAGATGCAGCTCGTGAAACGCGCTTTTCTTGCATTCGTCGTGGTCTTCCCGTTCATCTGGTTCTTTGTCCTGCACAGCTACCAGAAGATGCGAATCCTCGTCCTTTTCAATCCGGACGTCGATCCGTATGGCTCCGGTTACCATGTCATCCAGTCGAAGATTTCCATCGGCAGCGGCGGTTTCATCGGGCAGGGTCTTTTCGAAGGCACGCAGAGCCAGCTGAATTTCCTCCCGGAAAATCATACTGACTTCATCTTCTCCGTCATTGGGGAAGAGCTGGGCTTCGTCGGAGCCATTTTCGTTCTCTTTTTATTCTTCGTTCTTTTATACAGGACACTTATGATTTCCCGCTCTTCGGGGGATGCCTTCGGCAGCCTGCTCGCCTGTGGGATCTTTTCCATGTGGCTCTTCCAGATCTTCATCAATGTCGGCATGACCCTCGGCATTATGCCTGTCACCGGCATCCCGCTGCCCTTCATGAGCTACGGCGGCTCGGCTCTCCTCATGAATCTTCTCTGCGTCGGGCTTTTGATGAATATCTATTTAAGAAGGAAGAAATTGATGTTTGATTGACTAGGGATTAGTGGCTAGGGATTAGGAGTCTCAAGTGATTGGAGACTGGAGACTAGTGACTGGAATGCCAGCTCATGACATCGCCATTATTTATACTTCGCGGCGCTTCTATATTTTTATGCGCCGTACCACAACCCTGAACCCTGAACCTTGAACCCATTGAACCAATAAAACCACAAACCTGTAACCCCATTTATTTTAGGAGTATCAAATGAACCGTGTAACTATCGATCCCGTATGGCTGATGCATATCCAGAAGCCTGCCCGCTACATTGGCGGAGAGTGGAACAGCGTGGTGAAGAACCACGATGAGATCCCGGTGAAAGTGGCGCTGGCATTCCCTGATGTCTACGAAGTCGCCATGAGCCATCTGGGACTCAAGATCATCTACAGTGTCCTGAATGCCAGAGAGGATGCGCTGGCAGAGCGTGTATATGCGCCATGGGTGGACATGGAAGCGATGATGAGAGAGAAGCACATCCCGCTCTTTTCGCTTGAAAACAAATGCCCGGTCAAGGACTTCGATGTACTTGGCTTCACCATGCCGTATGAAATGTGCTACACGAATATCCTGAACATGATCGACATGGCAGGCATTCCTGTCTGGGCAAAGGACCGCAGCGACGAGGATCCCCTCGTCGTCGCCGGCGGCCCCTGCGTGTACAATGCAGAGCCGGTCGCTGATTTTTTCGACGTTTTCTTCATCGGAGAATCCGAAGAAGCCATCGGGGAGATGGTGGATATCGTGAAAGCATGGAAAGCGGAAGGGAAGCCCGGCGGCCGCAAAGAGGCGATCCGCCGTCTGGCTACGATCGATGGCTGCTATGCGCCGTCCCTCTATGAGGTCTCTTACTATGAGAATGGCGTCTTCCGCAGCATCCGTCCCATCGACGAAGCGGCCCAGTTCCCTGTGAAGAAGCGTGTCATCCGTGATGTCGACCATGTCCACATCGATGACAAGCCGATCCTCCCGCATATCGAGATCGTGCATGATCGTGCCGTCTTGGAAATGTTCCGCGGATGCAGCCGCGGATGCCGTTTCTGCCAGGCGGGGATGATCTACCGCCCTGTGCGCGAGAAGAGCGAAGAGAGACTGCAGGAGATCGCAGATACCCTGATCAAGAATACGGGCTATAATGAGATTTCCCTCATGTCCCTCTCTTCGGCGGACTACTCCTGCCTGCCCGAGCTCGTCGATCACCTCTTGGAAAATTTCAAAGACAAGCGCGTGAGCGTCAGCCTCCCGTCACTGCGTGTCGACAGCTTCTCCATTGACATCGCGAAAAAGATCCAGCAGGTCAGAAAGAGCGGTCTCACACTGGCACCGGAAGCCGGTACGCAGCGTATGCGCGATGTCATCAATAAGGGCGTCACGGAGGAAGACATCATGGGCGCCTGTGCGAATGCCTTCAAAAATGGTTGGAAAAAGGTGAAGCTCTATTTCATGATGGGCCTTCCGACCGAAACGGATGAAGACCTGAAGGGCATCGCCGATCTGGCGAACCGCATTCACGAACTCTATCATGAGATCAAGGGGCGCTATGACCTGCGCATCACCGTCAGCGTCTCGAGCTTCGTCCCGAAGCCTTTCACCCCTTTCCAGTGGATGCCGCAGTGCAGCGTAGAGGAGATCGAGCGCAAACAGCAGTATCTGAAGAGCCTTTTCACAAACCGCCATATCAAGTACGCCTATCATGATGCGAAGACCGGATATATCGAAGCTGTCCTCGCTCGCGGCGACCGCAAGCTCTCTTCTGCCATCTACACCGCATGGAAGAAAGGCTGCACCTATGACAGCTGGACGGAATTTTTCCACTTCGACGCCTGGATGGACAGCTTCCGGGAATGTGGTATCGATCCCGATGAGTACGCAGCGCGCATTCGTGATTTCTACGAATGTGAACCATGGGATCATATCGACAGCGGTGTCACGAAGGACTACCTCCTGAAAGAATGGCGCATGGCCGAGAAGGGGATCCTCACCCACGACTGCCGCCACCAGGCCTGCAATGGCTGCGGCGTCTGCCCGATCCTCGATGTGAATCTCCTCGATCATAAGGTAGAAAGCAAGGAGCCCAAGCGCGTTTTCACGTATAGTCAGCCGAAGGCGGGGGAGTAGCTGTTTAGTGGCTAGGGATTAATAGCTGGTAGCTAGTGACTAGTAGCTAGGGATTAGGAATTAGGAATTTTCCCTCTTACCATTTCTCCATACTATCGGTTTATGAAATCGATACGAAAGCGAGGTCCATCGGGCCTCGCTTTTTACGTGTTATATTTTTCACGATCTGTTTTGGGCAAACAAAAACCGTCATGACCATTCTCGATCATGACGGTTTTCTTTTGGGATCGGGTATAGCGGAGTAGCGGGAAATGTGAGGCAAACTTCCTAATCCCTAGCCACTAATCCCTAGCTACTAGTCACCAGTCACCAGTCACCAGTCACCAAGCCTCAGAACATATTCAGGATGCCCTTGAAGCCATAGTAATTGGTCGGCAGGAAAGCATCCACATACTTGGATACACCGATAGGCTCCGGTGCGGTGAGGAAGAGAAGGAAGAGGCCGAGGACGGTGAAGCCGATCGCTATGAGGCTTGCCTTGCCCTTGCCGGACATTTCATAGTAGCCGAAGAGACGCAGGCCGAGTGCGCCGAAGAAGGTGATGCACATGCCGGAGAGGGAGAAGACACCGAAGAGGATATTCGCCATCAGGAAGCCGACATAGAAGACCGGCAGGAAAATGAAAGGCAGATTGTATGCGATGCGGGTCGGGTTCACGCTGCGGCGCATATCATCCATCCAGTCCGCCATATCGAAGCCGAAGAGGCCGAGCGGGATGAAGGAGAGCAGGATGACCGTATCCCAGATGCCGGAAAGTCTGTCGCGGTCCTGTCCGAGCCACCATACGAAGGCGCAGAGGAAGAGGCCGACAGCGCCGCCCAGCGCATAGTACCAGGCAGCGGGGATGAATTTGACTGCAATCATAGAGACGGTGGTCAGGAGAGAACCGATCACGATGTACTTGGTGAGTTCTCCCTTCGAAAGCTGTCTGTCTTCCGGGATCTCCGCCTTGATCTGCGCGAGGATCTCCACCATGAAGAGCAGGAGGAAGATCGCCAGAGCTGCGAATGGATACAGGAAGAGAGAGATCACGATCAGCTGGACAGGGACAAAGACTCGCATCCCTTTGAAGACCTGCAGCTTCTTGAAATTCAGCTTGCGCTTCTGGGTGTAAATGGTGAGGCGCATAAAGACCAAGTACGTCAGCATGATGCCCACCGTTTCCATCGGTTCACTCCCCATGTAGAGCAGCGCACAGAAAACGAGCATTGCCATATTCGCTCCGGTAAAGCGGCAGATCAGTGTACTGAAAATGCCAATGTTCAGAAAGGCCACTACGGCGTCAACAAAATTCAAAACATCCATCTCCTTAATAAAAAATAGAATTATCTTTTCTAGTATATATGGTGCGGAGATTTTACGCAAGGGAGGTTGGGGGATTCGTGACTGGGGACTCGTGACTAGGGATTAGGTCATTCTCTCGCGTTTCCCTAGAACCCTATCCGGCTCGCTATGCTCGCCATCTTCCCCACGTGGGGAAGGCTATAGTGCAGAGAAGCGGTATTCTCGTATACCGCGCTTTTGCATGACCGCTGAGCAGCCCCTTGAAGAAGGGGCGCGCCGAAGGCGGAGGATAGATCTGCCCCGCAGGGGCAGCCTTCTACGGGAAGGGATGAAAGGGAATGTGAGGTGAGCGGCGATCGGGTGCTCTCGTAAATCGCAGGCTTGAGACGGTTGTTCTCTCACGTTTTCATCCCGCTGGAACCCTATCCGGCTCGCTATGCTCGCCACCTTCCCCACGCGGGGAAGGCTATGGTTCGGGGGATAGTGTGTATTCTACCTCCTTCCAAGGGAAGGAGGTGCCCCGAAGGGGCGGAGGTTGGCTCCGCAGCGGTATGAAAGGGAATGAGAGAGAGTCCGTTTTCCCGTATCGTCATCCCGAGCGGAGCCGAGGGATCTTTTTCGGCTACGGGTTTCTTTTTTCCTGTGTGAATCTGTCTGTATGAAACACCGTAGTGTCCAGTTCATATGGAGCATGGCGTTTCCCGTTATCCGTTGTTCTCGCATCCTTGGCTTGACCGCGACCGGAAAAGAATTCTCGCTTTCGCTCGAAATGACGATATGGTGAAAGCGGTATTCTCCTTTCTCATCCCTAGCCACTAGTCACCAACCGCTAGCCACGCATCCCTCTTGCGTCATCTGTTATAATAGAAACGTAGAAATATATCTCTTCAGGGCGGGGCGGAATTCCCCACCGGTGGTAAAGATTTTCTGAGCCCACGAGCTGCAGATGTCCTGCAGTAGATCTGGTGAGAACCCAGAGCCGACGGTTAGAGTCCGGATGAAAGAAGAGTGGTAGACTTTTTGGCTGTCCACCTCCCTGAAGGAAAGGAAGGTGGATTTTTTGCGTATCGATGAAGACAGAAAATTCATGAGCCGTGCGCTGGAGCTGGCGGTGCGCGGCATGGGACATACCCGTCCGAATCCGATGGTCGGGGCGGTGCTTGTGAAAGATGGCCGCATCATCGGCGAGGGCTGGCATGAAGTATATGGCGGGCCGCATGCGGAAGTGAATTGCTTCGCTCACGCGACAGAAGATCCGAAGGGGGCGACGCTCTATGTGACGCTTGAGCCCTGCTCGCACTATGGGAAGACGCCGCCGTGCGCTGACCTCGTGGTGGAAAAAGGCGTCGACCGCGTGGTCGTCGCGATGGAGGATCCAAATCCTCTCGTTGCCGGCAAGGGAATCCGCAAGCTGAAGGAAGCGGGGATCTTTGTGACGGTCGGTATCATGGAAGAGGAAGCAAGGAAGCTGAATGAAGTCTTCCTGAAATACATCACGCAGCACAAGCCCTTTGTCCTCTACAAGGCTGCGATGTCTCTGGATGGCAAGACGGCTTGCCACACGGGGGACTCCCAGTGGATTTCCTGTGAAGACTCGCGGGAAGAAGTACATGTCCTGCGTGGCTGCTACAAGGGCATCATGGTTGGCGCGGGGACGATCCTTGCGGACAATCCGCAGCTCACTGCCCGCACAGAGGGGATGATCGACCCCGTGCGTATCATCGTGGATGGGCATCTCTCGGTGCCGCTCAAAGCGAAGGTATTTCAGCAAGAGGGGGAGAATATCATCCTCACCACGACGGCCTCGGATGAGGGAAAGCGCAAAGCGCTCTCGGATATGGGCGTCGATATCATTATGACGGACGGCGAAGAGAAAGGCAGTGTCGATCTCGAGGCCGCCATGACGGGGCTCGCTCTGAAAGGCATCGACAGCATCCTCTTAGAGGGCGGCGCGACGCTCGCCGCGTCTGCCTTTGATGCCGGTATCGTCGACAAGGTACGTATCTATACCGCGCCGATGATCATTGGCGGCGTCTCTGCGCCCGGGCTCATCGGCGGCGAGGGCGCACCGACCATCTCGAAGGCCATCCGTCTCCGTGACATCCAGACGCAGATGACGGGGAAGGATCTCGTCATCGAAGCGTATGTAGAAAAAGAAGCCAAAGAAGAAAAGGCAGAGTCCACGCGCCCGACAGACGTCGACCTGCTGAAGAGAGAGGAAGAGCCATGTTCACAGGGATCGTAGAGGAAATCGGGACGCTTCGCAGGATGAAACCCACAGCATCTTCCTGCACGCTCACCATTTCTTGTGAAAAAGTCCTCGAGGGGACGAAGCTCGGCGACAGCATCGCGGTGAACGGTACCTGCCTCACTGTGACGCGGATGGATACGCACTCTTTCGACTGCGACGTCACGCCGGAGACGCTTTCCCGTACGTCGTTTTCCATGGTGCGTGTCGGCTCGCCCCTGAATCTCGAGCGTGCGCTCCGTCTCTCGGATCGCTTGGGCGGTCACATCGTGCTCGGTCATGTCGATACCACGGGACGACTGATCTCCTTCATCAAAGAAGGAAATGCGGTCAATATCACCATCTCCGTCGAGCAGAAATGGATGAAATACATCATAGAAAAAGGCTCCGTCGCTATCGACGGCGTGAGCCTCACGGTCGCAAGGCGCGAAGCAGACCGCTTCACGATCTCCCTCATCCCACATACGGGGGAGAAGACCATCCTTCTCGGGAAGCACCCGGGAGACCCGGTGAATGTCGAGTGCGACTACCTGGGAAAATATGTGGAGCAGCTCATGAAAAAGGACACGGAAGAAGGTCTCACTATGGGCATGCTTGAGACACTTTCTGGAGGAAACTATGGAATTTAAATTTGACCCGATTGAAGATATTTTAGAAGAGATCAGGCAGGGACACATCGTCATTATGCAGGACGCAGAGTCCCGCGAAAACGAAGGCGACTACATCTGCGCCGCAGAATTCGCTACGCCGGAGAATGTGAATCGCATGGCGTCCGAAGCGAAGGGCGTCATCTGCATGCCGATGTCCGAGGAGATCGCAGAATCCCTGTACCTGGGACCGATGATCCGTCACAATACGGACAATCACCAGACCGCCTTCTTAGAGTCCATCGACTACAAGGACTCCGGCACCGGCGTCTCTGCCGCCGCCCGCTCCATGACAGCCTTGGAAGCCATCAAAGACGGCGCGAAGCCGGAAGATTTCCGTCGCCCGGGGCATCTTTTCCCGCTGAAAGCTCGCCGCTGGGGCGTCCTCGAACGACAGGGTCATACTGAAGCGACTGTCGACCTCGCCCGCCTTGCGGGACTCAAGCCCGCCGGCCTGTGCTGCGAGATCATGAATGAAGACGGCACCATGGCCCGCCGCGAAGACCTCTTCCGCCTCGCAAAGGAAAAAGGCCTCAAGATCGGCAACATTCAGGAGCTCATCGAATACAGGAAAAAGCATGAGATCTTCGTTGAGCGCATCACCGCCGCCAAACTCCCGACCAAGTACGGTGACTTTGAGATCTACGGCTTTGTGAACCGCATGAATGGCGAGCACCACGTTGCTCTCACCATGGGGAAGGTCGATGACGGATCTCCCGTCCTCTGCCGCATCCACTCGGAATGTCTCACCGGCGACTGCTTCGGATCGCTACGCTGCGACTGCGGACAGCAGCTCTCCGCAGCCATGCGCCAGATCGCCAAAGAAGGTCGAGGCGTCCTCGTCTACCTGCGTCAGGAAGGCCGCGGCATCGGCCTCATCAATAAGATCCGCGCCTATGCCCTGCAGGACGAAGGCTATGATACCGTCGAAGCGAATCTCAAGCTCGGCTTCGCTGCCGACCTTCGCGAGTACATGACCGGCGCGCAGATCCTTAGAAATCTCGGCGCGACACATATCCGCCTCCTGACAAACAACCCGCAGAAGATCGACGACGTCAGCGAGTACGGCATCACCATCACCGAGCGCGTCCCCATCGAGATCGCGCCAACCAGAGAAGACGAATTCTACCTCAAGACCAAGCAGGAAAAAATGGGCCACATGCTGAAGCTCGACCAGGGCATCGTAGAACCGAAGGCATAGGATTTTAGTGGCTAGTGACTGGTGACTGAAATGCCAGTTTCGGGGATTTCAGTTTACAAAAATCGGCGCATCGGCCATATATTCGCGGCGCAGCCGCCACAACAACCCTGAACCTTGAACCTTGAACCCTAGACTTTACCATTTACATAATATGTTACATATACCCAAAGGAGACTTCCTCATGAATATCATTTCCGGACTTTTCAATGAAAGCGACATCCGCGTCGGCATTATCGCTTCCCGTTTCAATGAAGTCATCGTTTCCAAACTCATCGACGGCGCAGCCGATGGTCTCGCCCGTCACGGCGTCGACATGGACAAAGTCGACCTCGCGTGGGTGCCGGGTGCCTTCGAGATCCCGCTCGCAGCGAAGAAAATGGCAGAAAGCGAGAAATATGATGCCGTCATCTGCCTTGGCGCTGTCATCCGCGGCGAGACCGATCACTACGAGCACGTAGCGACCGAAGTCACGAAGGGCGTCGCTATGGCTTCCCTCTCCAGCGGTATCCCCGTCCTCTACGGTGTCCTCACCACCGATACCATCGAGCAGGCCATCAACCGCGCCGGCCTCAAGTCCGGCAACAAAGGCTTCGAATGTGCGATGGATGCACTCGAAATGGCGAGCCTTTTCAAGAAGCTGGAAAAATAAAAATCATAGAAAAGCAGCCTGTCGGTTTTCATCGGCAGACTGCTTTTCTATTGCTTGTTTCCCTCATACAGATACAAAATATGATGAGAGAATGTTTCTTTTCGGCTTGTATATTGCGGAATTTCTCTTCGCTTTTTCTCTATTTTTTGTTACAATACAGGTAGAAAGGCGGTGATGCCATGGGACGATTCAAACAATGGGAAGAGTTGACCATCCAGGATAATTTTCTTTTCCAGAAAGTCATGCAGAACCAGCGGATCTGCAAATACCTGATCGAGAAGATTTTGGGCATCCGGATCGAAAAGATCACATTTCCAGAAGGCGAAAAATCCATAGACAACCGCTACGACAGCAAAAGCATCCGTCTGGACGTCTATGTGCACGATGAAAACGGCCATGTCTATGACATCGAGATGCAATGTACGAATGGCAGCGAAGGGGAACTCCCCAAGCGGACCCGCTACTATCAAGGCATGATCGATATGGACGAGCTGAAAAAAGGGCAGTACTATACAGAGCTGAAAGAGTCCTTTATCATCTTCATCTGTACCTTCGACCCCTTCGGCGAAAATCTCCCCATGTATACCTTCCGCCATTGCTGCATCGAAAAGGAAGGTCTGGAGCTGGGGGATCTTTCGACAAAGATCTTCCTGAACGCGAAAGGTGAAAGTGATACCCTTGACCCGGATATAGCAGCCTTCCTGCGCTATGTGGACGGGAAAGCAGCAGAGGGTGCATTGACGAAAGAAATCAACGAAGAAGTGATCCGGATCAAAGAACATAAAGAAATGAGGCGAGAATATATGACACTTTTGATGGAACTCCAAAAATATAAAACCGAAGGCATGCAGGAAGGGATCGAAATCGGCATGAAGCAAGGTATGGAGAAAGGTATGGAGCAAGGCATGGAGAAAAAAGGTAGAACAGTGATCATGAATCTGCTCAAACTGAACATGCCGATCGACAACATTGCCGCTGCGACAGAAAGTCCGATCCCGTATGTGAAAGAAATAGCGCGAGAAGCGGGATACTCCGTCTGAAATAAATACCAGAGCAGTGAGCCGAAAGGTTCACTGCTTTTGATTATGACTTATGTTCTTTCCGCGTTTTGATGAAACAGCCTTCCTGCGCTATGTGGACGGGAAAGCAGCAGAGGGTGCATTGACGAAAGAAATCAACGAAGAAGTGATCCGGATCAAAGAACATAAAGAAATGAGGCGAGAATATATGACACTTTTGATGGAACTCCAAAAATATAAAACCGAAGGCATGCAGGAAGGGATCGAAATCGGCATGAAGCAAGGTATGGAGAAAGGTATGGAGCAAGGCATGGAGAAAAAAGGTAGAACAGTGATCATGAATCTGCTCAAACTGAACATGCCGATCGACAACATTGCCGCTGCGACAGAAAGTCCGATCCCGTATGTGAAAGAAATAGCGCGAGAAGCAGGATACTCCGTCTGAGAAGAAGCCACGAATGAGTGAGAGCAAAAAGTCAATAGAAAAATCCCCATGAGCTGCGGCATGTGTCATGCCATAGCCCATGGGGATTTTTCTTACAAAGACATAAAAACATCCGGAAAAGGCTTCCCACCTGTGCCCGATGCAGGCGGAGCTCGGAATCGGTGACGGTCGTCCATGAGCACCGAAGTGCGGGAGGGCCTGTGCTATCGTCGGAACCCGGCCTCGCAGAGGAC
>ERZ1023666.895-NODE-895-length-11070-cov-12.890150_pt1 | contig 11070 bp, 8 predicted proteins | sample MGYA00380341_ERZ1023666 | MGnify/ENA primary metagenome ERZ1023666 (study PRJEB33179, sample SAMN07448983) | human gut metagenome | biome: Human-gut; feature: Human associated habitat; material: Faeces | host: Homo sapiens | place: India: Bhopal | collected...
ATCACCTATGAGGATGAAGGGGAGATTGTGCGTGATGGACTCAGAATAGAAATAAAACCTGCATGGAAATGGGTATTGGAAGGTTTGTAGAATATAAAGAAACAAGACCCTTGTCGTTTTCCCGTGAAGTGCGGGTGAATAACACCCCGATGATGATCAGGGCTAATTCTATCCTTGACATGGTTTCTATCATTTCTTTCATGTCGCAAATATAGTGTTTTTCATCCGAAAAAGGTGTCGCATTCCTATGTTTTAGGTGTCTACTTCGTAGGAATGCGACACCCAAACGAGCCAAAAACAGCTCTCAACTTATAGTTCTGTTGGCAGCCTGTTCTTCTCTCCATTCGGCAGGCGTGCAACCCTCCTTGGTCTTGAAGACCCGATACAGATAGGTTCGGGCAGAGAAGCCACACTCGGCTGAAATGATATCATTGCTATAATCAGGATAATCCAACATCATCTTCTTTGCTGCATTGAAACGGATCTCGCTGAGCCATATTCTGAATGTAGACTGCATATACTGGTCGAAGAATATAGACAATTCCTCCTTGGAGATACTCAGTGTGCGGGAGAGGGTCAGCATATTCACAGCACAGTCCTTATATCCCAAATCAGCACACCATTCGTCAAGACGCTGCCGGATAAAGTCGATGCGCTCCTCTGACAGCTGCTGTAAAGTTTCTGTACCTGTCCTGCAGCTTTTGTCTTTGTTCAAACTTGCCCCCCCCAGATGGTTTCAGGTGTCCTGTTCTCACCGACGCGCTGATTTCCTCTTCTTTGTCCAACAGTTCTTCGGTTGGGGTATAACTATTGCCGAGAGCGATAAACGTAAGATTGAAGAACAGCAGGGCAAACAATACGACGGGACCTACTATATATAATAAAGTAGTGGAAAAGATGGCAACCGGCATAGCGAGAACTGCGAGCCAGAGAATAATGACACTGGCTCGGGAATATCTTACGTAAGGCAACATATCCGTTGCTACCATCGTCTCCAACAACTTCTTGCGCCTGATCATCTCGCGGATAATCATGAATATGCAATAGATGACACTTAGGCAGAACAGAGCCAGCATCAGATAAAGTCCTTCTCTGATATACAGGCTATGATGAAGACTGATTCCCACGCAAAAGACAAGGAGAATGGCTGCATAAATACCACAGCACATCTGAATCATCTTCCTGAGGTTGGCACGGGTGGTTTCTATGTTGTAGATTCCCATGGAGATAAGCGAGAAACAAGGGGTATAGATGAGGATGTTGACGACCGCCCCTAAATGATCGTGCATGGCACGGAATCCGAAAACCATCTGCACCGCATATTGCATCGCCAATCCTATCATGGCGGCAACGATCATCCATCGTGAACGCTCATACCGCTTGTTCTCCCATCTCACTTGCAGATGAGAGACTGCCACGATGAAGGCATTGACGAGCATGAATATGAGACATGCAAACTGTAATAGATATAATGAGTCCATACGCTTCTTATCCTTACAAAATAAGTAATTATGCTTGCAAAGGTAAAATAATTATTTCAGAAAAAGGTACAATAAGGTCAAAATATTAATGAAAATACAAGAATGCTGGGTGCCTATTTATAGGGTTTCAAATAACCAAGAGAAGAAAAGCTTATATAGAGACAAAAAAAATCCCTGCAGCCCAAAATTGGAACCACAGGGAAACACCCCTTAGTGGGCGTTGACGGATTCGAACCGCCGACCCTCTGCTTGTAAGGCAGATGCTCTAAACCAGCTGAGCTAAACGCCCTTACTTCTTGTAAGCGGTTGCAAAGGTACGAACATTTTTTGTTTCCACCAAATTTTACGGCAACTTTTTTCATTTTTATTTCAAAAAAGGCGTTTCAGACCTTCGTTACTCCATCAAAGCATCATGAAACAGCACAAGGAACATATCATAAGGAAAAAACACAATAGGCTTCGATGGACAACACAATAGGCTTCGATGGACAACGAAATAGGCTTCGATGGACAATGAAAGCAATTGCGATGCCCATCGAAGCCTATTGCGTTTTTTAACGGAATCAAAAAAACAGCACAAATGGGACAGATTGATTTTGCAAAAAATAAGAAAGGGTGCTTCCACGAAGGAAGCACCCTTATATTCTCTACTATGCGAGCTATGACAGCTCAACAATAGATATTACTCGACAACCTGTACGGTAGCACGACGGTTGAATGAGATAGGAGACATATCGTCAACACCACCTTTACCCTTAGTTGTGATGTTAGCTCTCTTGACACCCATCTTAACCAACTCACCGGCAACAGTCTCGGCACGACCCTCAGACAACTTTAGGTTGATCTGCTCATTACCAGTAGCCTTGTCAGCATAACCGCAAACGAGCAAGTTAGAGTTGTTGGCAATAGCATACTTAGCCAAAGCATGTACGTTTACGAGGTCGTACTGTGAAGCTACGTTTGTCTTGTTGATATCGAAGAATACAGATACAGGAGTTGTAACGAATTCCTTAACAGTCTTAGGAGTTACAGTCTCAACTGGCTTCTGGTTAGCCAAGAGATCCTTCAGACGGTTGTTCTCTGCATTAGCATCATTCAACTTAGCATTGAGAGCATCGAGCTCTGACTGATGAAGAGCGTTGATTGCGTCAACATCTGGAGTCTTGTCCCAAGTAGACTTGCCAAGCTTGAAAGTCAAACCGATTTCAGCATAGAGGTTGTTGTCGTGAGAATCCCAACCGCGCTCACCGCCGTTGCAACCACCATCGATATCAGACTCGAAACGGTTCCAGCCTGCCTCAAGATAAACGTTCACCTTCTTAGCTACCTTCCATGTAGACTGAAGACCAACGCAGAGGTCCATTGAATAAAGGTTGTGAGTCATAGTGCGACCGAAGCCACCACCAGCGAAAGGAATCACATTCCATACACGGTTCTCGTTATAGCCCAAAAGCAAGTTGCTAAGGTTGAACATTACCTGTTCGTTAACAACCCAATATCTGTTGAAGCTACCTTTAGTCTCTGTCTCAGGATTCCAAACGCGCTTGCCCCAGATACCCTGAACCTTTGTACGCAAACCGAGGCCAGGAGTAAACCACTTACCTACAGCTACAGAAGCGCCTGCATTAGAACGGAACTTCTTGAAAGGACTTGTTGCAAAATTCTGACCATGTTCCTCACCTGAATACCACGCATTCCAGTCGGCACCTGCCTCGATAAACCAATTGCTCCAGAATGAGTTTGTAGCAACACTATACTGCTGAGTAGGTGTTGCATCCTGAGCGAAACCGCTCATTGAAAGACCAGCAAATGCCAGTACAGCTAAAAACTTTTTCATAACAATTAAATTTTAACTTCCTTATATATAATATATATTTAAATTTACTACTCTTTTACTGTATCACAATCTACTTTATGGAATACGGGGGCAAAGTTAATAATATTTTTTTAAATCTTCCTTTTTTTTTGAAAAAAAATAGCTTTTTCTCTAAAAAAAACAAAATTTGCTAACTTTTTCGCTCTTTTATCCCAAGAGTTGCTCGATTTCCCGCTGTTGCAGAATGCACAACACATTTTTGCCATCGGGCGTGTAATTGACATTGCTACAGCCAAACAAGTTATTGACCAAGCCCTCCATCTCGTCGTTGCCAAGAACCTGACCTACAGGAATTGCCGCAGCACGGGCCATGGACAATGCCAGCGACTTGTTGATCTCGTCTATCGCCGATACCCCACTCTCCTTGGCTGCTTCCACCATGTCGCGAATCAACGATACTGGGTTCAGCCCATCAAGTCCGGCAGGTACGGCATTGACAGCATAACTGCCCCTGCCCAAGTCTTCCAACTCAAAGCCGAAAGCCTTTACCTGGGGTAGCAATTTATTCAATATCACATCGTCAGAAGCGGGGAACTGCACCACTTCCGGGAACAGAACCTTCTGAGAATGGTTCTCGTGAGCAGCCAACTGGGCAAGATACTGCTCATAGAGTACACGAACGTGAGCACGATGCTGGTCGATAATCATCAAGCCCGACTTCACCGCCGTCATAATATACTTACCCTTATACTGATAATGGGTAGGCGACTTCTCGGCAATGATGTTTGTCTGGCCGCTCTCCTCCGTCTGTAAAGACTCAAACAAATCGGGCTCCTCGTCTTGCGGAGCATCTGACAATCCCTCATAGAGATCTTCCCAACGCTGGTCAACAGGTGCTGACGTACGAGATCCTGAGCCACCATGCGCCTTGAAGGGATTATAGTTGGGATCGACACTTATCTTAGGGGCAGTAGCCTTAGGAAACATTTCTGGATTATACACAGGAATGTCGGGCTTGTCCTCTGTATCAAAATCAATGGTTGGCACATCATTATACATTCCCAAAGACTCCTTGACTGCAGCAGAGAGAATCTGCCAGATGGCCTGTTCGTTCTCAAACTTGATCTCGGTTTTCGTGGGATGTATGTTCACATCAATGTCACCGGGAGCCACTGTGAAGTAAAGGAAATAAGGAACCTGTTCGCCCTGAGGAACCATTCGTTCGAAAGCCGTCATGACTGCCTTGTTGAAATAAGGGTGCTTCATGTAACGGTCGTTGACGAAGAAGAACTGATGGGCACCTTTCTTACGCGCAGACTCCGGTTTTCCCACAAAGCCTGTTATCTTACACATCGTAGTGTCTACATTGACAGGCAGCAAATCCTGATTCAGCCGCTTGCCAAAGACGTCGATGATACGCTGGCGTAGGTTGGCGGCACGAAGATTCATCAGCTCGGTTCCATTGCTCTGCAGGGTAAATGTGATTTGCGGATTAACCAAGACGATGCGCTCGAAGGCTGTAAGAATGTTGTTCAACTCGGTAGAGTTTGACTTCAGGAACTTGCGGCGGGCAGGAACATTATAAAATAAGTTGTTAATGCTGAAGCTGCTGCCCTGAGGACAAGAGCAAGGCTCCTGTGACTCTATCTTAGAGCCTGAGATGACAAGCTGCGTACCTACCTCCTCTGTGGCAAGACGCGACTTGAGGGTTACCTGAGCCACTGCGGCTATAGAGGCCAAAGCCTCACCACGGAAACCCATGGTATGAAGATCGAAGAGGTCGTCGGCCTGGCGGATCTTGGAGGTGGCATGACGCTCAAACGACAGACGGGCATCGGTTTCCGACATTCCCTTTCCATCATCTATCACCAGTATACTTGTACGCCCGGCATCGACTACAGCCACATCAATACGTGTGGCACCTGCATCAACCGAATTCTCCACCAACTCCTTGATGACAGAGGCAGGACGCTGTATCACCTCTCCTGCAGCTATCTGGTTGGCTACCGAATCGGGTAAAAGCTGAATTATATCACTCATTCGTTTCTTTCTGTTTTAAAGTAAAACCATGAAGGCAAGAAGCAACAGCAACAGTACGACAAGCAGCAAGACATGCTGCCGGCGCACAGGACGACGCCCCGAATGGAAATCGAAGCCTTGACGGCGGGAATATCGGGGTGTGTACCTGAACTGACGTGGTTTGCGGGTAGGAAACAGCATCATATCAGTTTACCTTTTCGTCTTTCTTCTCTTCGACGGCTGCAGTTTTTGACAATACCTGCAGAGGTGCCTCATGGCGCTTGATGTTCTTAAGTTCCATGCCCTTAGCCTTGCCTCGCCAAACAAAGATGTCGTTCTTGTCCTTGGGACGAATATCATCGAACCAGGCAAAATTGGGCAGTTTGTACTTTGTCGGAGGAATCTGCGTCATAGGATACATGACACTCGTGAATTTATTGGTCCATATATGCTCCAGCTGGCGCTGGGGCGACATATACATACGCATCGTGTCTGTCTCCAGGAAGTTGAGTCCCATCAGCGAACTGTCCTTATCATCCACAGGATAATAAATGGTCTGTACATTGCCGATAGACTCTGCCATACGGATCTGTCCATTGAGGAAATGAGCCTTCATCTCCTTGGAAGTGATCTGATTATAATGAACGCTGTCGGGCAACATCTCTACCGACAAGGCCTGTCCTACGACATGAACCAAACGCAAGGTTGAGTCGCGCATATAGGCATGGATTACCTCGCCCAACAACTGGCGATTGCCATTCCATGCGATAGGGTCTTTATACATCGTCATGCAGGAATCCTGCGAGTTGTAGACCAAGGAGTCGCACACTGCCTGCACATCCTGACGGAAGGCACGCACCTTATGGAATGCATGTATTTTGCGATATACAGAATCTGTACCTATATGATAGGTATAGATCTTCATGGTGTCGGAATGAAGCCACATGGTGTCTTTCTGAGAAAAGTCGATGGCAACGGGATTCTTGGTGGCAAAGCCATAACCTGTCTTTTCGTTGTAACGCAAGTAGTTGCAGGTAAGAGAGTTCTTGTTCTTCTTGTCCACATACACCACATTGCCATAACCGCGACTGTAGCCATTCTTCACATAATACAGGCTGTCGCCCGTGATCGTCTTGTCCTTATCCGACAAGGTGGAGCGACCATACAACTGGGCACTCTTGGTTTTGGTGTCGTAATAACCATCCTTGGTATGGACGACACTGTTGCCGGAAATCACTTTGGAAGGACCTACCATGTGGGCCTTCGACTTGGGCACGTCATAATATAAGGTGTCGGTAGTCACCAAGTCCTTGCCACTACGGAGTTTCACGTTATACACAAACTTAGCCTCGCGTGTCTGGGTATGATACTCGCCCCAGTCGGAAACCAACTTGTCCTTACCGTCGATAAGCGTTCCTCCATCAAAGAAGTTGGCCATTTCATAAAGACGGTCGTAATCCAAACTGTCGGTACGCAACACCTGTCGGCGATGGCGCAGCACCACATTCTTACGGGCACGCATCATCTGCATCTGACCATCATACTCGGCACGCTCACATACCAAGGACAGTGTATCACCCTGACGGAAATGAACATGTCCGAAAGCCTTCACCGAATTGGAGCCTTCATAGAAATAAGCACTGTCGCAGGTGAGATGAGCACCCTGATGCGAGAATGACACCTTACCCTTTACGATCTGCGCATCGGGATGAGGGCCATACATATCATATCGCAACTCATCTGCATGAAGCAAGTAAACTCTGTCGCCATGCGGGCGCTTCCTGGCACGCTTCTTAGGAGCCTGCATGGCCTGGACAAGACATAGTCCAAACAGGCATAGAATCAAGAAAAAGAAGATTCTATGCCCGTCGATATGTCGCTTTATGATGTTTTTTACTGTCATTACTTAACCCAACCTTGATATTCAAATTTGCAATCCTTATATCGGTCGTTCATTCGTACATAAGTACTCTTTATCTTGCTTACCACCCAGTCGTGCAAGGTCTTCTCACGCTCCTTGGCCTGAACTACATCCTGCATCACCTGGAAGTCTTCGGTAATGGTGGCACGATGACCCTCTACCCTGCTCACCAGTTTCACCAGAGCACAGGTGGTCTTGCCACGGCTGTTGATCATCTGGAATGAGCGAGAAACCTCACCCACCTTCATTGTATCAACCATACGGGCTATCTCGGTGGGCAATTCCTTCATCTGGAACTTGGATGTACGCACACCAGCCTGAGAGGTATTGGCCATCAAACCACGGTTGTTCTTGGTGTCCTTGTCGTCAGACAATACAGACACAGCCGACTCAAAAGTGAACTTTCCACTGCGGATATCGTCGCCGATAGAATCGAGACGCAATATCGCCTTATCGATGGACTCCTGTGGAACAACAGGCTTGCGAAGGATATGGCGAACCTTGATTTTGTCGCCACGCTTGTCTATCAACTGAATGATATGATAGCCGAATTCTGACTCTACAATCTTGGAAATCTTCTTGGGGTCGGTCAGATTGAAAGCCACATTGGCAAAAGCAGGGTCCAACATACCTCTACCGACATAGTCCATCTCGCCACCCATACGGGCTGAGCCGGGATCTTCAGAATACAGACGAGCCAATGTAGAGAAGGTTGTCTCGCCCTTGTTGACACGGTCGGTGTATTCGCGCAACTCGTCCTTGACACGATTGATTTCCTCCATAGGGATCCTTGGTTGCTGGGTAAGAATCTCCACCTCTACCTCTGTTGGCACAAAAGGAATACTGTCGGCAGGAAGATTGTTGAAATAACGACGAACCTGAGCTGGCGAAACCTTTATATCCTTCACCAGTTTTTCCTTCATCTTCTGAATCAACTGACGGTTCTTGAAGTCATCGTGCATCTGCTGACGCATCTGGGTGACACTCTGCTTGCGATACTCCTCTAACTTCTCACGTGAGCCTATCATATTGATCCAATAATTGATCTGCTCGTCGATACCAGCCATCACCTCAGACTCAGATACCTCGATACTGTCGATGGCTGCCTGATGCAGGAAGAGTTTCTGTACAGCTATCTGCTCGGGGATGCTGCAATCAGGATCGCCTGCATACTTGATGCCTTCGGCCTCACCCTGCAATCGGGTTACCTCGACATCAGACTTCAGGATAGGCTCGTCGCCTACTACCCAAATCACCTCATCCACAACACTACCCTCGTTCAGGACCGGCTCGTCCTTCACCTGGTTAGTATCGCCTGAAACCGAATCGCCCATGACATACGCCTTAGCAAGGCGAGAAGCCCTGTTGGTATTTGCGCTCATGCCCATGATAAACATCAGAGCAACAAAAACCAAAGCGATCTTATTCTCTATTTTCATGTATCTTTGTTTTTCGTTTGATTAATGTTTGTTGACTGTCGCCAATACATCCTTGTTGACTACTACTGGATATTTCTTTCTCAGGGCTGTCACCCATTCTTTCTCCAACATATCCTGATAGTCGGCTATCACCTGTGACTTGACATCGGTATAATCCTCAGGAGCTTTCTTCAGCACTTTGCCGAAGGTGGCATCAATGGGGTAATCCTTCAATGCCTTGACAGTGGTATCTTTCTTGAAGACCATCTTGTCGACGACAGCATTGTCGCCTTTCTTGAAAATACCCTTCTCCACACGGATACGAATCACAGAATCCTTGTTGAATGTATTGCGCAGAATATCTGCCCACTCAGAGAAAGCCTTTCCCTTGATGCTCTTCTTGACAGCCTCAACGTCTGCCGCATCCTTTACATGATAAGCTATTCCCTTGAATCGGGGCTCATTCCATTTGAATCGTTTTTTGTTCTTGGCAAAGTAGGCTGCCTGCCCCTTCTCGTCCTTGGAAGCCTTGTCCCATACCAGACGATTGCTGATTTCATAGAGCAGCAAGCCGTCATGATACTCGCGAATCAGGTTCTTCAAATCACTGTCCTTGGCAGACAGTTCTTCTGCCTTCTTGTCGAGAATGTTCTCGGCTGTTGTACCGGCGGGCATACTCTTGGCAAGAGAGTCCAACTTGTCGTTGATAATTTTTTCCCTTATCCCTCTTGCGTCAATAAAACGGATGATATCCGTCCTAAGCGAGTCATAGGGGAAGAAATTCTGCGTTCCCTCCTTTTTAATAATATGGTAACCAAACTCTGAAAGAACAGGCTTGCTGATCTCACCCACTTTGAGCGAATAAGCTGCATCCTCAAAAGCCTTCACAGTCTGACCTTTACTGATCCAGGGCAGTTCGCCACCCTTGACAGCCGTACTCTTGTCGTCAGAGAATTTCTTTGCCAACTCAGCAAAGTTGCCTCCCTTCTTCAAAACCGTATAAATAGAGTCAGCACGGCTCTTCAACTTGGCATTCTCGGCAGGAGTCGCTTTCTGACCAAGCATCAGCAAAATATGAGAAACCTTTACCATTCCTCCATTTCCATCAATGCGCTGACGTGTGTCCTCATAGATACGATGCGCTTCGTTCTCGACATCCTGTTCGGTAATCATAGATGGACGAATCTGCTGGTCACGATAAGTGGCGAACTCTTTCTTGAAAGAGCTCAAGGTGTCGAGGCGGGCATCCAGGGCTGCCTGTACCTTCAACTTATAGTTGACAAACAAATCCACATACTCGCCGACAGTCTTCTTGTCGATGACTCCTTCTGAATTGTTCTTATTGTAAGAATACTCGAATTCTGAACGGGTGACAGGTGCTCCATTAATGGTCATAATCACAGGATCAACCTGAGCAAAAGCTATGCTCCCCGAAAGGAGCATAGCTGCTAAAAGCGCATTTATTTTCATTTCTTTCAATTCATTATTATTCAGGACGGCTGTAGTTTGGAGCCTCACTGGTAATGGTAATGTCGTGTGGATGACTCTCCAGAACACCGGCATTGGTAATGCGGGTAAACTTAGCATTGTGCAAGTTCTGAATTGTCGCAGCGCCACAATAGCCCATACCAGAACGCAAACCACCAATCAACTGATAGATAACCTCCTGTACAGTTCCCTTGTAAGGTACACGACCAGCGATACCTTCCGGTACGAGTTTCTTCACATCCTTGGTGTCGCTCTGGAAGTAACGGTCCTTAGAACCATTCTTCTGCTCCATAGCCTCCAAAGAACCCATACCACGATAGCTCTTAAACTTACGGCCATTGAAGATAATGGTATCACCAGGACTCTCCTCTGTACCAGCAACCAAAGAACCAATCATGACGCAGCTACCACCGGCAGCCAAAGCCTTCACAACATCACCTGAGTAACGAAGACCACCATCAGCAATCAAAGGCACACCTGTGCCCTTCAGAGCAGAATATACATCATAAACAGCACTCAACTGTGGAACACCCACACCGGCTACCACACGAGTAGTACAGATAGAACCAGGACCGATACCTACCTTAACGCCATCAGCACCATTCTCTACCAAATACTTGGCAGCCTCACCAGTAGCCACATTACCTACTACAACATCTACCTGTGGGAATGCAGCCTTAACCTGCTTGAGTTTCTCAACTACACCCTTAGAGTGACCATGAGCAGTATCGATAACGATAGCATCAGCACCTGCCTCAACCAAAGCCTTGGCACGATCCAATGTATCTACGGTAACACCCACACCGGCAGCCACACGAAGACGACCTTTGGCATCCTTGCAAGCCATAGGTTTATCCTTAGCCTTTGTGATATCCTTGTAAGTAATCAAACCTACCAGGTGATTCTCGTTGTCAACTACAGGGAGTT
>ERZ1023666.899-NODE-899-length-11017-cov-9.345831_pt1 | contig 11017 bp, 6 predicted proteins | sample MGYA00380341_ERZ1023666 | MGnify/ENA primary metagenome ERZ1023666 (study PRJEB33179, sample SAMN07448983) | human gut metagenome | biome: Human-gut; feature: Human associated habitat; material: Faeces | host: Homo sapiens | place: India: Bhopal | collected...
GGTTGAATCTAGACTAGTAAGACTTGAAAACACTTTGGCTTTTGTATTAAGAAGTTTAGGTAGAGTTGGTTCTAGGGTTAATATAAACTGCGTTTATTACGGCGGACAAGATGTCTTTGGAAAATATAAGACTATTAGATGTCTTAGAGACGATAGAATACACGATGCGTGTTCTGTTACTCTAGACCAATGTTTATCTTGTACTAGATATGAGCCAGTTATAGGACAGATATATGAAATACTTGACGATACAGGTATGAATGGTTCTGTCATGTTAGACCAAATGCAAATGTCTTACATGGATTTAGAACAATACAAAGCTCTTAATAGAACAGAAAAACGTAGCACTAAGCAAAAATTTGCTTATGTACATGCTAATGAAACGGAAAAGCCTAACTTAATTACTGAAGAATGGGAACAAGCTGATAAAGAAAAATATCTAGAAAGCTTAAAATCTAAAATAACAGACACTAAGGAATATGAAAATGCTGTTAATAATATCAAACAAGAAGACTATGCCTTCAGAATGAATTGGTATGAACAAGATTTAGATTTACAAGAACCAGATGTTAAAGCTTATCCTACAGAAGGAATTAAGGCTAAGTATAAGAATACGGATGTAGAAGATAATGTATCTGAAAAACCACAAGCTCCTGATTCTTTATTAGACGAGACTGATAAAGACTACACAGAAGACGTAGATAAATTAGAAAAACTAAATCAAGGAGAATGGGTTGATACAAGAGAAGAAGCAGATACATATGAAGAAAATAAATATTCTTCAGAAAACTTCTATTTTGAAGATTTCAATAAAGATACAGTATATGTAGAAGGTGCTGTTGGAGGAATGTTTGGAGCTGAATGTAGAAATAAAATAGTTGAAATGGCTAAAATGATAGTACAAGACCATGACAACTTAAAAGCTTCATATGACCAAAACAATGGTAATCGTACTATAAATTACGACAAGAAAGTTTACAAATCTGTTCCAAGAGTCAATCCTAATGAAAAAATAGCTATATATGATTGTTCTTCATTTACTTCTTGTTGTTATAATTATGCTGGATTAAAAAGTATATACGGAAAGAATACAACGGCTATTAAGGAAGAATTAGATAAAAATGGCGGTAAAACATGGTCGGCTACTACAGAGTCAGTAAAAGACGCATTACCTGGAGACTTAATATGGCATCCTGGTCATGTTGGAATATATATAGGAGATAATAAAGTAGCTCATGCTGCTAACAAGAATTACCCAAAGGGTAAAGATATCAAAATAGAAGATTTATCTCATGTGTTAAAGTATAGCTTTAAAAATAATCCTATATTTGCTAGACCAAAAGACCTTATTGAAGCAGATGAAAAAGCTGCACAAATGAGTGTTACTATAAATATGGATATGAAAGATGAGGTAAGTATAAACGGTACAACTTATAAAGCTGTTAAAATACAACAAGCTGTAGTAACAGCATATAACGATAATGGTTCGTACTCTAAAAGTAATAGACTTACTTATGTTGATATCAGAAACGGTAAAACAGTTAAAACTCCTAGTGCAACAGCAGGTAAGCCTCAAATGAGATATTGTGCTTCTCATAACTTACCTTATGGAACTCAGATATACGTACCAGATATGGCACGAATGGGTATAGGAGATGGTATATTTACAGTAGCTGATACTGGTGGACATTTCTTCGACTTTGACTTACATGTTCCTGACCAATATGTAAGCAAGATAGGTAAACAAAATAGAGATGTTTACATATTAAGATTTGGTCCTGGTACTAATAAAGATGAAGGTGTAGCTGTGTCTTATTCATGGATATGTAAAGATTATAAGAAAAGAGGTCAATGGCCAAAACTTGTGTCTGCATGGAATACTTATCAAAAGATGAACGGTAAATTAATTCATTTCCATCAATTCAATCAAGAAGATAAACAGGCTCAAGTTAAACATCCTATATCACCAATAGGTAATTAGAAAAGGAAATTTTAAAAAAAGTGAATTAAAGGAAAGAGTATACATATAGTAGAATCAAGAAGGTAAGAAAGAGCCTTCTAGATACAAACTCATATATTCTTTCTTTTTAATCTCTTTAATAACTCTTTTTACTATGGTTACATGCTTTTAGTTTAGCATGACATAATAAAAACCTCCTTCCTAATTATATATATTGATTAAGTTGACTAGACGCCCCGTTGGCGTCTTTTCATATTTAAAGGAGTTGATACAATGGCTATATACCCAATTAGCTTTAGTAGTGACCCTAGTTTAGGACCTGCTAAAGTAAAAACAAAATCGAAAAGAGGTGTTGCAAAGATGGCTTGTAAAACAAAAAAATCTTCTGCGAAGAAATCAAGTTCAAAAAAAAGTTCATCTTGTAAAAAGAAACCTTGTTAAGGAGTGTGGCATATGCAAATAGGAGACATAGTTTATTTATATACAATTGATTTAGTATCTGTATTAGCTGTTAAACAAGAACTAATACCAAATAGATTCTGTAAAATAACAGATATTACACCAGTTAAAGGCGGTACTAAAGAACATCAATATTTAAAATATGAGGTTGTTTCTCTATTAGGAGAAGAAAAATATACAATTAATAATTATTTAAGCCCATATAAATATTGTTCTATAGAAGAATTAGAAACAGCCATAGATAATCTAAAGGAAGATTTAGTAGAAGAGAAATATGAAGATATGAAATACTTAATTAAAAAAATTAAGGAGACTACTAAGTAAAGAATAAGTAAGTAGGTTAATATGGCAGCAATAAAAACATATAGTTTTAATGAAAAGAATAATGCAACTAAAAAAACAGAGCTCCTAATTAAAGAGTGGTATGAAGATAATGATTGGTTAGTATTAGATGTTTCTAACATGAAAGGTTATCAAGCAAGAGATATTGACTTAATAGCATATAAAGATGGGAACGTGGACTCTCAAGTGCTTATAGAAGTTAAATCAGATACTTATGAATCAAGTAATTATTTTGCTGAAACTATATCTAATACAACTAAGAATACATTAGGTTGCTGGTTAAAAACAGAGGCAGATTTACTTATGTATTACTTCGAAAAAACTAAAGAAGTTCATGTTATACCAGTTAAGGCAGCTCAAAAATATGTTATAGATAATTATGATAAGCTTAAAACTGTTAAAGTAGGTACAAGAGCAAACAACGGGCGTTTGCTTTACTATACAGAAGGTAAGTTAGTTAATAAGAAACAACTTCAAAAAGCTATCAATATAGAAATCTATAATTTATCGTATTATACAATAGATGATATATAAAAGAAGGCGAGGATTAATTTCCTCGCTTTTTTATTTAAAGATTTAGAAGAGATATTACTGCGTGATATTTGCTCTATGTCTTTAAATAAAGGCATAAAATATCATATACATAAAGGGGAGAATGACAATATGAAATTATACGTTTTAGGGACATCAATAACAGCAGGTTCAGGAGGTTATACAACATACTCTGAAATAGTTGCTAGAGAATTTGGTTTTGATTTAGTTAATCTAGGAGTTCCTGGAGGATTATTAGGTCAAAGTTCTAAAGCTGGTATATCAAATGCTATATTAAATGCAGGAGATAAAGTAAAATCAGATGCTGATGTAATAATAATAGAAGCATTAATGAATGATTTTAGACTAGGTGTATCAATAGGGGATTTTGATTCTAGAGATTCTAAGACATTTTGTGGAGCATTAAATTTATTATTAGAAAAAGTTAAAATAAAAGCTCCAAATGCTAAAATATTCGTATTAACTTCACATCAAAATGCTGATACACATACTGAAAGTGGAGTAGCTACTAACAACTGTATAAATAACTATTACACATTTGTTAATTATGTTAATGCTATACAAAAAGTAGCTGCAAGACATGAAGATATAAACATAATATTTACTCATACAGTTACAGGAATAGCAGCAGAAAGAGAAAATGGTTTAAATCCTATACACACTTATGATAAACTTCATTTAACTAATGAAGGAGCTAGAGCTTATGCTGATATAATCAGTTCTTCAATAAGAAGAAATTTAAGAACACCTAAAAAGCTATTAAGAAAAGTAGTTTATGTTCCATTAGATGATAGACCATGTAATTTTGAAAGAGTTAAATTAGGAGCAGAATCTATGGGGATAGAATTAATAACACCTTCAAAATATTTAACAGCTACATATCTAGATGGACAATACAATTATGCTGCTTCTAACCCAGAGTTAAATGTTGGTAACACAGAAGCTATACACTACTGGTTAGAAAAATTAAATGAAAATAATGAAGATGAAATAGATGCATATTTATTATCTATGGACATGTTATACTCTGGAGGCTTAGTAGGCTCAAGAGATAGTAATACAACTGCAAGTTCAGATGAAAAAACCTTAAATAAAATATTAAACTTTTTAAACTCTACGACAAAACCTATATATATAATCGACACTGTAATGAGATTAGCTGCTACTGCTGGCTTTAATGGATACAAAATGTCTGAATATAATGCAACTAGAGCTTATGGTAAAGCAGAAAGAAAAGTTGCATCAGCTTCTAGTGTTCAATCAGTAATAGATTGTATGAGATATGACATAAATGGAAATAAAATAGCTCATCCAGGTTTAACTGCTGCTCAAGTAGATAAATATATAGCTGCTAGAGAAAGAAAGATAAGATTCTCTTCTAAATTAATACAAGCTATTAAAACAAAAGAGAATGTTTATGTGTTCTATGGAGTTGATGATAGTTCAAGTACTAATAATATACAAACTAATGAGATAAAATATATACAAGATACTTTACCTGCTGGAAAAGGTAAAATAATGGCTGGTACAGATGAATTAGCTATGACAGCATTAGCTAGGATATCTATAGACCAATTTGCTAGATGGACTAATATAGGAACTGCTCCAAAAGTAAAAGTAACATACTTCGGAGGAGGAGAAAATATAAAAGCAGATGAATACGACTACGATACTTTAGCACAGAATGTGAATAAACATTTAGAAGCTACTAAATGTAATGCAGTAACTAATGGTGAAACATTAGAAATATTAATATTAACCTCTGGTTACACAAATACTCATGTTTCTGCTTTAATGAAACATTTAAAAGCTAACATAAATGCTGGTAAGTTAACAGCTATAGTAGATGGTTCTACAAATAGAGGTACTTTACAAAAAGAGTTGTTAAGTTTAATAAACAATGGTCAAAAAACATTGCCTATATTGTTAGCTTATTCTTCTTGGAATACAGTAGGTAATGCTGTAGGTTTATGTTTAGGTCACGCAATAGGTAGAGCTTGCTTTATGGGACTAGGCGATAGAGGTATAATAACTACTAGAGCCGCTCAAGGACAAGTTGATTTATTGTTTTATGAATATGCTAAAGATATGTGTTATAAAATAGGTGCTAGTGCATATGCTAAAAGAAAAATAGCAGAATCTTGTGGAGTACCTACTTCTGGACAAGAAATAGACAACATAGTAAGTAACTTAGTTAAATATTCTTCTGTTTATAATAAACCTTTAGTTAAACAATATGAAAAACATATAAAATATTATCTATCTTTAACAGACACTTCTAGTGCTAATTATAACATAAATAGACTTGTAGATGCATTTACTAATGCTACTATGTATACTTATTATAATAGTCTAACTAACTATGGAACTAGGGGAATAAATAAGCCAATAACAGTAACAGAATCTAATAAAAATAAACATGTTGTATTACCATGGGGTAGACATTTTGAAGCTTTATTAGATACTATAATCACTTTAAAAGATAAATAAATAGTATATAGAAAAAGCGAGGATTACTTCCTCGCTTTTTTATTTAAAGATTTAGAAAAAATATTGCTACGTGATGTTTTTTCTATGTCTTTAAATAAAGGCATGTAAAATATATTATAAGGGGGAAACAAGTATCAATGAGTGAAAAATCTAGCAAAACACAAATTTGTTCTGCATGCGGTTTTCCAGTAAGTACAAGAAACATATCTTATGCGGCACAAACTGCTGTAAGTAAATGTTATTTATGTGGATTACCAACATACAATATGTATGTATATGGTGAAAGCAACTACGAATTACCTACGAAACAAATGCAAGTAGATAGTTCTGTTAAAAGCAAAGAAACACTTGTAAATGAACTTCATTCTACAGTTCAAAGTAATGACGCACAAAACATATTCAGAGCAGGGTCTTTTAATCTATTAAAATATAGATATAAAGATATAACTGCAATAACAAAAGCTATGTATATGATTTTAGAACATAAACTCAATATATGTGGTATACAGGAATTTATGACTTTTCCATTATTTGATTTTATAGAAAAGACAAAACTTCCTGGTGCTTATGATTATGTTGAATTTGGTCATCAAATAGACTTACATGGAGGCCATGCTGGTAATGCAATAGTATCTCATAATTATATGTACAATACAACAAATGTACATTATGAAAAGCATAATGCTCCAGATGGGTTAGACCAACAAGGCTATATAAAAACTACAATAAAAATAAATGGGAAAGACGTAAGTGTTTACAATACTCATTTATATTATAATAGTGATACTGTAGTAAGAAATCAAATGCAGGAATTAGCTAATGCTATTAAAAATGACCCAACAACTTATAAAATAGTTGTAGGAGACTTTAATGCATATCCTAATAATGGTGACTATAAAGCATTGACTAATTTAGGATTTACTTTATCAATACCAGCAAGTGCTAATACAATAGATAATGTATTAGTATCTTCTAATATAGAAGTATTAAGCTATAAAATAGTTTCTACACCAGAGGAAGTTACTGACCACAATCTGGTTTATGCAGAATTAAAATTAAACTAAAAAAAGAAAAGGGGGAAGTTGTCTAATAGACAACGATAATAAACATGGCAGATTTCAAATATACAAACGCTACAACAGGAACTACATTTAATCCATCTACAGGAAGATTTTTAGATACTGATTTAGACTATATACAAAGAGATATAAATGCATTAAAAGATAATGTTGGTGGGACTTTCGAGAATGTAGCTATAAAAGTACCTAATGGTTCAGAAAAGTCATATAGATTCTTAGATGCAAATGGCAATTTAAAGGCTTATCTCTTCTATCATGCAGGGGTTAATAAAGTAGGATTTTATGACGCACAAATGCCAAGAGCTATATGGAGAACAGAGCTAGGGTCAATGTACCTAGACATAGTTAAACACTTAAGACCTGAAATGGCTGGTTTAGATTTAGGAACATCAGCTCTTAAATGGTCTAAATTATATGCGACTACTGGTACTATACAAACTTCTGATGAAAAAGAAAAAGAAGCTATCAAACCAATAAGTTCTGATACTTCAATGGCTAAAAGTAATGCAGAAATAAAACCAACTGACTTCGTTGATTTTGTTAAAAATACAAATTTCGTAACATACGAATGGAAGAATAAAGATATACCTGCAAAAGGTTTAGAAACTCAAATAGGTTTCTTAGCACAAGAAGTATCTAAAGATAAAGTTGGTTCTTTAATAGCTACAGAATCTGAATTTTCTATGACTAATTTAGTAATGTCTTTAGGGGTTGCATTACAAGAAGCTCTTAAGAAAATAGAAGAGCTAGAAAGCAAGATAGAAAATAAATAGTATATAGAGAAAGCGAGGAATTAATCCTCGCTTTTTTTGTTATATTATTTATGCAGATTTTACAGAAGATACGATTAATTTTCCTTTAGAGTCTTTCTTACCTTTTATAAGAACTCTAGGATGTATATCGTTATATATTTCAAACTTATCTGAATGTGCACAGTATGTTCTAGCAAACACTACTGCATCTATTGTGCATCCGTCAGCAGATAAAGTTACAAATCCCATCATATTACCATTTCTATCTGTCTTTTCAAAGACTTTCTCAACAGTAGCTGTAAATTGAACAGTTGCATCTTGCTCAACATTTGACCACCATGGTTTATATGTTATAGGAGTACCTAAAGTCTTTGTTTCCATTTCCATACATACTTGTTCATCATATGAGTCAATTTCATATAGCTCATCTTTATCTTTTCTTATTGTATGGAATTGATTTATTAAAGCATATCTATTATCATCAAAAGCTTTACAAGCACCAGATTGTATAAGTGCTAAACCAACTCTTTTGTTAATAGCTTTCTTTGGTATTTTAGTTATCATATCATCTATTGATGCATATGGTCTATTAGCTATTATTTCTGGTATAGCTGATTCACCAACACCTTTTATAGAACCTAATCCATATAGTATTCTATTTTCTTCTGCTATTGGAGTGAAATCTTTACCTGATATATTTACGTCAGGTGTTTGTATTGTTATACCCATTTCCTCTGCTATAGATATATATTTAGCTCTTTTCTCTTCATCATCTTGTATAGAGAATACTGCTGAGAAGAATTCTACTGGATAATATCTCTTTAAATAAGCTGTTAATAATGTGATGTACGAATAACAAGCTGCATGTGATTTATTGAATAAATAAGAAGCGTAACCTTCCATGTCATCCCAGAATGCTTCTAGGTCTTTCTTATCATAACTATTTTGTAATGCACCTTTTATTTCTGCACCATATTTCCCTATTGGGTCATACATTGTACTGTTTGGATTTTCATTATCGTAACCTGCTGGTATTTCAGCATTTACTTTTCCATAGATTAACCATCTCTTACATAAATCCATTACAATTCTTTTCTTTTTCGCTAATGCTTTTCTAAGGTATGAGTCTGCTTGGTTATCGTCGAACCCAGCTATCTTTTTAGCAATAGCCATTACTTGCTCTTGGTATACTATAGTACCGAATGTATCTCCTACGATATCTTCTATACTATGTACTGGCATAACAACATCTTCAAGACCGTTCTTTCTATTGTTATATTTAGTATGCATTCCTGCTTGTAAAGGACCTGGTCTACCTAATGATGTAAGAACTACTATGTCATTCATGTGAGTAGGTTGCATATCTTTTATGATACCTTTGAATAAGTCAGACTCTATTTGGAACATAGCATCTGTTTTTCTATCACATATCATATCAAATATACCTGCATCATCTAGTTCAACAGCATCATATAAATCTTCCCAAGTAAGACTTTCATCTATTGATTTTAAAGTTCTATCTATTACAGATACTGTCTTAAGTCCTAAGAAGTCATATTTAACTCCATTGCAATCTTCAACTTGTGGTCCTGTGTATAAAGTAACTTTAACACCAGACTTAGGGTCAAAACGAGTAGGGAACGTATCATTTACTGGAGTAGGAGTTACTAATATTCCTGAAGCATGTACTCCAAAGTTTCTCTTTGTTCCTTCAAATCTTCTTGCTAATCTAAATAATTCTGGATATTGATTTTCTATCCTTTTAAAAGCTTGATATCTAGCAGGGTCTTCTGTTTCTAATGCATCTAAATCTTTAAACTTAATTCCTGGAGCATCATCTGTTAATTCAGTGATTAATTTAGATACTGTATTCATAGTTGCAAAATCTAATCTTAAAACTCTACCAACATCTTTTAATCCAGACTTAACACCCATTTCTGTATATGTTCCTATATGAGATACACATTCTTCACCGTATTTATCTTCTAAGTGTTTTATAACTGAATCTCTACCGTAGTAACAGAAGTCAACATCAACGTCAGGTAATGCAGTTCTGTCCAGAGTAAGAAAACGTGAGAAAAGTAAACCATTTTGTATTGGGTCTATTACTTTAGTTATCCCTAATAAGAACAATACTAAAGAACCTGCTGCTGAACCTCTACCTGGTCCTGTAGGACAACCATTAGCATTAGCCCAAGTTATAAACTCTTCAACTGTTAACATATATGGAGCATATCCTTTGCTGTTAATTACATATAACTCCCAAGCTAGTCTTTCTTCATATTCTCTTCTGTTGAAAGAAGGATTCTTAGATAAATATTTATATAAAGCTTTCCAACAAGCCATAGTTAAGTATTTCTCATTTGTATATCCTTCAGGTAAATCAGTTTTTGTAAATAAAGGTACAGGACTTCCTAATAGTATATTTTCATCTATTAAATCAGCAAATTCATTTGTATTTTCTAGTCCTTCTATAACTCTTTCCATATAGCTTTCTTTAGTCATAGTTACTGGTTGATATCTATCAAAAGCTTCTACCATTTCATCATAACTTCTTAACCAGAATTCATAATCGTATTTCATTCTATCTTCTTCATCTTTATAAGCTCCAGTTCCTATACATAATAATGTATCATGGTCATCATGGTCTTCTTTATATGTATAATGAACGTCATTAGTACATAATACTTTACAACCAAAAGTATCAGCCATATCTATTAATTTTTCATTTACTCTTCCTTGTTCTTCCCATTCTAATCCTTGTATTTCTACAAAGACATTCTCTTTTCCTACTATATCTACCCATTCTTTAAATACAGAATAACTAACTTCATCTTCATTCTTTCTAAAATGTCTTCCCATTACAGAACCTATACAAGCAGTAGTTATCATTATTCCTTCAGAGTATTTCTTTAATAATTCATTATCACAATGATATCTTCCATTAAATAATCCATATTGAGATGCTTCAGATTGTATCTTTATTAAGTTCTCCCAACCTTTTTGGTTTTTAGCATATATAATTATGTGATATCCAGTAGTATCATATTGGTAATCAGCTATTAAAGATGTTATTTCTGATTTCTTAGCTTTAGCTGGTATTTCTATTCCTGCTTCTTTAGCTTTCTCTAATGCTATCTCATCTCTATCTGCTTTAGGTAAAGATATCTTTTCTTTATCCCATGTCCAATATAACTCTACTCCTAATAAAGGCTTTATACCATGCTTTTTACAAGCTGCTTGAAACTCTAATGCTCCTCCTACATGATTATGGTCTGTTATTCCTAATGCCTTCATTCCTAATTCTTTTGCTCTTATTACTCTTTCTTCTGGACTTCCCATTCCGTCTAATAAAGAATAGAAAGTATGTACGTGTACATGTG
>ERZ1023666.900-NODE-900-length-10982-cov-22.856045_pt1 | contig 10982 bp, 7 predicted proteins | sample MGYA00380341_ERZ1023666 | MGnify/ENA primary metagenome ERZ1023666 (study PRJEB33179, sample SAMN07448983) | human gut metagenome | biome: Human-gut; feature: Human associated habitat; material: Faeces | host: Homo sapiens | place: India: Bhopal | collected...
ACTGCAGGAAGGTAGCCTTCCAGAGTGGCTCACTATAGGTCAACTGGCCCGCATAACTGTAATCCTTCGAAGGAGTCAGGTTATAGCGGTTGGTCTGATAAGTAGAGTCCTTACCCTCAGCTGTCTGTACGAGATAGAGCTTGGCATTGTTGAGCGAGATGCTCTTGCTGTCCTTATCCGTATATTTGGCATCCACACGAAAGGTGATGTTGCGTCCCTTGTTGCCCAACTTGCGGTTCACCTGCAACATACCCCTGATATTGTTATTATCAGAATAGGTGATTCCGTTAGTCAACTGACTGTTCACCATAGCCTCAGCCTTCTCCAACTCATCAATACCTTCCTCAGAAAGAGGGTCTTTGGTGGTAATGGTATAAGGATCCTTGTTGTAAGAAGCCGACTGGCTGCCACTCAATCCATCGCTGGTACTCCAGGAGATGGAAGGACGGAAGAGGATATTGGTCATGGAATCAGGCATCCACTCCAATCGGATGTTACCGTTCCAGCTGTTGCTACGGGAAAAACTCTGGCTCAGGCTATTGCTGAAAGAGCTGCTGCTACCCATGAAGTTCTCGCTGGAACGACGGCTCCAAATATCGCCATCGCTGTGATTCCAGCGAAGTGAAGTATTGAACTTGAATTTATCTTTCAGTTCATAATTGTAGTTGGCGGCAATCATCTTGCTGGCATTCAAACCGTTGGCACCGCCCCAGAATCCTCTGCCAGGACCACCGCCGAATCCACGGTCGCTGGTGTTATTGGCATTGGCAAAGAGCATGAATCGGTTGTTATCATTGAAATAACCTCCCATGCCACGCATATTGTAGCGGCTCTTGTTGCCCACGCCCAGGTCGATATTGGAAATCAAACCCTTGTTCATACCCTTCTTCACACCGAAGTCGAGCACGGTCTGCTCCTCGCCGTCATCAATACCGGTTACCTTAGAGAGATCACTCTTCTCATCGTATGCCTTGATTTTCTCGATGATGCTGGTAGGCAGGTTCTTCAAGGCAGTCTTGGTATCGCCCGTCATAAACTCCTTGCCATCCACGAGAATCTTCTTTACCTCCTTACCATTAATCTTGATAGTACCGTCATCGCTCACCTCTGCACCCGGCAGACGCTTTACGAGTTCCTCAACTACCGAGCCTTCCGGTGTGCGATAGGCAGAAGAATTGTACACGAAAGTATCCTCCTTCAGAGTTACCTTCTGAGCCATAGCTGTTACCACTGCGCCTTTCAGCATGATAGCCTCAGCCCCCAGCACAATCTTACCCATAGCCAGATCCTTGTTATCAGAAATTTGGATACGCTTCACAGTAGACTTATATCCTACACTCGAAATTTTGAGCAGATATTTGCCATTTGCCGGAGCGGTGACATGAAAGAGTCCATTCTCATTACTGATGGCACCAGCTACATACGTGCTGTCGCTCTTAAGCAATTGAATCGTTACCTGCTCAATGGCTTCCTTGGTATCGCGGTCAGTAATCTGACCGGATATCAGTCGCTGTTGAGCAAAGGATGCCATTGCCATCAACAGCAGCAGCATCGTCAGAATTGATTTTTTCATTCTTATTTTTAATTTGTTATTATTTCCAACTATGAGTGTTTTCACACATAATCGCTATGATATTCTATTATCATTTTTGTTACTCGATTGTTTTGACGCGTTAAAAACGCCAAGGTTTAATGCATTATGAGAAAAAAAACGCTAATTTAGCAACTTTTTTTTTGTATTGTCTCCATTTTAATGTATCTTTGCAAAAAATTTAATACGTTAGAAAGTTATGGAACAAAGAGTAATCATATCAACCCAACTGGAAAGCGAACTGGTAAGTGCACTTTCAGAATGTGAGCACGACAAGCTTTTTGTGCTTACTGATACTACGACATTGGAACTATGCATGCCTGTATTGCAGAATTTTTACTGCATGAAGAAAGCCCATATCATCACTATTCCGGCTACCGACAGCCATAAAGACATCGAGAGTCTGATGATGGTATGGAAAGGACTGCAGGAGGGAGGAGCTTCACGCCACTCCTGTATGATTAATCTGGGCGGCGGCATGGTAACCGACCTGGGTGGCTTTGCAGCCAGCACTTTTAAGAGAGGTATCAACTTTATCAATATCCCTACCACCCTGCTGGCTATGGTAGATGCATCGGTAGGTGGAAAGACAGGCATCAACTTTGGCGGACTGAAGAACGAAGTAGGTGTGTTCAATGATTCTAAATTTGTTATTCTCGATACTGAGTTTCTGAAGACGCTCGATGCAGAAAACATCTGTTCGGGCTATGCAGAAATGCTGAAACACGGTCTGATTTCTACAGAAGCCATGTGGGAAGAACTGGTCAGTTTCGACCTCGACAAGCCTGATTTGAAGCAGCTGCAGCGCATGGTAGGCGACAGCGTGAAGGTAAAGGAGCGCATTGTAGAGCAGGATCCGCACGAGCAGGGCATCCGCAAGGCGCTGAACCTGGGTCATACTTTCGGGCATGCATTCGAGAGTTGGGCATTGAAGCGCAAGCCTATCCTGCATGGTTACGCTGTGGCATTCGGTCTGATTCCTGAACTCTATCTGAGTGTTGCCAAGACCGGATTCCCTACAGAGAAGATGCGCCAGACCGTAAACTTCATCAAGGAATTCTATGGTACACTGGATATTACCTGCGATGACTATGACGAACTGATAGAACTGATGCACCATGACAAGAAGAACCAGAATGGCATCATCAACTTCACGATGCTGGGCGGCATAGGCGATATCCGTATCAACCAGACTGCTACGACAGAAGAAATCAAGGAAGCACTCGATTTCTTCAGAGAAGGATAATTCAGCTAAAGAATATTTCTTCAGAGAATCCCTTTAAAGAAAGATAGAGCGCTTCGGCTTTCCGGTTTCGGTAAGCGGGAGTTGATTTACATGAAGGTATTCTCTAGGAATCCAATATTTATGATCAGACAAGAGGCGGCGAACAGTCGCCTCTATTTTTTTCATATCCTCATCTTCCGTCAGGAGGACAGCAATTTCTCCAAACTTCCCGTCTTTCTTCTTGGCTATCATGAAAGGTTTTTCGAGATAAGGTTTCAACAGAGCCTCAACCTCTTCTATCTGTATCTTGATGCCTCCGCTGCAAATCACATTGTCTTTTCTGCCTTTGATGCGAAAACGGAGTTTTTCCACCTTATTATATATATAGGATTCTATTTCCACTATATCGTTCGTTACCAGGGGCTCTGCACAGACCTGCGGAGCATCTATCACCAGACAACCTTCATCGGTCTGACTGATTCTGACACTATCGAAAGGCTGGTACCATTCACTAGCCTCAGCACCGTTAATTCTTCTCAGGGCAATATGCGAGAGCGTTTCGGTCATTCCGTAGGTACTCCAGATGGCAATATCTCCGGGAAGAGCCTTCAGTTTCTGTTCGAGAGCCTCATCTATAGCCCCGCCACCGATAATAAGATGACTGATGCGGCAGAGTCGATCCCGCTCTTCAGGAACCTGCAGGGTATTATAGACCTGCATCGGGACCATTGCAGCGAAGGTAATCTCTTGATTTACATCTTTCAAAGGATGCCCACTTGGGGATACAGAAATAAGATGGAGATGGCGCTCTATACTGCGCACCACCACCATCTTACCTGCAATATAATCGAGCGACATGCAGAGCAAAGCGCTATCACCAGGCTTCAAACCCAGAAAATCACAGGTGATGCGGGCTGAGTTGAGCATTCGCTTCTTCTCCACCATCATCGGCTTGGGCTTTCCCGTGGAACCACTGGTATGCACCAGCACCCGGTCGCTATCGTTATTCCATTCTGAAAGGAAATCTTCTAAAGTCATTTTACTACAAACAGTTTGTCACCACGAATCTCCAAAGGCATCGGTATATTATCAGTAAAGAGCTGACCGGTGCCCAAACCCTGCGGCATCTCGACATTCGGACCATATACCTTGGCAGCATAATGGGCGATGGCATGGAGACCTATGTTGCTCTCCAATGCCGAGGTAATCCAACTGCCGATTCCTCGCTGGCTGGCCAACTGAATCCACTCGTTGCAACCATAGATACCCCCATGGAGCGAAGGCTTCAAAATGATATATTGTGGACGAATGGTATCGAGCAGAGCCTCTTTCATGCTTCTCACATTCACACCAATCAACTCCTCATCCAGGGCGATCGGGAGCGGAGTTTCCCTACAGAGCTGAGCCATCTTAGGCCACTGATGCTGCTTGATAGGCTGCTCGATGGAATGGATATCATACTTGGCCAAAGCCTCCAACTGGCTCATGGCATTCTCTGGCAGGAAACCGCCATTGGCATCCACTCGCAGTTCTACCTGTTCCTGGGTATAGACATCACGAATGCGCTTGATGAGGTCGAGTTCCTTGAAGAAATCGATGGCACCAATCTTCAGTTTCACGCAATGGAAACCCGCTTGGAGCTTCTCCTCCAGTCGTGCCAGCATCTCCTCGTAAGTACCCATCCACACCAATCCATTGATGGTGATGCCCTCTTCACCTCTACCGAATGGAGAGTCGAAAAAATCTGTCAGATTCTCCATTCCTGCTGGAACAGAGACACTTAAGTTCTGCTTTTTCGCTGCATCGAAGAACGAAGCGAAGGCTGTTTCCAAACCGAAGGTAATGCTAGGGTAAGCACGAATCATATCGTATGGAATGCGTCCCATCTGCTCCACCATCTGGCACACCTGCCGAAGGGTGACAGCATATTCCGGTTTGGCATCGCAACTGAGATCTGGGAGCGTAGCACACTCACCCACTCCCTCTACTCCCGGCAATTCATCCGATGTAAGGGTGAGATAATAACTGTGTCTCGTGGTATATACGCCACGAGACGTGCCTGCCGGCTGCTTGAAGTGGAGCGTGCGCTCCGAGATTTCTATCTTATACACTTTATTTAAATGTTAAGTGTTGAATGTTAAATGTTAAATTTTTCTTGCCACTTACTTCTTCTGTTTCAATTCATACAGATCCTTGCGGCGGTCGCGAAGATTTCTTACAGCACCGTAGGTATGAAGCTCATTCAAGAGATTCAGGTCAACATCTGATACGAGAATCATCTCGGTATTAGGTGTTGCCTCTGAACGCTTGCCATCGTTAGGGAAAGCAAAGTCGCAAGGGGTGAACACGGCGCTCTGGGCATACTGGATATCCATGTTATGAACACGAGGCAAGTTGCCCACACTACCCGCAATGGCTACATAGCACTCGTTCTCGATGGCACGCGCCTGGGCACATACTCTTACTCGGGAGTAAGCATTCTGCGTATCAGTCATGAATGGAACGAAGAGAATCTGCATACCATCATCCGCCATTAATCTTGACAACTCAGGGAACTCCACATCATAGCAGATCACGATACCAATCTTACCGCAATCGGTATCGAAGGTCTGGATATGGCTACCGCCACTCAATCCCCAGCACTTCTGCTCATCTGGCGTTACGTGAATCTTCTCGTACATGTCTACGCTACCATCTCTACGGCAGAGGAAGCCAACATTATAGAGGGAATCGTCCTTAAGATAAGGCATACTACCCGTGATGATATTGATGTTGTAACTGATGGCCAACTCGCGGAAACGGTCACGGATTTCTTCGGTATACTGCGCCATCTTTCGGATGCTCTGCGCCTCACCCAAGTCGTTGAAACGAGCCATCAAAGGCGCATTGAAATACTCTGGGAAGAGAATGAAATCGCTCTTGTAATCGCTCACAGAATCAACGAAGAACTCAACCTGTTCGAAGAGGTCATCCACCGAAGCGTATGGGCGCATCTGCCACTGTACCAATCCGATTCTTACGGTTGGCTTGCGGTCTACATAAGAATCCGTAGGTGGCTGATAATAGATGTTATCCCACTGCAAGAGGGTGGCGCAGTGTTCGCTCTCCTCATCACTAGGAAGATAATTGCGAATCACGCGGCGCACGTGGAAATCATTGGAAAGCTGGAAGGTAAGAACCGGGTCATAGATTTCACGGTTTCTTACATGCTCGATATACTCCTTAGGGCGCATCTTATCGGCATACTTGTGATAGTTTGGTATACGACCGCCAAACATGATAGCCTTCAGATTGAGCTTCTCGCAGAGTTCCTTGCGATACTCATACATACGGCGAGCCAGACGCAAACCACGATAATCAGGGTGGATAAATACCTCGATGCCGTAAAGAATGTTTCCCTTAGGATCGTGGGTATTGAAAGTTTCATTACCCGTAACCTGAGCATAGGTATGATCGCCCTTCACCATATTATAATTGACGATGATAGAGAGCGCACAGCCCACAATCTTATCATCAACGATAATAACCACCTGTCCCTCAGGGAAGATAGTAATGAGTTTCTTAATCTGTTCTTTTGTCCAGAATACATCTGAGTCTGCGTAAATACGCTTAAACGACTTGGCAAGCTGATCATAATCCTCCATGCGAAGGTTGCGCATGCCTACCTTTTCGATTTTTCGAGTTGGTTCCATAACAACTGTATTTTTATTATTATCTAAATCCGGGTGCAAAGATACAGCAAATTATAGATACGACAAAGAGTTTTCGCAAATAATTGACATTTACGAAAACTCTTTTCATGTATTTTACAGCAAGAAAGCCTTTTGGCTTATAAATTAACGCTAAAACTTGGCATCTTCCTGCGGTATTGCCTCATCATGATCATCGAGATAGAGCAACTTTACCGGATGATATTTATCACTTGCCACCGAGTATTCATCCTGACGATAATGGGTCTGAATGCCACCGATGCCCAACATGGTATGAAAAGCCGAAAGACTACTCTGTACCTGTTTTGACCGATTTTCTCCCAATGCCTTCAATATATCCGGATATTGTTTACTGAATCCATCAGAAGTCCAGATGATGAAAGGCACATGCAGTTCGTAATCCGAAGCCTTCGGTGCTGCATGAAGGAAGAGGCTGCGCTCATCATCAAAGATATTCTCTCCATGGTCGCTGGTATAGAGCATCGCCGATGTAGGCTGATCATATACCCCATCCGTCTTAGTCTGTACCCCCTCCCATTTCTGCAGACGTTCAATGATACCATGCAGGATATAATCGGTATACCGGATGGTATTATCGTATGCATTCAGCAGGTCACGCCGGTTCTCTGGCTTCGCTTCGCTCTTACTGTCAGGCTTGAAGTAAGCGAAACTACGAGGATAACGCTCCTGATAATTGAAGTGAGAACCATAGGAATGAAGAACCACGAAGAGTTTGCGATAACGGTAATGGTAATGGGCAGACGAGGAAGCATCAGCCAATGGCAATATCTCATCCAGTTTCTGCAACAGATCCTCATCATAATGGTTGCCTTGCGAAGCATCCTCTTTCTTCAGGAAATAATACTCATCAGCCTGTTCTCCCAGAAAATCGATAAACGAATGATTGGGCAACTGGTTGCTGATAAACACAGTATGGAATCCGGCTTCCTTAAAGGCCGCCAGGATGCCTTTCTCATGAAAAAGTCGCTCAAAATCCTCGGCTGATGCAGCAGACAAGAGCATCGGTACACTCTTATGAGTGGTATTGCTCTGCGTTGTCACATTCGGGAAAGCTTTGATACCCGGTGTCTTGGAAAGCAGAGGATTGGTATTCCGAGGATAGCCGTAAAGACTGAAATTATGAGCTCGTGCCGTCTCTCCTACTACCATCACATACACCTCGGGAGCCGTGGCAGAATGCTCGCTCCTGGCATCAAACTTAAAATCCCGGCTTGCTTCCCTGTAATTCTCTGAAGCCGCATTACGCTCGAAAGCAAGATAGAGATTATAGCAAACGTTAACAGGATAAAGCTGGTTGCGCATACGGTAACCATCCACCACCAGATAGCTTGCCAGCAGACAGAACAGTCCTATAGCCCCAATCTGCATTGCCCAATGGCGAACTCTCTGCTGGAAAGAAACCGACAACCGGCTATCTCTTCTGATATTGACACCCCCCAGGATAAGCAAAGGCAAATAAACCACAAACACACCTACCACGGCTGGTGCCAGATTATCGAGCAGCTCCATCGCCTCACCGGGATTGGTAGTTACGAGATTCAGAAACATATCTACTGCTATCACTCCCGTTCCGAAAAGATAAAGCAATACCAGCTGGAACGCAGCGAAAAAGACAAAGATAAATGCCCACCATATCATCTTACCAGGACGCTTAGCCACAGAAAAGAACAACATATACAGCGACAAAGGCAGCAACACGTTGACACCACATGCCCACGGAGCCAAGCACTCGGTATAACACAAGGCTATATTAGGCAACAGCAATGCCACCACAGCATAAACATACAGGAATTGCCCCGATGACACCTTATTATATATATAAGATAAACGATTCATTCTTCTCTTGTATTAAAACGCTTCATTGATATTAAACAGGAAGCCAGACTGCCCCGACTTACCGAATCCATAATCCAGACGTACATTCACATTCTTCTTAAATTCCCAGCGATAACCTACACCGGCATTCGGCAAAATCTGTTTAGAGCGCAATGCCGAGAATTTCGGGAAGATGGTTCCTGTTCCAACCCACACTACGATGCCATTACGCTTCCATACATGTTGGCGCAACTCAACCGTAGCTTCCAGAGAATGTTTATCGCGATAACGGCCTTCATAATAGCCACGCATGGAATGAGTACCACCCAATTCAGCCATCATTCCCCACGAAGGATTACCAAAGTTGAAGTTAGCCCCAATGTCCTCGGCAAGAACCGTTCCCTTACCCAGTTGCTGATAGGCATCAAAACGAAATGCCGTCGTACTGAAAGCATAATCATTTCCCATAAATCCAGGTCTGAACATCTGATTGATATTCAGATAGATACCACGATGTGGGTTCGTAAGATTATCTCTATTATCATATACCAGAGAAACACCAGCTCCTACATTCCAAGTATGCTGACCCATGCCTTGCAGTAATTCCGGACGCTCAATATGTTTACCTATTACATAGTCATAACTCGCCATCGGTCCGATATAGAAATTATCTGCTACACGAAACAGGAAGCTAACTTCAGCCTGAGCCTGCCAACGCTTCATGTCACTCTTATTGGCATCGTTATCGCCCATCTCATAGCCTATTCCCCAAAATTCAGAGGGAAAAGAATAGAAATAAAGGTGATAATCGATGCGATATCTTCCTTTAGGAGCAATATGGTTACCACGGACACCCAACATGTAGAAACCTACAGAACTGACATCACCATAAAGCGAGACATTAGAAGGAGGAAGAATACTGTCATTCGGATCAGTACGGTATAGTCCTGCTGCCACCAATCCCAATCCAAACTTGGTATCAGAGGCATAATGAGGGCCACCTATCACACTAAAATCGAAACGCTTATGCTTCTTGTTTTTGTTGGAATCATTAAAGTAGTCAAGAATCCGGTTCACCCATGATTTCCCGGCATGTAAAGCCGTCGTATCCACCTTCTCTGCAGATGAGATACTATCGGTTACAGAAGGCTCAGAGGCATAACTGCCCAATGCCAACATCATAATAAGTATTGTCAGAATATGCTTCATTTTGTCGATTTTATTATTTTAATACACCAATGCTACATTATCAATCCACAAAGTATTGCCTGGAGTTCCGATATAGGCTCCACCATCGGATGAGGAGAACTGAAGAATCAGATGAGTAGGTGTTTCGTTAGCACTCGCCCATCCTACTTCTTTTACCGGCACACTCTTACCCTTGCTGTTACGGGCATAGTCAGTGGATCGCAGTCCCATTGTAGCAGCCTGATAACCTGCCATGTGGCGGATATCGCCATAATGGATTGTATAGGTAGCATCTTCCACCCATCTATTGGTACTCTTTCCGAATCTGACTACCATCGTACCCACACGTTTAGCTGTTATATTTCCCTTAGCATCTTCATGCCGTTTCTGCAGATAGAGCACAGCTATAGCATGATCTCGACCTGCAACCGTAGAGGCTCCGCTAAATCCATTCTGCTTGATACGATTGGCTGCATTAGGAAAAGAAGTCTTATAATCAAAGCGCAAAGCCTTAGGACGTGCGGTGAATGGTATACCCCAGTTGATGGCTTTAGGACCATCCTTGGTACTTGTTATCGGTTCACGAACATCACCCAGAAAGAGAGAACCGGCAGCCAAGACCTTGATATTGATGAGTCCCAGCACTTTTACTTTCTCAATATGGGTTACCAGTTTGGCACAATATCCACTACCATGTTTATCACGAAACACAGAGTTATTCGTCTTATAGATGCCCGATACATGTGCCAGGACATTAGAGGAACCCCAAGGCGAACCACCCTTATTGGTATAAGGAATATTACCATTGATAGTCATATTAGGTCCAACGGCATAAACTGTTTTCTGATTTCCTCCAATAATGCCTGATTCTTTGATATTCCTGATTACCCAGTGGTCCATATTACCATATTTAAAATGAACCACTTTTTCCTGTCCCTTAACGGGAAGGCACGACAAGGCAGCAACCGCCATAACGATGCCTGAAATTATTATTTTCTTCATATCTGTTTCTTTTATATATCATTAAGGCTGCAAAGATAGAAAAATATTTTCTAGTTTTCAGTTTTCCTTGACATAAAGCATAAAATATTAAGAAATAATAATATATTTAGTGCATTTTAATTGCCATAAAACAAAAAAGTCCTGCATTTGCTGTTATAAACAAATACAGGACTTTCTGATTTAATATATAAAACAGAATCTCTTGCTCCGATTACAATAGAGTCATGCACCGGTTACAATAGAAACATGTTCCGATTACGCCAAAAGCTATTATCGGTTTGAATACATATTATCGTAATACTTCTGATAATCACCAGAGGTTACATTGTCCATCCATTCCTGGTTCTCGAGATACCACTTCACGGTTTTCTCGATTCCCTCCTCAAACTGGAGAGATGGCTCCCAACCCAATTCCTTCTGCAACTTTCTA
>ERZ1023666.915-NODE-915-length-10829-cov-19.183126_pt1 | contig 10829 bp, 8 predicted proteins | sample MGYA00380341_ERZ1023666 | MGnify/ENA primary metagenome ERZ1023666 (study PRJEB33179, sample SAMN07448983) | human gut metagenome | biome: Human-gut; feature: Human associated habitat; material: Faeces | host: Homo sapiens | place: India: Bhopal | collected...
AAACGCCCAACTTCTTGATTTTCAATCAAAGTCCAATTTAGAGCGAGTTAGGATTCTTAACACCAATTTTCTCTGTCATCTTATATCTGATCTGCTTACCCAATATCCAACATAGCATCCCCAACACATAAATGAGAATGATACAGGCACAAACTGAAAGCAGAACTTGGTTTGAATGGAAAACAAATCCTTTCAAATTTGGGAATGCAAAAATCAACACTCCAAGCATACTTGCTCCTGACACAAGATAGGACAGGTCAAAAATGTTAAGTGCTCCAGTTACAGTGTCAAATTGTTTCTGAAAGTCTAACATTGTTATATTCTATTTCAAAGTTAACCACCTTCCTATGTGACAAATCCACCACATTACATCGCTTCAATCCTTGCAACGACGCAGAGAACATTGTTTTGGTTTTCCTATTCAGCACTTCAATATATTTGTAGCTACGTTGAAGTACATAATAAACGTCCCCACTGCCATAATCAATGAAAACTTCACCATTGCCTTCAACAATCGAACGGCTGTCGAATCTGAAGAAAGAAAATCCTCTCTCTCTTCTGTTTCTCGACAACAGCATAAAACGATAAACGTCATCCTTCAGCTCGGAAGAGATATTTACAAAGACATCTGCATCTTGTTCTTGCTCACTGTCATAGTAATACATAAAAAGTCCAGCAGCTACAACGCTCAATTCATTTGCATTCATTCCTTAAAACAATAATAGTTACTTGTTTTTATCATATTCTTTATAGCATCAACACGCGCATTGAATCCATAGCCGTGACTTTCCAGATAAGAAGATATCCTGGCATATTCAATATAGATGTTTGTCATAAATATTCCAGGATCATCAGTGCCAACAACAATCGGTGGTATCAACAAGTCGTTCTCCGACGAATCGTCCATCCACCTCTGCAGATGATGTTCATTGGCATTATTGTAAAAGCTGATAGCAACATTACTCGACAATGGCACTTCTATCGCAATATCCTTATGTGCTATATAGTCAAGCACCAAGTTCTGCAAATGCTCTATATGCGTAGCTGAGAAATAGCTTTGCCTTATTCTTAAAGACATCATTTGGTTGTATCTCGTTTTCACATTGGAGTTAAAATGATAATCCCAGAACATTCTATCAACTCTCGACTTATCCTTCATGTCGGCTTTAGGTTCATGCCTTCGCATTTGCCAAGCCTTCACCATGTCCGACACACTATTGTTGTCGTCATATATCTCATGAAACAAATCCATTATCTCGGCATGTATTCTTGGCAAGAGTTCCACCAAATCAGCGTATGGATTGCTCGGTCTCAGAATAAGCTCATGAACCATAACCAAATCGTCAAGCCACTCCCCTTTTCTTATTTTTACAGAGCCATCCATTCTATCCATCCATAATTGCGGACTTATTCCAGCTGCTGTACCATGTCCTATTCTGTCACCTTGTTCCATTTCAAGAAAGTCCACAGCCTCAACCATCATTCTCAGTCCACTAAATATATGTCTGAAGTCCTCGCCGGCATGAAATGTAAAATGCAAATCACGGTTTCGCTTCCTCCATTTTTCTCTAAGCCAATGGAATGTAGGAGCAAACACTTCTGGTCCGGCATCCATTTCATTAGCCGCCGCATCAATGCCAACAATGTTTATCCTCTTTTGTTGCTCAAGATACATACCCATTTGATTCAAGGCTAAAGCTTTTTTATGGTTCATTACCCTCAAGTCTCTATGTCTGCAAAAGTGGTAGTTTGGATAGCGGTCTTTCATCTTGATAAAATGCGCTATAAGTCTCAAATCCACATCGTCTGCATTATTTTTAGTCTTGAAAGTCTTGAACCCTTTACTTATGCCATTTACAAGAGCCATATTCTCCTCAAAGGTAAGTTTCGGACTAAATCTTCCCTCTATATATCTTAGGAACCTAAAGCCATTGTCATAAGATAATTGTGCGAAACGGCTTTCATAGTTCTTTTCTTCATGTCGCCATCGATATCCATTTTCGGTAATCATCTGAAACTGCGGAAAACCTTTCTGCCATTTCTGTTGGACAATCATTCTGTGAACACAACCCAAAATCAGTAGAAGATGATAAAACTTATGCGATGTCTCTTTCTTGTGTTCAGGATGTACTAAAACCTGAAGCACTTTTATATAAAAGTAGGCACCCAACGCCAGTCGCGGAGTCTCTTCCAAAGATTTAGGGTGAAGAAACTTATAATTGGTTTTAAACAGCATTTTAAAACTCTTACAATCCGTCAACTCCTCAAAAATTTCATTTAAAAGCTTCTTGCCATCACGAAGTCTTTTTTTATATACAGACAATGGAGCCTCCGACAGCTGCTCCCTCTGTCTATTTACCTCGCTATATCCCCAGACATCATCAAAGCTACGGCTCCACATATCCACTTCTCCAATCTGCGACCACCATATCATATCCGTCTCCGAAGTGCCATTAATATGTATATGCAAGTCAGAAAGTCCCGTTGCCTCTTCAACAAGTTTTTCCAGATTTCTGTGATACGGTCGCCTTATTGCAGTATTGGCAAATAGAGGTCGCAACACATTCCTGAAGAAAGCAGTCTCATCCAGTGCTAACTGTTCGTTATCCAAGAAGAAAGCTGCCTCAATCACCAATGGTGGAAACACCGTTACTACCTCCATCCATTCTTCCAGCATCTCCTTCTTTACATACATGCGTCCCTTCAGATACAACAGATAGCGTTTGGCCAACCATTTTAGGCTCTTCACAAGAAATAGCGACAAACTATGCTCATCCCTTACACCCACATCCTGCATTTCTTCGTTCATGTCATCATCAAAGCAATAGTCAGGCTTATACATGTCAAAACGTCTTACCAAAGTATAAAGGTGACGCTTAATATCTTCTACAGAGGGATTCTCAACATTATGGTCATAGAAATTAAGAGCCCATTGATTGCACAACAAATATGAAAGGAAAGGTAGACGCATTATAACATTTGATTAGTCAATAAATCATATACATTATATGAAAAATCCGAAACATATTTATAATATTCTGATTCTTTTTTTTCCGAAGTGTCTTCAACATCTGATATTTTTTGTTTTAGATCATTCATCTGAGTAACATACCTTAGTCGTTGCTTTTTCTGTTGATGTAGAATATTTTCTAATTCCTCTAATGGCTCTGAAGGTTTTACCATTCTTATAAGAATATCTATATGTTTTATCTCATCATTGATATCTTCCTTTTCTTTACGGTTAAGATCTTTTCTTTTTAGTTCTTCTTCAAGAATAATTTTCTTTCGCTCATTTGAATGTGCTTCAATAAAACCATTTATTTTAGCAGAAATATCATCAATATCCTCATCATACTTTTTAATTAATCCTTCTATTCTTTCTATTTCCTTTTTTACGAAATCCGAATTGCGCAAATCTCTTTTCGACTCAAAAGTATTCCAACTTATAGACGAGTGATCAATTAACATTAATATTTCAGGATCTACATAACATCTCATAAGCGGACATGAAAGAATCCACCCAACAAAAGTTCTCTCAATTCTTCTGTTATAAACATTTTTTGTAAATGCCCTATAGTTTGTTATGAAAAGCCACGCAATGTCTCCATCATGATTCAATTGTATGCCATTCATTTTTTGGTTAACAATGCAATACTCTATAATACAAGCATTCCAGAAAGCCAACACACAATTGCTTAATTCATCCGCTAAAGTTGTATAAGTAGACTTAACCTCTGATTCTATACCTTTTAATGTGTAATACATTCTTGAAAAAATTCTATCCAAATTGTACACAGTAATCTTTTTTGAATCAGATGATTTACCAATCCAATTATAAAAATCTTTAAAGAATTCGTCTTCAGTGTCTATCCGTTCTGTGATTAAAAATCTTTTAATCTGATTTTTTCGTCTTAGGTTTGTGTTCGTCCGAAGTTCATACGGCTCCATAAATGTATGAATCTGAGCCAAACGATTAAATCTATCTCTTAATACAGTATGCCGAGCAACAATCATTTTCATATCATCACCTTCATTTATACTATAAAATGGTACATCTGGCAATTTCTCTGCCGAGCGTAATAGTTCTGCTAATACTGCCAATATCTTATAGAAAGAAATCATATACGTTTCCTTCATATCTGATGCCACAGTTGTAAGTTGTATAAGGTCTACTAATTTCTTTCTGAAAACCACATTTTCAAACAATATAGGCTGTGATAAAACATACATACCACACATCTTGTTCCTCTCTGATGCAACAACCATCATATTGGGTATTATATTCATTTCCGCATTTACATAGGCATGTACATTACCCAAAATCTTACATATACCTGAGTCATAATAAAGATGTGCAAAATCGTTTAGTTTTTTTCCATCTTCACCAAAAGCCAATAAAGCCTGTCGCACAAATGACACCCTTACCCAAAAATCAAATGCTATAGAGCAATTGTTTTGTACTTGACGTGAGCATGACGCACCAAGAGCAAACAATGCATTGTTCAGGCTATCATTTTCCATATTAGGCAACATTTGCGATCCTGTTGCCAATATCTTATTGTCTATGAGAAACTTCAATATCCATGCAGCATAAATAGGTGTCTTCGACATAAGATGCTTATTATCTGACGAAAACTGATTTATATACACTTCAAACACCTTCAGTAATTTGTCTGTCAGTTCCTGTTTTTCTGTAGCCGATAGTTCCTGTACATTTGGAACTTGCTTGTTTATTGTCAAAAGCCAGTCGTTATATACTGACAACAGTCGATATTGATTTCGGAATGGCTGTTTCAACAAATGGTCAACATATATATTGACATCTGTTTGATTACTATAACTCAGTCCAAGCATCAGCAATATCTCTCGATAAATATTTGTCAGTTCCTCTTTCCTGCCATTCGAAAATATTATGTTTACAGAATAACGTTCGTCTTTATTAGTTACAAATCTATTCGACTGGTATTTTTCAAACAGATTGTCGAGAGCAATTCTACATTCAGGCTTTATCATCTTCTGTAGATATTGCGTCTCCAATCTGTTCACCATTTTCTTGTATTCAACACGCTTACGTTCCTCAGCTCCATCACCGCATTCCTTATCAAGAAATTCCTTGTCAAAGAATTTCCAATAATTTCGTCTTACTGTCATGCCATATAGCGACGACTCACCTGTCATCACAACTATCACTTGTGGAGAAGTAAAGAAGAGTCGTATTGTCTCAAGAATCTCAAATGTCTTCTCGATATTCACATCACAGTCGTCAAGCACAAACAACAATGCTTCCTTTTTTACCAAATCAAGCGCTGTTGCCAAGTACTCATGAAATCTCTTCTCCAAGTCCTTTGCCTTAATAGCAAGACTCATAAAGCTGTCGGCTACATACTCCGAATCATCCCAATCAGCATACATAGAGAGTTTTCCTACTCCATCTATCACGGGCAAAGCCTCATATATACGGTTCGTTACCCTCTCAAATCTCACCTGATCTTCATCACTTTTCTTTTTTATAGCCTCAGAGAAGACATCATGTATAGAAGCTAAGAACCTTATCATGAAATTCTCTTTTTTCTGAATCTGATTAGGTTCTATCACCTCCACATACATCAATTTGTCGCATTCCACTCCATGACATTTATCTTCACTTTTATGCAGAATACTTTTAAGCGACTTTACAAACGTTGTTTTGCCTGCTCCTCGTCTGGCAAATATTGAAATAACCTCATTCATCGAAACCATCTTCTTCGTCGGATTATAATCCTTCCATGCGTCCATACGCATCCTTATGATACGACACACTTCAAGAAATTGCCTCTGATGAATCAAGGATTTCTCATCACAAACAAGATTGTTACGCTTAAGTTTTTCTAAGTCTATATGTACGGGATATTTGGGATTATCCATAATTTTATTTGTTAGTTCTCAATTTAGAGCATAGCCCTTTGTATTGGCACTTTTGCAAGTGCTTTTATATTGAGCTGTTTAAAATATCATTTGTTTATTAACTATTTCATACATTTTACGGAATGAGTCTGATTCATTCTAACTTAATCCTTTATCGTCCCCCACCTCCTCAAATGGCTCCACAGCAATGTCATGAACATGGGGAGGAGCCATTCTTTGTAAACAAGGGGATGCTTCCAACGGTTGTGCCACCAACGGCGGAACTTGAATGTGAGGATGGGGATTAAGCCTGACGTGGGCTTTTCCTCGGCAAACTCAGGATGGAGGATGTCCATAAGAATGCGCTCTTCCAAGTCCTTGTTCCTTTCTATTGATGGGAAACATGAATCAGTAAAGCCTAAGTAGTCTACACAAATGGCATTGATTTGATTGAAGAAGGTATAGATGCCTATTTCTTTTAAGAAGTCAATCGTTGCTTTCCAATCCACTTCATTATGATGAGCACGCACGAAGAAGCCCCAGTCAAGCACCTGGCGCAAGTTAAGATGATCACCTGCGAAATGCTGTCCCATGTGACGCATTAAGAAGATAGTATTTAAGTCTGACGATGGCAAATAAATTTTAGTGCCTTGTATCTCTATCTCTCTGCAATCCTTTTCTGCCAGAGCCTTTAGTCGAGCCTCAATCTTTGGAGCATCCCTATGAGCCTTAGTATTGATGAAGTCGTAATGATTTTCTACAGATACTCCCTTATAGTTGAATACCGTATGATGCTCATGCCCATCATCAACCTTTATGCCACACTCCTTAGCCACCAAGGCATCAGCCTCTTTCCATTTACCAAAGTTGTAAATGTCCAAGTCGCCTACAGGACGATGGTTAGGCACAGGCCAGTCCAATGACAAGCCATAGCCTTTTACCACCATCATCCGTATGCCATTGTTGGCATACAGTCGAGCCAAGTCTGTCATGGCTTTTTCATGTTTGGCATATACATGCTCATTCGCCATAACATGACCAAACCACTGTATACGCTTCAGTTTGTCAGCAGCAGTTTCATTGGCAAAAGGGTTATTGTCGGGATTAGTCATGAGATACTTCTGTAGTCCATCTATCACAAATGCAGGGATAGTTTGCGAAACACTGGATTTATTGTATACCCCATTGCAATAAGTGCGTTCACAATTGTCATATGATAGATGAGTTTGTTGCATTATTCCAAATTGTCACCATTTGCTTCCATACCTTTGGCATCGCATAAAACTCATTTACACGAGCCTTTGCTTTTAATGCTAATGTAGACTTTAATTCATTATTATCTATTAATGAAGATACAGACTTAAAAACTTCATCTGCACTTTGTGGTTTAAAACAAATACCACATGCATCTCCATCTATGTCAAGCATCTCTGGTATAGCCCCAACATCAGAAGAAACAATAGGACAACTACATGCCATAGCTTCAAGGATAACATTAGGAAACCCTTCTGAATAAGATGGAAACACAAAAATGTCGGCTTGACAGAACTCGCGTATTACATCTTCATGAGAAACCTCACCGATAAAGTTAAGCCAAGATGTGTTATGGCTTTTATTTTGTGCCATAGTTTGCATCTCTTCTTTTATTTCAGATGTGTATTTACCGACAATACGAAGTTCTATATTGGGAATACGACTACATCCATCCACCAATTCTATAACACCTTTGGTTTTGAGAACATGGCCACAATAAAGCAAACGTCGTGGAATACGTTCATACTTTCCTTCTACATTATGAATAACCTCCAATGCGCTCATGCCAAGCGGATTGGGTAGGTAAGTAACATTGTTAAAGCCTTCTTCTATAAGAACCTTTTCTGAAGGTCTATTCATTACTACAGGAACATCACACATATGCAGTACCTTTGAAAGCAACTTCCATTCCCAGTTCCTTTGTTTTGCCAATGTCGGAATACGTCCAAAATGCAGATGAACAACTGTCTTTATACCTCTTTTCTTAGCCGCACGTACAAGTAAATAATCACGAATAAGACCTAATCCTGCACTGGTACATATATGAGCAACATTTGGTTTCTCTATATTCATCAAACAAACAGCCTTTCTAACTGACTTCATTTGATCTCGATATCCATTTATTAATCTTCCAATCAAAGAACTTGTTGCAGCAAATACAGTTCGGTCTAACGATACGAGGATAAAATCAACTTGCTCTTTACCATGCTGCTCATAATAAGCCATTATGTATCTTCCCCATGTATTTATACCACCTTTTATCGTTTCTGGAGTGGTTAAATATGGAGAACAAAAAAGTACTTTCATTATTATTGTTTTTCCAATATATTAATATATGACTCTATAAACTTATTTTTCGAAAGTTTCTCAACAGCAATTCTTCTACTATTATCCCTATATTTTGAATAGGTTTCATCATCAATACTCAATAGTTTTGCGATTGCTTCTGACATACTGTTAACGTCAGAAGGATTGAATAAGAAACCATTCTCACCGGAATGTACATATATAGGGTTATCACATACATTACTACATGCAACAGGAAGTCCACATGACATTGCTTCGCAAATTACATTTGGGGTTCCTTCATAAAAAGAAGGTAAAATAAAGAAGTCTGCTTCTTGATACTTATCTCTAATTTGTTTCGTTTTATCTAATAAACTGATGCGGTCAGCAACATCCAAATGCTTTATTTTCTCTTCACATTTATTGAAGTAGTCTATATAATGCTCTACTTTACCATACCAACTAATGTGAAATTTTACTCCTTTCTCTTTCAGCAACTTCACTGCATCAATGAAACCAAGTGTATTTTTAGATTCCCATATTGAAGCTGCAATAACAATCTCAGCTGTTTGCTTACGTCGATGTTGAATAGGTACAAAATAATCTGTATCAACAAAATTTGCAATAGTTATTGTTTTGTCTTTCAATTTTGGGAAATTATTAATTATAAAGTTTTCTTGTGCATAGGAATTAGGCACAATATAGTTAGCAAAGCTAAATAGACGGAATCTTATTTTTTCATTTTTCCCTATTGTCTGAGAAGTATTGCGTTCAGAAACGATTAACTTAAACTTACGATTAAATATATGCGCTATAGAGGCTACAATCGAAGGTGTCTCCAAATAAGCTATTACCCATTCTGGCTTTATATGTCTTATGTATCTGCTAATCGCCCAAATACGTTTATAAGTATTATTAGCATCTTTCAAATAAACGTAAGGGACTTTTGCTTCTGAAAGACTATCTCCATAAAAAGAGTTATCATGATAGGTAGCAACTGTCACGTCATATCCATTCTGTTTCAACATAACAGCTAAACCTACAAGTTGGCGCTGTGCGCCACCAGCACCGAGACTATCTATTAATAAAAGTATTTTCATAAATCCAATCTAAAATATTTCAAACTTTCAAAACCACTTCCTGCAAATGCCGCATAAGCATTAAGAAAAATAAAAAATAAAATTATCATTTTTCTTAATATCTTGTTCTTAGCGTATTTTGCCATAATAGGAATTGTTAAAAATGACACTGACGTATAATACATAACCAATCTGCTTGTAGGATTATACCCGATACCACAAAGAGAAATTAAGACTCCAAGAACCAATGACAAGAAAAGGATTCTATTAATACCGTCATTCAGTATATTCTTTTTTAACGTATAACTATATACAAATAATTCAAAAGCAACAATAATTGCTCCCGTCATGTTTGTTTTCTGATCACTGTCAATATATGAAGAATAACCTTGTAGCATATCATTTCCCACCCTTACCAACATATAAGAGAAACTATAATATAGAAAAATTGCAACCAATATTATTGATAATATTATTTTCTTTTTCCCTCTCACATGATAAAGTAAATACAATGGTAAAATCACTATAGCTGTCTGATGCAATAAAAATGCTGCAGCAATTACAAGAAGATACTTAACACATTTTTTTTCTATTATATATTTGTATGATAAGAATACCACTACCATTGCCAAATGCTGGCGTATAACAAATATAGATTGATTATAAGAACCAATGACGAGCAATATCAAAGAAAGAACTATATAAGGAGAGTAACTATTTATAACTTTTATATATCCAATTAGCCACAAAACGCCAAATGCAAAAAGAAAGAAAGTAAATGATGACGAGATTATACCACATAATTTCATTAGATATCTGAAGCCAATCTCAGATATTTTTACCTCGTAAATGTTTGCTGTTGCCAATTTTGAAAAACTAATATTACTTATCTGATCATACCCCCAACAATAAGCTTCCAAATCTGGTACACTCTGTATATCAACAAAAGTGCGAAAGAAAAGAAGCAATATGAAACATATACAAACAAAAATCTTTGTTTTATCCATTGTTGGCTTAGGATACGAACAAATAAAACCAACTATCAACAAGAATAAAAAGTTTAATAATAATATGTGCATACAATTTAAATAATTAGCAATTCACCCAACTTTTCATCCCACTCCTCAGGCACAAATGCTCCCATACCAGCAGCAGGGTAAAAAGTAAGTTCACCAAAATATATTCTACCTTTTACATTATACAAATCCACTCGCAAGAACTTGAAGCCTTTAGATAATTCTTCTGCCACTTTTATCATGTCTGTAATATTATCAGGCATCACCTCTTTATGTTTTGGGTCAGGCTCAAAACCTTTTTCACCAAATGGTAACAGTTTTCCTTCAGGTGAATAGTAGTTAGCATGATGCTCTACGAAACGTCCAAAATCAATCTTGAAACATTTAACCTTACCGTTAAAGCAGAAAAACTTATAATCTTTTAGTTCTTCGAATGATTCTTCTTTTATAATATCATTGTTTAGTATATGGATTTCGCGACCGGGGGGGTGGGGGGGGAGAGAGGATGGAGGACTGAGGGGCGTGTAGGGGT
>ERZ1023666.926-NODE-926-length-10744-cov-6.444943_pt1 | contig 10744 bp, 7 predicted proteins | sample MGYA00380341_ERZ1023666 | MGnify/ENA primary metagenome ERZ1023666 (study PRJEB33179, sample SAMN07448983) | human gut metagenome | biome: Human-gut; feature: Human associated habitat; material: Faeces | host: Homo sapiens | place: India: Bhopal | collected...
TTGTTCGGATCAATGAAAGCCAAATTGTTTTCCAGCGTAATAGCCTCGCAAGGACAAGTCATCACCCACTTGCCACAGCCGATACAGCTCACTGTACAAGCCTTACGTGCCACCGCTCCCTTGTCTTTATTCACACAAGAGACATACACGCGGCGTGACTTCTTTCCTTGCGGACGGATTTCGATGATCGCCTTCGGACAAGCCTTCACACAGGCGCCACAAGCGGTACATTTCGCTTCATCCACTTCCGGAAGTCCCGTTTCAGGATTCATGTGGATGGCATCGAACTGACAAGCAGCCACACAGTCACCACACCCCAGACATCCGTAACTACATCCCGTTTCCCCACCATACAGCGAAGCGGCAATAGCACAACTCTTCGCACCATCATACTGGTTGGTACGCGGACGATTAGCACACGTTCCGTTACATCTTACCACTGCTACCATCGGTTCAGCTTCACCGGCTGCAAGTCCGAGGATATCAGCAATTTGTGCCATGACAGGTTGTCCACCTACGGGGCAGAATTTACCATCCAGCGAACCGGCTTTGACGCAAGCGTCGGCAAATCCGCTACAACCGGGATAGCCACATCCACCACAATTAGCCTGGGGAAGCACTTCTCCCACCTGAGCAATCCGCGGGTCTTCATACACGGCAAATTTCTTGGAAGCCACATAAAGAATAGCGGCCAGCACGAGCGCTATAGCTCCCAATGAAATCACTGCAATCAGAATCAAATTCATAATGTTTTTAGTTATTTATTGGTTTTATAGTAAATGAAAATTGTTGTTTGAGTCGCGTTTTATTGAGCCACAAAACGAAATAATAAGGTATAAGGACAGCCAGAGAAAGAAGTGCTGCATACAACTCATTCTCTATCCACGCCATCAAAAGAAACAATGAAAATATAAGAAGTACGAAAGGAAGTACGAAAGCCAATACCACTGCCATCATGCCCATCGACGTTTCGCCGACCACCATCACCTTCTCTCCCACCTGATAGGAAGAAGCTGCGGTATCTATAATATCTATGATTTTGTCCTTACTATCTGCCGAGGAACAATGCCCCTTTGCGCTACAAGCCGCGCAAGCCGATGTCTGGACAATCCTCACCGACAGATGAGAACCTTGTATGTTTTCCACAATACCTAGATGCTTTATAGTATTATTCGTCATTTTGCAAACTCCGCATTACAAATCGCGGCAAATTTAATCATTATTTGTGAACTACGAAGCATTCCCCCAACTTTTTCTACATAATAAATTGTTATTTTTTGCGTTTACGTTATCGCACACGGGAAAAAGATTCCTATCATTTAGTACTCTATATAAATAAACGTGAGTTCGATATGTCGAACTCACGTTTATTCTACATTATGCATCTTATTCTACTTATCTTCTACGCATCGTACGAAGCAGGCATCTTGTGCACCGCCGGTTGAACTACGGGTGATGGGATAGAAATCAAAAGTAAAGTAATTGAAATCCCATCCGGTTGCATTCCCATCTCCGGGCTTTTCAGCCTTTACATAATGACTCAACCAGTAGATTGCTCCGGGACGCATATATACGTCATAAAAGAGAGGAGCGCCCGCGACACCCACGGGGTAGCTCTCGCTAAGCCATCCACTGGGGAATCGTTCGGCTCGAGTTGCTGCATATCTTAATGTGCCCGCGCCTTTGGCATCTTTTTCTTTTCTATGTCCATATCCGGAAGCTCCAATAGGAAAGAACAGACTTTTTCCGGTTTGTTGATTGTAGACAAAACAACCACGCATTCCGCGCTTTGTATGATTGTAGTCATAACCGTACGCGTCGTTTATATCATCTTCAGTACTTGTCGATCCATCTCCATACAGTATACCATATCCTTGTTTGATGTCTATATGGTCATATAATGCTTTAAAATCATCATAAGAAGCAATTCTTGTATTTGAAGGAAGCTGCGATGAATCGACAAACGCAGCATCGAAACCACTCTTGTCGTCCGACGGCGCGTTTACAGGTTTTATCTCTCCCCATGCCTTTTCTCCACTTGTGCCTGCAATGGTTAATTTTTGGGTTCCTGGCCCTTGGAAAGATTCTGGTGTAACGTTTATCCAATATGGCCCCGGGGTCTTATTATTGACCGCGTCGATTGGCTCGGTCATGTTACCCCATTTGAACAACGAACCTTCTTCCAGCGGAGAAGCGGTTTCTGTATCTTTAGTCTTCATGTTACGCGCATGCCATTCGGTCCCTCCATCAATCAATGCATCGGGAGCATCTCCTTGACGTACAAATATCAAGTGGTAGCAAGTATAGTTGTGATACTCTACCCGTATGATGGCATATCGATTTTCATTCTCTCCGCAGCCGCCATTAAAGTCAATTCTGAAATCTATATTCGAACCGGTTTTCCCATAAACGGTGTCGTTGCTTACTTCGCTATGTTTCTTGCCGACACCTAAATTGATAAAGCTTTTATCCCCACAAACCACATAGGCTTTCCACGGACCTTCGGAAGCGAATACCTCAAATTTTGTTCCATTCTCTTGAGGTAATCGTTTCAATAGTACGTCGAATCCTGCGTCATTGTCATGGCTGCGCCAAATTCCTTTGGGGTTGACAATACGACGCACTTGATAAATAACAGGGTTTTCATTCCCTTTGGCGGAGTTTGTAACGGAAGAATTTGTAGAAATCGTTTTCCATACTGTACCGTCCGGATTCAATAACGTCGCTTTTATCTCCACTTCCGATCTGCGTTGATAGGCCACATAGGGATTATTCCCAGTATATGCGGTTGCTTTAATTAGCTGTTTGGCGCGGGTGTACATAGGAAGCAGCATATGATATATGCTATCACCTTCTTTTCTTACTTTGTATTCTCCGTCTTTTTCCTCTCCTGCTTCACCAAAGAAACTATGTTCCTCTTCGTCTGTAATATCTCCGATGGGATATGTGCGTTCTCCTCTTTTATGCTCTTCATAATAAGATTGGTTGGAGGTTTCAGTATACGGAGCTGTTCCGGTTATAACCAAATCCTTGGTCGCACGCAGGGACAGAAAACCATTCCACGGGTTGGCATTGGCTATATCCATCTTATCGTAATAATCGAAATTTTTTAATGCATTATAGGGGCCCCATCGATTGTCTACAATCCTTGCCTCTATTTTACCCAGTTTACGTCCTCCTGTTCTGACTTTCAGCGGCAACATCATCGAATGATTATACAGATAAGATATATAATAAGGATTCGGCACCTCAATACCCGGTTCCGGCTCCTGATATTCTATGTGCCAGTCGGCATCATTCGCGAAGTTTTTGAATTTCAGTGTGAGTTTATAATGATGGTTACGCTCGGCGTTGTAGTCGGTCTTTACATCTTTTCCAAGCATAAAACGATATTTGATATTCCCGCTCCCCACTTTTTCAGGGTTGACGGAAACGTAATAAGCATCTACTTCAATGTAAGTGCCATAAGGCACGTCATCTTTCGGCAGATAATCGGGATATAATATATTATCTCCCGGCAATCCGGGATGATCCAGTTCTCCATTACCATCGGCATCCTGCAATTTGCTGGGGCCTTTTCCTTGCATATTTTCGAAGAAAAACAAGGCGTCGGCAGTTTCTTCGTGTCCTTTTTTGTGCAACACTCCGTTTTCTTCAACAGGCCACGGATAATAAGATTTACCGGTAGACAGACGTACCGGATAGGATGTATCAAACTCTGTCGGTTCCGTATCTCCTTCGTAGTATTTGATCACCTCTCCGTCAGGCATATCCTCTCCCTTTGCAGGAAAGGGCAAGTCATATCCTTCATCTTCCGCTCCCACCTTATTGTCTTTTCCCAAATAGCAATGAGTCGGAATATCTTTAATCTGCACCGACTTCAGGTAAATGAAAACCCCTTCTTTCAACGCGCTTGCATCGTATGCAACAGTAACTTTGGAGGCTGCGCGGCGTATCCATGCATGCAGCGTCATACCTTTCTTGTTGATGGCTACCAGCGCATCTTCCGTATTGCGATTGGCTCCTGTGGGGGCATCCGGCAGCGTGGTGAAATGACCGAACATCTGGTTGTTGGCGATGGCTTTGCTTTTTGCACCGCCACCGGTTTCTTCCGTCGACACCCAGTTCTCTGCCTGCCATGCCAGGCCGATAGATTTCAGTCCTTCCCTAGTCCTGATAGCAGGGTAATGAGATGTTTTCATCAGATTTCCCATATTGGCCACTGCATATATATAATGATTGCCATAAGGCACCCCGGACAATCGGAATGAGGCTTGCTGAGTCCGGCTTTCCGCGCTTGCCTCCCCTTCTGCGTCGTCGCTTGTGCGGTCTTCATCTTTCACCTTGAAAGAACCGTCGTTACCTTCTGTAGAAGAAGAACCGTCGGGAAGGAGGTAATATACTTTCGTCAGGGTTCCTTCTTTATCATACAGCAGCACACACAGGTTGTTGATGTCTTTGATGGCATCCCCTGCTGTGCGTGTCTTTACGTCCAAAGCCGGGCGAAGAGGAAGAAACTCTACCGTTGCATTTACGTCGGTTTCCCCTTCGGGCATTTGTTCGTATCTGTTGTTGAACCAATCGTCCGTGCAGGCAGCCAAAACAAATATCAGCATACCCGTAAGACTATAAAGAATATTTCGTTTCATATTTTCCTGCATAAAATTATTTTAAGGAAATCCTCTCTTCGTTGGTTATAGCCCGAAATCGGGATCTAATGTGACTTCGGTATATGGACGCACATCTACCTTCCAGTCCGTGCTTGTATTTTTAATGGTAATGTATACTTTTACGTGCGTATTACGCGGCAATTGGGGCACGTTCTCCAAAAAGCCTTTCAGCTCCGCACCGTCTACCCAAAGGCTTACCGAATAGTTCTTCTTCTCGTCCGCTCCTCCTTCACCTTCATACACGTGTTTGCCTTCCAAAAAATAGCAGGAAGGCGACAGGGTGATCTCTTTATTTTTTGGCAAAGAGTAACTGGCATTAAACCGATAGGTATAATATTCCGTTTCGGGCACCTCAAATGCTTCAATTTCTTTATAAATTGTCCCGTCGCTTCCCTCTACGTCCCGATACCTCACACCTCGTGGCAAGAGATATGCCTGTCTTGCCATATTATGAACGGAATATCCCGTGATAGTCTTGTCTAGCGAACTTTCATTCTTGACATAGAATGAGTATTTGACAGCAGCTCTTATGATGAACAAATCAGCTTTCTGGTCAGTCTCTCCCACCTCCACCGTATGACATTCGTTCATGGGCACATAGTTAGGTTTCACCTCCAGTTGTTTGCCTTCATCCAGCTTTACCATCAGCTTGCCGATCTTCTCCGTCGGAAACGCATCTCCTTTTTTAATCCGCTCCAGTTCGTCTTTCAACCGGACCCGAACACCGTCTTCCGACTGGATGTCTATCGATGAGTTTTCATTTGCAAACAGATAAACTCGCTTGGTTTCCCTGCCGCGCACTTTGAAGCGTTCATCCCCATAATGTTGTAGTACATCCCGGAAAGAGATAAACCGGTTTTCTTCTACAGTGTTATCAGGACGCACTACGATGATGCGCAGTGTGCTCATCAATTCGTAACCATTGGCGGCATCTTCGTATCCGTCGCCTTCGGCGCGGGTAATGCCCGAATGCATCACATCTGTAAGCGAAACATTAATATCGAGATTTACCCACACCGCATCATCATCGCCACCGAATCGGCTCATCTCCTCTTTGTCACTGCCGCAAGCAGACAACAGACAGACAACGGAACTGAATAGGATAATATATACGAATTTATTCATATTTTATATTATTGACTCTGACTACCCAATCGTTTACTTTTATAGTCACCTTAAACCACTCGTGGCTTGAATCAAGGAAAAATATCATCGACCAGTAATATCCCCGGTCCAAAAACTCCTGTGGGGGCATCGCGGCAAAATGATCACTTTTGAGTATTAACAGATAATTAATCAAAGGGATGTTGACCACTACCTTTCCGTCTGCTATACGCTTGATAATAATCTGCGGACTATTCTTCGTCATCAACCGCGACGTGGAAAACTCTGCATAAGCCACCACCTCCTCTTTGTTTCCTTCAATGACTCCCGTCGAAGCTTGTCCTTGCGACCACGGGGTATAGGTGACCGGACCATTCGGAAGCAAGTCGTTGTCATACGAAAACAAAGTATTGTCGTCGGTGATTTCAAACTCATACTCTTTGTCATCCACCGGTTCACCGTTCATTTGTTGCAATACGATACGGATGTTGTTGGTGTTCTTCATCATCTTCACCACCCCTTTCTGATAAAGGTCGGATGTGGCAAGAGTGAGCTCACCCCAAAACATATCATGCAATTTACGCTTTTCAGGAAGATCAGACTCGACGCGACGCCAGTCGGCTTCTACCCGCAGATCGGTATAATTGCTTCCGGCGTCAGGCTCTTGAAGCAGCGAGAAGGTTTTCTCCTTGCATGCCAATCCACCATAGGCCACAAAGCGATATGTGCCTTTCTTCAAGTCGAGCTGCATCCGGTAGTCCTCATTTTGCAATTCGGTGCCTGTGACGATACGGCGGTCTACGTAGTTGCCTTCTTCGTCGTAAATAAACAAAGTAAGACAATCTACCTGGTTCGGGAATGCGTTGGCAAACTCCAGGTTATAATCGTAGATAAAGCGTAACGACACACCATGCGGACAAGGATCAAGATCCTCGTAGATGCGTTCGCACGAAGAAAAAACAAGCCCCATAGCTGCGGCGTAAAACACCGCAGCCATAAGTCTTGAAATTATATTTTGTTTTCTACTTTGCATTGTTTTAATCAATCAAATGTGATGCTATTGACGCGAACTACCCATGGCAACACTTGTACAGACACTGTGAAGTATACATCACTGCTTTCGTCCGGATCACCCGGGTCTACCGGATCAGGATCTTTGCCGGGATCTGTAGGATGTCCCAATAGAGAAATCTTGTCTACGCACAATTTATAAACATTGTTGCGTACTACAGCAAATTCCATTACGCCCATTTCTGCAGGCATGCCGTTGTTGTTGTGACGGTTCCAATAATAGTAGAGCACTTCATAGTCACCGTTGTTATTAGGATTGTAGATAGTAAAGCCGTGGTCTGTCCAGTTCTTATCCGTCGGCTCACCGTTGTGAGCATCATTAATAACCGCATTATAAGCATTCTTAACGGCAGTACTTTCAGATAGCCCGTCGAACATACTATGTACATACAATGAATTGTTGTACATGTAAATAGGTTCTCTTTGTGCCATAGCAGCTTTCACGACAGGATTATTATCTGTAGCGATGATATGTCCCTTGAATACGATACCGGTCGAGATGCCATACTTTTGTCTGTCCCGAGAGGGTATCGTGTTTTCTGTCACATAACGCCAGATACGATAACCGCTCTTGTTTAAATCAGCAGCCCCACCCTGCCAGTTGTTAACATCATTTTCGGCCTTGTTCATAATATCGGTCAATTTCACCCATTTCCATTCGGAGTTGGAAACGAACTGTCCGGAAGTCCAACTATTATTAACAAACGTTCCTACATTATAGAAGAAATGTCCCGTTAAGTCTTCGCTTCCCGTATAAGAGATTTTGTCATCAAAGTCGTAATCCACTACATAATTATTGGTCGTCTCAAGTCCGCAAAGATCGAAATTTCTATAATCCGCATTGCCACTTCCATCTTGTTTGCAAGTGCGGCGCAAATAATAGAACTCATTGCTCATATTGAGCAGAGCAGCATCGGTCAGCTGTACTTGAACCATGGTTTGACCTCCCTGATTTTTGAAAACATCATAAAGAGCAGAACCGACAACACCATTTTTACTTTCGGACGGTCCTTGCTTGTAGTCGAAACGAGCCACCGCGCGTTCCACTTTCACTATTCCCAAATTGTAGGGGTTTTCTTTCGTCTTATGTCCAGCAAAAGAAGTCGGCAGATCTTGTTCGAGCAAAACAGCGTTTGACATTAAGAATTTTCCGCCCGTGCTTATCTCCATGCTTTCCGCATTTGATACTTTATAGGTTGCATTTCCCACTGTCAGCAATTCTCCGGAATTAAATTTATTAGCCTTTTCTATCAAATGATCTGTCGGGTTGCAAAAGGCATACACCAATACTTTTTTCCCTGTCTGGCCACGCAATGCCGTTTCAGAAAGTCCCATGGTGTAAGTGCTGGCAGCAGGACCTTCCGTTCCGTCGCTACCTTTTACATAGCTGGACGCAATAAATTTGCGTTCGGGAGTAGTTAAGACAACCAAAACCCCTTTTGTCACCTGATTTTCGTTGTCCGTTCCGAATTCCGTACCACCGTCGGAAGTGACATAATCATCCCCTGCCCCCGGTTCAGTTGTTACACTGCGGGTTGTTTGGGGCAGTTCCAATCTAAAGCGCATATAAACTCCGTTTTCCACATCACCATCATTCACAGTAGCAATGTCGTCATTGTTACAAGCTGCCAATGCAAAACATAAAGCGCCTGCTAAAATTTTACTCCAGCTTTTTTTCATCTTTTCTTATATTTAATTTAATATTACTTAATAGATTTCCTCAATTTGCCTTAACATCTTTTCTGCATCCGGCATTCCTTTACGCACAGCTTCTTCAAACATTTTTTCGGCAGTGTCGAAATCTTTGTTCAAAGCAACAAGAGTGGCGCGTGCATAGATGGCTTGCGGTGAATCACCTGCTTTCTGCAGGTAGCGTTCGGCACTTTTAAGACTGCCACGACTCATGGCGATATTGGCTGCATTGAGGTTAGCCACTTCATCGTCGGGGAACATACGCACAGCGATGTCGAATGTTTCGTTATACTCCTCACTACCAATTTCCATTTCTTGTGCAGCAAGATACATTTCATTGAGGCTTAGCTTCTGCGGCTGTGTCTTGATGAGACGTTTAATCTCTTCCACATCAGTATAAGCACGCACTTCATACTTCACGGCATAGTCCGAATGGCGCAACCCCGGATACACCTCTTTCAGTAAGAAAGCATACTCCTTCGGGAAGGCAGTCTTGATACTTCGTTCTTTGGCGTCCGGATCCATATTGCTACGTATCAAGGCAAGGATGCCTGCCTTGTTGTCCAAAGATGAACTTTCAACGTAACGTTCCAGCCCGGCCCAATCCTCGGGTTCGTAGTCGGTAATGAATTGCATGTCGGCAAAATTATATTGTTTGCGTACATACTCTTTCAGTGTCTTCGTACGCCCCATGGCAAGGCGCTCGTTATTAGAATACGGACTTTCGGGCGATGCATATCCCTTGATGCTGACAGAGATGATGCGTGTATCGGCATCGTTGCGCACAGCATCAATGGTGGAAAGAATCTTCTGCAATTCCACCGGATTACGGCGGTAGTTCTCATGTATTTCCGTACGATTTACTGGGAAATCGATATAAGCAGAACCTTCCAACACATTAATTTTAGGTTCGGCTTTCGGGCGGATGTATATGTAAGAAGGCACAAACGCCTTTGGTTCAAGACGGAGCGCCAACAACGGTTCGTTTTCGCCGGCAAGCGTCTCGTCACAACATCCGCACACTTCATTCAGGGTAACAAGTTTAGATGTATTCATCCATTTTTCATAAGGTACCACCGTACGATATTCCACTACCGATACGTCGCTGCGACGGTATATTTGCGTAGTCGCCGGCCTCAAGTTATCATTGCGTAAATGATGGTAATACCGATTGCGCCCTGCAATCAACACAGCAGGCAAGCTCAACGTGTTGTCATCACTTGCCAATGCCGGCGTAAATATCACTTCGCGATTGCTCTTAACCTCCAAACCGGATACGTCTATATCCATCGAAATGAAGAGTTTATCATCCGAATGGGAAACGAAAAGATTTCGCACTGTCACTTGCCCATTCATAAGCGGCTGTCCTTTTACACCAGCCACACCAAGTAGTGACAACAAAACACTACCTGTTATTTTAGCTATTTTATTGTTTATTGTAATCATGACTACAGACCGAATTAAAATGTATAAACCAGATTGACAGCCGCTTTTGTGGGACCAAAATAGTTGTGCGATTTTCCTTTGGCAAGTTTGGTGCCGCAAGTTGCACATGGATAGACATCATAGCGTGTATAAACCCAACCCAGTCCGAGTTCGGCTTCCAAATTCCAATGCTTATTCAATATCCATGCATAACCGTATGCAATGCCGGCACCAGCAAACCATCCTTGATAACGACGGTCGGAAACTACAGAGAAATCTGTACCTAGAAAAGAAAGGTTGTTTTTCAGACCGCCAACATTATATTGGCCGCCTAAAGCGTGGACACCCATAAAATGACCGGCAAAACGGTCGCAGAACCAATAACGCGCTTCCGGTTGCAAAAGCCAGTGCTTCCACTTCCGCTCGTGAGAAAGTGTCCATCCATTGTAATCGGCAGATAAATCGAATGTCCAGCGAGGAGCCAAACCTACCTCTACGCCTACATTCACATTCAAAAACGCATCATACAGAACATTAGTCTTAATTGCTACTTTCTGTGCTCTCGCCTGCGAACAGAACGTCCCGGACAAGACTAACAACAGAAAAAAAGTCGTTCGTTTCATCTCAAGTGTGTATTATTCAGTTTAACTTTAAGTCTTTACCTTATTTTCCCTCTGAATCCCCCACAAGTACATATCAAACGTACTAATAAAACAACATCGGACAATACTCCAGATGATAATATAATATACACAATATTTATGCTTCTCTATATTTAAGAT
>ERZ1023666.930-NODE-930-length-10703-cov-9.640308_pt1 | contig 10703 bp, 8 predicted proteins | sample MGYA00380341_ERZ1023666 | MGnify/ENA primary metagenome ERZ1023666 (study PRJEB33179, sample SAMN07448983) | human gut metagenome | biome: Human-gut; feature: Human associated habitat; material: Faeces | host: Homo sapiens | place: India: Bhopal | collected...
CCATCATGCTCAGCTACCTCTGCGCCAACGGCTTCGATATGTCGCTCTCAGCGAAGTCGATCAGCACCGGTCTTTACGGCATCGGCATCGCTGCCGTAGGTATGCTCTCGACGCTCGGCATCACTCTCGCCACCGATGCCTATGGCCCAATCGCCGACAACGCCGGCGGCAATGCAGAGATGAGCGGACTGGGCAAAGAGATACGCGAACGCACAGATGCGCTCGACGCCTTAGGCAACACCACCGCAGCTACTGGCAAAGGCTTCGCTATCGGCTCGGCTGCACTCACGGCTTTAGCCCTCCTCGCCTCTTACATTGAGGAGATAAAAATAGCCATGGTACGCGCCGTGGATAACGGCAAGCAATACTTTGACGCAGCCGGCAACCTCTTCGACCCGACCAACGCCACAACTATCGACTTCATCGAGTTCTTCCAGGTGAACCTCATCAATCCGAAGGTGCTCGTAGGAGCATTCCTCGGAGCCATGGCTGCCTTCCTGTTCTGCGGACTAACGATGGACGCAGTAGGACGTGCTGCTGAGTCGATGGTGCAGGAAGTGCGCCGTCAGTTCCGCGAGATAAAGGGCATACTCGAAGGCAAAGCGACACCCGACTACGGCCGTTGCGTGGAGATAAGCACACGCAGCGCACAACGCGAGATGCTCATCCCGTCGCTGCTTGCCATCATCATACCTATCGTCGTAGGCTTGGTGCTCGGCGTGGCTGGTGTGCTCGGTCTGCTCACAGGCGGCTTGGCAGCAGGCTTCACCCTCGCCGTGTTCATGTCCAACTCGGGCGGAGCGTGGGACAACGCGAAGAAGATGATTGAGGAAGGCCACTTCGAAGGCAAGGGCAGCGAAAACCACAAAGCAACTATCGTGGGCGACACCGTTGGCGACCCGTTCAAGGACACCTCAGGACCTTCGCTGAACATCCTCATCAAACTCATGTCGATGGTGAGCATCGTGATGGCAGGTCTGACTATCGCCTTCCTGTAACACCATCTTACCACCTCAACACCTCAACACCTCAACACCATATAATACGTTGGTGCACTTGAGACAAGTGCACCCCCTTAGAGGCGACTCGCCAACACCTCAACATCTCCGCTCGGCTTTTGCCGCTTGCCAGAGCAAGAACACCTCACCAACCAGCCCGAAGCCCAGTAGAACTGGGACTTCGGGCTTTTCTCTCCCCCCAACAGCAAGTCCACACAACCGAAAATACTATGCATTTTAGCAAAGTAAAAGCATTCGTTTTATGCATTTTACTAGTATAAGAAACACCCAATTTATGCATTTTACCGAAATAAAGACAACGTAAAATGCTATAAATCAATTAAATTATGTATATTTGTAACGTATGTAAAAATCAGCTACATAATAACATTTTAAAACACAATGATAGAAAGCATAATAATAGCAATAGTAGCAGCCATCATAATTGGCGTAGTGGTGTACTCTTACAGCAAGAGAATATCGGAGCTGAAAGACATGCACAACCAACAAACAGAAGAGCTGAAAGAAGCGCACAGCAAGCAAATAGCCGAACTGAAAGAGGCGCACGAGGCGCAGCTCAAACAGGCAAAGGAGACGCACGAGGCGCAGCTCAAACAGGTAAAAGAGGCACAGGAGAAGCAGCTGCAGCAAGCAAAAGAGGCACAGGAGAAGCAGCTGCAGCAAGCAAAAGAGGCGCAAGAGAAGCAGATAGAAGCACTCCGCGAGATGAACCGCGAGCAGATGCAGAGCCAAATGAAGCTCATCCGCGAGCAGATGCAGACCACATCGGAGGAAATTCTGAAGCGACGCCAGGAGGAGTTGGGCGAACGCAACAAGGAGCAGGTGTCGAAGATAATCGATCCGCTGACGCAGAGTCTGAAGAGTATGAAGGAGGCTTTCGACAAGTCGAAGGAGCAGCAGAGCGAAGCACTCACACGCCTTGATGCCACGATAAAGGTGAACATGGAGAAGAGCGCAGCCTTAGGCGAGACTGCCGACCGACTGACACGTGCGCTGACGGGCGAGGTGAAGGTGCAGGGCAACTTCGGCGAGCTGAAGCTGAAGCAGCTGCTTGAAGACCTCGAGCTGAAGGAGGGCGAGCAGTTTGACACGCAGGAAACGCTGCGCGACAAGGCGGGCAAGCAGGCAAAGGGCGACGACGGTCGTGGACTCGTGCCCGACTTCATCCTCCACTTCCCGAACAACCGCCACGTGGTGGTCGACTCGAAGATGTCGCTCACCGACTACGAGCGATACATGAACGCCGAGGACGGCACACCTGAGAAGTCGGAGTATCTGAAAGCACACGTGGCAAGCGTACGTGCGCAGGTGAAGCGACTGGCACGCAAGGAGTACACGAAATATCTGCCCGACGGATACAACCGCCTCAACTTCGCCATCATGTACGTGCCTATAGAGGGCGCATTGAATCTTGCGCTGCTCAACGACAGCACGCTCTGGCGCGAGGCTTACGACGAGGGCGTGATGATTCTCGGTCCGCAGACCATGTACATGAACCTGCGCGTATTAGAGATGATGTGGACACAGGTGCGACAGCTGAGCAATCAGCAGGCGATGATGGACGCAGCGAACGTTGTAGTGGAGCGCGTGCAGGACTTCGGTATGCGCTTCATCGACGTGGAAACGAGCATGAACAACACAATGGAGAAGATGACGAAGCTGAAGGTATCGACAGCGGAAAGCGGCAGAAGCATCATCACCGCTGCAAAAAGTCTGCTGAAAGCCGGAGCGAAGGAGAACAAGAAGAAGAAGTCGCTCGACGAAATGGACAACACTGTGTTCATCGAAAGCAACGAATAAAAAAAGTCCTCGAAAGTTGGTTGCAACCAACTTTCGAGGACTTTTTTTATATAATTGAGAGTTGAGAATTTAGAGCGCGTCAATCACGCTGCAGATATCACCGAAGATGCGTGGCAACTCGCCGAGTCCGTTGATGTGGTGGTGAATGCCTTCAGCCTTGTACCACTCGATGAGCGGAGCGGTCTGGTTGTGATAAACGTCGAGGCGTTTCTTTATTGTCTCTGCGTTGTCGTCAGAGCGACCGCTCTCCTGACCGCGCTTCACGAGACGAGTCATCAGCTCGTCCTCCGGAACGTCGAGCTCAATCATAGCAGCCACCTTGTGTCCGCGCTCTGCGAGCATCTTCTTCAGAGCCTCAGCCTGCGGGATAGTACGTGGGAAACCGTCGAAGATTACGCCCTTGTGCTCCTTGCCGAAGCTGTCATACACACTTGCAAGGATGTTGATCATCAACTCGTCGGGGATGAGTTGTCCGTTGTCAATGAAGCCCTTGGCTGTCTTGCCAAGTTCTGTTCCGTTCTTAATCTCGCTACGGAGAACGTCGCCTGTAGAGATGTGGTTGAAACCATACTTCTCAATCATCAGGTCGCTCTGAGTGCCCTTGCCTGAACCAGGAGCACCGAAAATTACGATGTTTTTCATCTGAATTCTTTATTATATAATGTTATTTGTTGACTTATTTTTAGAAATTCAAAATTCACAACTCCTACTCCACCAATGTGTAGATATCGCGCAGGTTGCGTCCCTGCTGGTCGTAGTCGAGTCCGTAACCGAGGATGAAGTCGTTAGGTATCTCAATGGCTACATACTCTATATCGAGCGGCACCTTCAAGCACTCCGGCTTGAGCAGCAGAGTGCAGATATGCACCGACTCCGGCTCTTTCTCTTTCAGCTGATTGAGCAGCGTCTGCATGGTGAGTCCCGACTCGATGATGTCCTCAACGATGATTACCGTTCTGCCCTTTATCTCCTCGCTCAAGCCGATGAGCTGCTTCACATTGCCTGTAGACGCAGTGCCCTCGTACGACGACATCTTGACGAACGATATCTCGCACGGCACATTAATCATACGCATGAGGTCGGCAGCGAACACGAACGATCCGTTAAGCATGGCGAGCAGCAATGGGTTCTTGCCTGCCATGTCCTTGTTGATACGATCGGCTACGACCTTTACTTTTTGAAGAATCTCAGCTTCGGGGATTGACACCTTGAAGGTCTTGTCCTTTATTTTTATCACGCTCATAGGGTACAATATTTATAATTAGGTGCAAAGTTACTGAAAGTCTTGCACATAAAAAAACTGCTTGCAGATTTTTTTTGTCGAGACGCATCGTTATTTATTTAAAAGTTTCCTTACCTTTGTACGCATGAAACAAAATCAAGCATCTTTGAGCAGCAAGCAGTATGCTGTGCCGTTCATCCTCATCACCTCACTCTTCTTCATGTGGGGTTTCGCACGCGCTATCCTCGACGTGCTCAACAAGCATTTTCAGAATGCGCTCGACATCAGTATCACACAGTCGGCTCTCATACAGGTGACCACCTATCTGGGTTACTTCCTCATGGCTATCCCCGCCGGACTGTTCATTAACCGCCAGGGCTACCGCCGTGGCGTGGTAAGCGGACTCCTCCTGTTCGGATTGGGCTCATTGGCGTTCATCCCCTGCTCGATGTTGGGCACGTTCTACGCCTATCTTGTTGCACTGTTCATCATCGGTTGCGGACTGGTATTCCTTGAGACATCTGCCAACCCATATGTTACAGAGCTTGGACCCAAGGAGACAGCCACATCACGACTCAACTTCTCGCAGTCGTTCAACGGCGTAGGCTCCATGTTCGCCACACTCGTTGTGGGCAGCTTCCTCTTCCAGGGTGCCGACGGCAGCGCAGGCGGCGACGCCGTGATACCTTACACCATCATGGGCGCGTTCGTGCTGCTCATAGCCGTGGTCTTCGCACGCGTACAACTGCCTGAGATAGTGCACGAGAACGACGGCGACACCAAGCAGGGCGCGCACAACCTGAAGATGCTCTTCCGCAACCGCTGGTTCGTGTTCGGACTGCTCGCACTGCTTGCCTACGAGGTGGCAGAGATATCCATCAACTCCTACTTCATCAACTTCGTGACGGGTCAGAACTGGATGAAGGCAGCCACAGGCTCCACTATCCTCACCATCGGCTTGGGCGTGTTCATGTTGGCACGCTTCATCGGTGCGGCTGTGATGAGCAACATCGCTGCCGAGAAGTATCTCGCCGTGTGTGCCCTCGGCACCGTGGTGTGTATAACCATTCTGCTGCTCAATCTCGGTCGCGACATATCGGTGTTGGCACTCATAGCCAACTACTTTTTCGAGGCTATCATGTTCCCCACAATCTTCGCCATGACCTTGCGCGGACTCGGCGGACTCACCAAGAGTGCTTCGTCGATACTGATGATGACACCGGTAGGCGGTTGCGGATTTCTCTTGATGGGCATCATCGCTGACTCTACCGACAACTTCACGCTGCCGTTCTTCATACCGCTCGCAGGCTTCACCTTCGTGCTCGTGTATGCGCTGCGATATATAGCAAAGAAATAACAAAAACGGAGGCCAAGCGGTCTCCGTTTTTGTTTTCTATCATCTATCACAAACAAAGAATATCTGCAAAAAATGCCGTAATTTGCGATATTTCACGTAACTTTTGATAAGTTACGATGCGTCTCGACAAAAAAACCTGCAAGCAGTTTTTTTATGTGCAAGACTTTCAGTAACTTTGCAAGTTGTCAATCGATTGATTGATTGATAGTTGTCCTTTTATTCATCAATAAAGCATAAATACAGACAATGGCAGAATCTAATTTCGTAGACTATGTAAAGATATATTGTCGCTCGGGCAAGGGCGGCAGAGGCTCCATGCACCTCCGACACGTGAAGTACAACCCGAACGGCGGACCCGACGGCGGCGACGGCGGTCACGGCGGTAGCATCTACCTGCGTGGCAACCACAACTACTGGACACTGCTCCACCTGAAGTTTCAGCGCCACGTCTTCGCTGAGCACGGCGGCAACGGCGGTCGCGACAAGTGTCACGGCAAAGACGGCAAGGACATATACATCGACGTGCCCTGCGGTACGGTGGTGTACAACGCCGAGACGGGTAAGTACGTGTGCGACGTGATGCACGACGGACAGGAAGTGCTGCTGCTCAAGGGCGGCAGAGGCGGACTCGGCAACTTCCAGTTCCGTTCGGCTACCAACCAGTGTCCGCGTTACGCACAGCCGGGCGAACCGATGGAGGAGATGACAATCATTCTCGAGCTGAAGCTGCTCGCCGACGTAGGTCTGGTGGGTCTGCCCAACGCAGGCAAGTCGACATTGCTCTCAGCCGTGTCGAGCGCACGCCCGAAGATTGCCAACTACCCGTTCACCACGCTCGAGCCGTCGCTCGGCATCGTCGACTACCGCGATCACAAGTCGTTCGTGATGGCAGACATACCGGGCATCATCGAGGGAGCGAGCGAAGGCAAGGGACTCGGTCTGCGCTTCCTGCGCCACATCGAGCGCAACTCGTTGCTGCTCTTCATGGTGCCGGGCGACACCGACGACATCAAACGCGAGTACGAACTGCTGAAGAACGAGCTTGAGAAGTTCAACCCAGAGATGCTCGACAAGCACCGCGTGCTCGCCGTGACGAAGTGCGACCTGCTCGACGAGGAGCTCATGGACATGCTGCGCGAGACGCTGCCCGACGACCTCCCCGTGGTGTTCATATCTTCTGTAAGCGGTTTAGGCTTACAGGAGCTGAAGGACACCCTGTGGAAGGAGCTCAACTCGGAGAGCAACAAGCTGCAGACCATCACCGCCGAGGACACCCTCGTACACCGCGACAAGGATATGACACGCTTCATGGCTGAGCTGGAAGCAGAGGGCGAGGACGAGATTATCTACATCGACGACGACGACATCGAGGACGTTGACGACGTGGAGGACCTCGACGACTTTGAATACGAAGAGGAGGCAGACAATGAGTAACTCTGCGCTGCACCCTACATATTATAATATAGCCGATGGCGTGTGTGCATTCTCTACCACACGCCACGGCGGAACCAGCGAGGGCAACCACGCCTCGCTGAACATCAACCCCTACTGTGGCGACAAGCCCGAGCACGTGGCTGCGAACCGCACGCTGCTGGCAGCCGAACTCGGCATCAGCACCGACCGCCTCATACTGCCCCACCAGACGCACGGCACCGAGACACGCATAATCGGCGAGGAGTTCTGCGCCCTGCCCGAACGCATACGCCAGATGCTGCTCGAAGGTGTCGACGCACTGCTCACCAACGTGGAGGGCGTGTGCATCGGAGTGTCGACAGCCGACTGTATCCCAGTGCTGCTCTACGACGAGGAGCACCGCGCTACGGCAGCCATACACGCCGGATGGCGCGGCACACAGGCACGCATCGTGAGCAAGGCGATTGCTGACATGAGCGTGACTTACAAGACCGACGCGAAGAAGCTGAAGGCGGTTATCGGTCCGGGCATTTCGCAGAAGAACTTCGAGGTGGGCGACGAGGTGTACGCCGCCTTTGAAGCTGCAGGCTTCGATATGACAACACTCGCAAAGCAGGAGATAAAGCGCAACGCAGATGCCACCGACCCCTCCAAATTGTTTGAGAAGAAGTGGCACATCGACCTAATACTCGCTAACCGACAGCTGCTCGAATTCGCAGGTGTGGCTCCAGAGAACATCAACGAAAGCAACATCTGCACATACGACAATGTAGACAACTACTTCTCGGCACGCCGCCTTGGCACCGAGTCGGGACGCATCTACACGGGCATCATACTATAGACCAAAATAACTATAATGCGAATAAAGAAACTACTATTAGCCATAGCCACACTCACACTCGTGTCGGCAACCCCCGTCAAACATCAGTTCACCGCTGCCGAACAGCAGCAGATAAGCATATCCACACCCGGACTCTTCAGCCGTTCCAACGCCTTCAACATCGACCTCGATGCTCTGAAGCCGAACGAATACTCCTTCCCACTGCCCGTGGGCAAGGCGACGCTGCGCAAGAACAACGTAGTGGAGATAACCACCAAGGACGGTGATGCCGTGAAGGCAATGTTCGAAGGCACAGTGCGCCTCTCGCGCAAACATCCCGACAACGGTTACGTCATCGTGATACGCCACCGCAACGGACTCGAAACCGTCTACGCCAACAACGCCGAGAACGTGGTAGAGGTGGGACAACACGTGCGTGCCGGACAGACCATAGCCATCGTCGGACAGCGCGGTGGCAAGTTCTACTGCGACTTCTCTATCATGATCGACGGCAAACGCATCAACCCCACCGCCGTTGTGGGCCTCGGCAGTCACCGACTCCACCGCCACATACTGCTCTGCGAGAAGCAGTACAACTACATAAACGTGTCGACCATTGGCGAGAAGGTTGACTTCGACGACAGCAAGAACTTCACCACCGAGGACGTCTTCACCAAACAATCGACCTACAAGTGGAACCTCGAAGAGATGAAGAAGGGCACATGGGCATACCCGCTGCCTGGCGCAAAGGTGATAAGCCCATACGGAGGCAAACGCCGACACAGCGGAGTAGACCTGAAGACGAAGCCGAAGGACGAAATCGTGGCTGCCTTCGACGGCGTAGTGACACGCTCAGCAACCCACTACGGCTACGGCCTGTGCATCGTTATCAAGCACGCCAACGGACTCGAGACGCTCTACTCCCACCAACACAAGAACCTCGTGAAGGTGGGCGACAAGGTGAAAGCCGGACAGGTTATCGGTCTGACCGGACGCACCGGACGCGCCACAACCGAACACCTGCACTTTGAAACAATATTCAAAGGACGCCGCTTCAACCCCAACCTCATCTTCGAGCACAACTCGCGCGGACTGCAGAAGGCTACACTCATACTCACCAAGAACGGCGGTATAACGCAGAAGCGCAACTAAAAAAACAGGCAGACAAAACCATCGGAACATCTGCCAAAAACAACCCTCAAATTGCCACGGCGTGGCAACATTGTTTGCTTAGCATGTACAACGACATTGCCGCAGCAGGCAAACAACCTTGCCACGCTGCGGCAATTTGAGGGATGTAAAACTGCTGTAAAACGAAAATCTCGAATACACCATTTTTTAGTTATAGGATGTTAAAACAAGAAGTTTTTTCATCAAACATTTGGTGGTTACAAAAAAATGCTATACCTTTGCACTCGCTTTCAAGAACAAAGCAATTGTGAAGCAAGGGCGTTTAGCTCAGCTGGTTTAGAGCATCTGCCTTACAAGCAGAGGGTCGGCGGTTCGAATCCGTCAACGCCCACACAAAGCGAACAAGTTATACAACTTGTTCGCTTTTTTTGTTTACCTACTGCGCATTAACACCACAAATCACATTATTTCACAAAAAAACTACACACAAATAAAAACTTATTTGTAATTTTGCACCCGTAATTACACATATTATATATAATAGCAATTATGAAACTTGATTTGCTGACAGCCATCTCGCCGATTGACGGCCGTTATCGTGGCAAGACAGAACGCCTTGCCGACTACTTCTCTGAGTATGCACTGATACGCTACCGCGTACGTGTGGAAATCGAATACTTCATCACGCTCTGCGAGTTGCCATTGCCGCAGCTTGCTTCGTTCGACCATCAGCTCTTCGAGCGTTTGCGCGATATCTACCGCAACTTTGGCGAAGAAGAAGCCCAGCGCGTGAAGGACATCGAGAAAGTGACTAACCACGACGTGAAGGCTGTAGAGTACTTCATAAAGGAGGAGTTCGACCGCATCGGCGGACTCGACGCTTACAAGGAGTTTATCCACTTCGGACTCACCTCACAGGATATCAACAACACATCAGTACCTCTCTCTATAAAGGAGGCGTTGGAGCAGTTCTACTATCCGCTCTGCGAGGAGCTCATCGCACAGCTCCGCGAGTACGCAGAGGAGTGGGCAGCAGTGCCAATGCTCGCCAAGACCCACGGACAGCCTGCCTCGCCCACACGCTTGGGCAAGGAGGTGATGGTGTTCGTATATCGCCTGGAGGAGCAGCTGCGCCAGCTGAAGGAGTGCCGCCTCACCGCCAAGTTCGGTGGAGCCACCGGCAACTACAACGCCCACCACGTAGCCTACCCCGAGTACGACTGGAAGGCGTTCGGCAACCGCTTCGTGAGCGAGAAGCTCGGACTGGAGCGCGAGCAGTTCACCACACAGATCTCCAACTACGACTGCCTCGGCTCGGTGTTCGACGCAATGCGCCGCATCAACACAATCATCATCGACCTCGACCGCGACTTCTGGATGTACATCTCAATGGAGTACTTCAAGCAGAAGATCAAGGCAGGCGAAGTAGGCTCATCGGCAATGCCGCACAAGGTGAACCCGATCGACTTCGAGAACTCGGAGGGTAACCTCGGCATGGCAAACGCCGTGCTGCAGTTCCTCGCACAGAAGCTCCCCGTGAGCCGTCTGCAGCGCGACCTCACCGACTCTACCGTGCTGCGCAACGTGGGCGTACCGTTCGGCCACGGCGTAATCGCAATAGAGAGCACACTCAAGGGTCTGCGCAAGCTCATCCTCAACGAAGAGAAGCTGCAGGAAGACCTCAACAACACATGGGCAGTAGTGGCAGAGGCTATACAGACAATACTTCGTCGCGAGGCTTATCCGCATCCGTACGAGGCACTGAAAGCACTCACACGCACCAACAAGCACATGACCGAGGAGACCATCCACGAGTTCATACAGACACTCAACGTGAGCGACGCTGTGAAGGCGGAATTGATGGCTATCACACCAATGAACTACACGGGCATTTAAATCCCCCCGATATAATTCGACAATAGCCGTGAGGCTATATACATA
>ERZ1023666.931-NODE-931-length-10703-cov-7.283715_pt1 | contig 10703 bp, 9 predicted proteins | sample MGYA00380341_ERZ1023666 | MGnify/ENA primary metagenome ERZ1023666 (study PRJEB33179, sample SAMN07448983) | human gut metagenome | biome: Human-gut; feature: Human associated habitat; material: Faeces | host: Homo sapiens | place: India: Bhopal | collected...
AACCGCTATATCACTTTTCGTAGAAAATTCACACCTGGAGACGCGACATCAAGGCATGATGTTCCGTTCGCCGCGGGCGTTCGTGGGGTCTACGGCAACCCCACGTTACGAGCCATGCAAAGTCAAAACAGAAACAGCGACTTGTGAGCAAGCTCCCAGATCGCTGTTTCTGTTTTGACTTTGCATGGCTCGTAACTTTCAATTTAAAAAACTACTTTTATCGTTGTTCCTTTTCCCGGTTCACTCTCCAGCTCCAGATTTGCATGGCTTTTAGCGATGATATGCTTCACAATTGCAAGCCCCAGTCCGGTGCCACCGGTGGATTTGGAACGGCTCTTGTCCACGCGGTAAAAACGCTCGAAGATCCTCTCCTGATGTTCCTTAGAGATGCCGATTCCGGTGTCTTTTACCACGAGATTGGTATGGCCTTCTCTGGCATAGGTCTGTACATCCACGCTTCCTCCCGGGTTATTATACCGGATCGCATTATCGCACAGATTGTATAGCAATTCCTCCATCATCTGCCGGTTCGCCGTTACGTAGCACTCCGTACCGGAGAGGGCAATAGTCACATTATGTTTCTCGGCACTCATGGAGAGCATTTCCACACAATTCTGTGCCATCTCATGAAGATCCAAAAGTTCCGTATCCGCTTCCCCTTCCGTGCCATCCAGCTCTGACAAGCGGATAATATCATTGATCAGTGTAAGCAGACGATTCGCGCTGTTATGAATCCCGTGAGCAAAACGCACCGTATCCTGTTCGGAAGCCATTCCGGTCTCAATCAGCTCCGCATATCCTGAAATAGATGTCAGCGGAGTCTTCAGTTCATGAGATACATTTGCACTGAATTCCTGACGCATTCTGGCATTTTTCATAATGTCCTCATGCTGTTTGCGGATCATGACCATGAACGGTGTCAGCTCCTCATAGGTCTGCATTTCCGTACACTCACCTATGTTCTCTGCCAGTTTTTCAATGGGAGCGATCAGCTTCGCGGTCAGCACTTTGGCCGCCACCATGCACAAGATCAGCAGCACTATGAAAATACCAGCCATCATAGGCAGCGCCTGACTGAAAATGCTGTAAATACTCCTGGCATCTTTGGACAGACGTAAGATACTGCCATCTGCAAGCCGGATGGCATAATAAAAAGTGGACCGGGATAACGTCTCGGAATTACGGACCGCCTCGCCCTCTCCGTCCTGCATGGCTTCCCGGATCTCGGGTCTGGAAGAGTGGTTTCCCATGGCCACGGAATCCGCTTCATTATCATACAATACCCGGCCGTCACTGCCAATGATGGTCAGTCGAAGATCCGATTCCACCGGCACACCGCTTTGCTCAATTTCCTCTACGGAAGAGCAGTTGCTCAGCAACAATCCGTAGCTTTTCAGATCCTCCAGTACCTGTCTGCGAAACAGATCATAATAGACCACTGTGATCAATACCATCGTCAGCAGAATCGTCACCGTGGCAATGAGGATCATCATTTTGTTAATCTTTTTCTTCATCTTCTGTTACGCTTTCTCACCGTTCATAATGTATCCCACATTACGTACCGTCTTGATCAGACTGCCTTCTTCCTTCAGCTTCTGACGCAGAGTCTTGATATGCATATCCAGCGTTCTGGACTCTCCCTCGAAATCAATCCCCCACACCCGGTCTAAGATCAGTTCCCTGGTAGTCACGATACCGGCATTCGTCATCAAAAGCTTTAACAATTCATATTCCTTGTAAGTCAGTTCCACCGGCTCCTTACCTACCATCACGGAATGTTTCTCTCTATCCAGCACAATATTGCCAAGCTTCAAAATCTTATCTTTGTCCTGAGTCTTCTGACTTCTCCGAAGCATTGCTTTGACCCTGGAGATCAGTTCCATGACACCGAAAGGTTTCGTAATATAATCATCCGCTCCCAGATCCAGGCCTTTCACTTTATCGATCTCCGTGGTCTTGGCCGTCACCATGATCACCGGCACTAGTACTGTATCCTGTCTGGTACGAAGCTTTTTCACGATACTCAGTCCATCCTCATCCGGCAGCATAATGTCTAACAGGATCAGATCCGGTGCTGTCTCGTTCAATGCTGCATAGAAATCTGTGGCGGAGTCAAATCCTTTTACCTCATACCCTACATTGGCCAACGCAAAGGTCTCAATCTCCTGAATGTTTTTATCATCTTCTACTACATAGATCAATGCCATCTCACAGCACTCCTCTCTGACTGTGCTTTCTCTTCTTAACTATACCTCTGTAAATCCTTACTCCGCAAGTAATTTTGCATTCTTTTCCATAACACGATCCTGCTTTGCAGGAGGTAACTGGTATTTTTCACGGCATGCCATCACTTTACCCTGAAAATCCAGATTATCCTCCTGGCGCAGTTCATCCAGATAAGCATGCGTATCGAATTCATCTTCATTCACCTGTACCAGGCAGACCGCAATGTTGGAGCAGTGATCACTGACACGTTCAAAGTTCGTGATCACATCGGATAAAATGAATCCCAGTTCAATAGTGCATTTTCCCTTACGGAGTCTGCGCACATGACGCTGTTTCACATCCAGGCTCAATCCGTCAATAACCTCTTCCATGGGTTCTACCTGTCTTGCCAGGTTCAGGTCTCCCTTTATAAAGCTGTTCATGGTAATATCCAGAATGTCATGTACCGCTCTTTCGAATACCTTCAGTTCTTCCTGTGCTTTATCGGAAAAATCCAGCTTTTTGTCATACATTTCCTGTGCAGCCTCTTTCACATTGCGGGCATGGTCGGAAATCCTCTCAAAATCACCGATACAATGTAAAATAGTGTTCAGTGTCTCGCTGTCTTTACCGGACAGCTGTCTGGAGCTGAGCTTCACCAGATAAGTGCCAAGCTCATCCTCAAAGCGGTCCACATCTGTCTCCATCTGTGCTACCTGCTCTGCTTTTGCCTCATCATACCCCTGCAGTAATTCCATGGCGAGGTCCATTGCCTTGCGGGATTTGTCTGCCATAACAGACGCTACCTGTCTGCTCTGTTCTACCGCATAGGCAGGTGTATCCAGGAATCGGGGATCCAAAAGGCTCAGTGTCTTGTCTGTCTCAGACATTTCCTTCACATCTTCATGCGTAGGCAGTGTCAGGCAGGCAAGCTTTACCAGTCCATTGGAAAATGGCAGCAATACCAGCGTGGCAGCAACATTAAAGCAGCTGTGGACCACTGCAATGCCGAAGGGGGTTGCCACTTCTCCTAAAAAAGCAAAGGGATGAATGGCATTCGCAGTATAAAAGATTCCAAGGAACAATATCGTTCCAATAATATTGAAATACAAGTGGATCAGTGCCGCACGCTTTGCGTTGCGGGAAGCACCGATACCGGAGATCATAGCGGTAACACAGGTACCGATATTCTGTCCCATGATAATGGGAACTGCTACACCGAAGCTTACCGCTCCGGTCATGCACAGTGCCTGCAAAATACCTACAGATGCGGAAGAAGACTGGATCACCGCTGTGAGAATGAGTCCTGCCAGCACACCAAATACGGGATTTTGGAACTTGATCAGCAGATTGGTAAACTCCGGTACCTCTGCCAGAGGTGAAACTGCTGCGCTCATGGAATCCATGCCAAACATCAGAATTGCAAAGCCCACCAGGATGGTGGCCGCATTTTTTAATTTATCTTTATGGGAAAACAGTAAAATACCCACACCCACGATTGCCAGAATCGGCGAAAAAGAACTGGGTTTGAGCATACGGATCCAGAAGGCATCACTCTCAATGCCTGCAAGGCTTAAGATCCAGGAGGTCACCGTGGTACCGATATTGGCGCCCATGATGATGCCCACTGCCTGTTTCAGGCTCATAATGCCGGAATTGACAAATCCGACTACCATTACAGTGGTAGCGGAGGAGGACTGGATCACGCCGGTGACCACCGCACCCATCAAGACTGCCTTGATCGGGTTGCTGGTCAGTTTCTCCAGGATACGCTCCAGACGTCCGCCGGATGCCTGGGACAATCCATCACCCAGCAGATTCATTCCGTATAAAAACAGTGCAAGTCCTCCTACCATCTTCAGCAAATCAAAAAAGTCCATACTCTAATCCTCTCATTTTACATAACATACTTTACATTTTCGGTTTCTATCTTCACTTTATCTTGCTTATGTAAAATGCAATATCTTCGAATGTAAAATTTATGTAAAATTGCAACGATGCAGAGCCATGAACCTTGCCGGATACTCGTCGAATGCTGGCATTCGTAAGAGTATATGGCAAAGGTTCTTTGGCGAGCACGCCTCAATGAGCAAAAGCAAAGCCTCGCAGAGGCGGTTTTGCGAATTGAAGCGCTGCATCGTTGCCGGGATCATCGAATTCTAGTATAATTTTACCCCTTCCATATCTCCGGTCATACGGAAGATCGCCCACTGGGCAATATTTACTGCATGGTCGCCTACCTTTTCCAGGTACTTTGCCATCATCAGATAATCCACCACACGGTCGGCATCCAGATTCTGTTCCCGGATAGCCTGCATCATCTCTTTCTTCATATCGTTAAAGAGGTCGTCCACCACATCGTCATACTCCACAACTTTTTGGGCATTCGCTTCATCTCCCTCCACGAAAGCCTCCACAGAATTATGGATCATATCCTTTGCCTCTTCCATCATTTTCAGAAGCAGCTTTTCCTGTTTTCCCTCAGAATTCATATTCCCCATCCGCAGATACAGCTCCACCATATCTGCCACATGATCACCGATCCGCTCAATGTCTGTTACAACCTTCAGTGCTGCGCTCACCAGCCGCATATCTCTCGCCACCGGCTGTTGTCTGGTCAGCAGACTTAAGCACATAGCTTCAATGCTTCTCTGCATATCCACCATCTTGTGATCCGTATCCAGCAGAGTTTTTAAAATATCCTCTTTGTTCTCCCGGATTCCATATAACATATGATCATAACTGATCTCCGCATGTTCTCCCATCTCCGATACTTTATTTTTCAAAGTCTCAAGATCCTGCTCAAATAATACTCTGGGTGACATCTCCCATTCCTCCTATCTATTCATTCAAAATCAACCAAATCGTCCGGTGATGTAGTCTTCTGTCCGTTTATCCTGGGGTCTTGCAAAGATCTCGGAGGTTGCATTCTTCTCGACCACTTCTCCTACCAGGAAAAATGCGGTATCATCTGACACTCGGGCTGCCTGCTGCATATTGTGGGTTACGATGACCACAGTGTACTTTTTCTTCAGGGTCTCCATCAATTCCTCGATCTTTAATGTAGAGATCGGGTCCAGGGCGGAAGTGGGTTCATCCATCAGAAGCACCTCCGGGGATACTGCCAGTGCCCTGGCAATACACAGTCTCTGCTGCTGCCCGCCGGACAGACCCAGTGCAGATTTATGCAGACGGTCCTTTACTTCTTCGAAGATAGCGGCACCCTGCAGGGAACGCTCCACGATCTCATCCAGTTCCTTTTTATTCTTGATGCCATGCAGTCTTGGACCATAGGCAATATTGTCATAGATAGACATGGGAAAAGGATTTGGCTGTTGGAATACCATACCCACCTTTTTACGAAGCAATGTGGTATCCACCCGCTTATCGTAAATGTCCTCTCCGTCCAGGATCACTTTTCCTTCGACTCTACAGCCATCCACCAGATCATTCATCCGGTTCAGGCAGCGCAGGAAAGTGGATTTGCCGCAGCCACTGGGACCGATAAATGCGGTGATGGCATGATCTGCGATCTCCATATTTACATTTTTCAGTGCGTGGTTCTCTCCGTAATGGAGATTTAAGCTTTCCACGGTTATTTTACTGTTAGCCATAAAGGTCTCTCCTTTTTGTGATTTCTCTTACTCTCGTCTCAATTTATTTGCTGCCAGCTTGGTCAGCAGATTCAGGATCAATACAATAACAATGAGAACACATCCGATTCCAAATGCGTTGTCATATTGTCCCTTCTGCATCTGCAGATACAGTTCGATCGTCAGGGTTCCGCCGGACTCCATTGCCTTGTGGGCCAGCTTCGCCAGATTGTCCCCGAAAGCTCCGGTGAACTTCGGCAGCTTATAATCGCTTCCCGCGGTAAATAAGAGTGCAGCGGATTCTCCCACGATACGTCCCAGTGCCAGGATGATACCGGTGACGATACCCGGCATGGAGGACGGCAGAAGGATGGTACGGATCATATGCCATTTCGTAGATCCCATTCCCAGAGCACCGGTACGATAGCTGTCCGGCACGGTACGCAGTGCTTCCTGCGTATTTCTGGTAATCAGGGGCAGCACCATCAGTACCAGGGTAAAAGAACCGGTGAGCAGCGAGTAACCGAATCCCAAAGTCTCTCCGAAGAAGATCATACCGAACAGACCGAAAATGATAGAAGGAATACCGGACAGGGTCTCGGTGGTAAATTCAATGAGGGAGACCAGCTTGCCTGGCTTGGCATATTCATTCAGGTAAATAGCGCTTCCCACACCAATGGGGGTTGCGATCAGAAGAGTGATCACGATGATGTACAGAGTATTTAACAGGTTACCGGCAATACCCGTGGTCTGTTTTCTGGCACTGGTCACAGTCGTTAGAAATGCCCAGTTCACGGTGTGAATGCCTTTCACAAAGACATACAGGATAATTCCCAGCAAAAGTGCCACCGCCAGTGTGGCGGAGATGTAGATAGCTGCCAGTAACAGCATGTCCGTGGGGCGTTTTCTTTTTACATATAAGGTGTCTTTATTCATTGTCGTCCGCCCCCTTTTTCAGTATTTTATTCAGCACTACATTAATGATCATAATGAATACAAACAACACCAGTCCGATGGTAAACAACACCTGTCTGTGCAGTCCGGAAGAATATCCCATCTCGCTGACAATGGCTGTGGTCAGGAATCGCACGGAGTTAAAGGGCAGGGGCACATTCACGCTGCTGCCGGATACCAGTGTGATAGCCATAGCCTCTCCGATAGCTCGTCCCACTCCCAGAACGATAGCGGTCACAATTCCGGATTTGGCTGCCGGAAGGATGGACCGGAAAATGGTCTGCACATGGGAAGCACCCAGTGCCAGGGAGGACGATTTTATTCCGGCGGGAACGGCGCGTATGGAAGTCTCACTGATATTGATCACCGTGGGCAGGATCATGATCGCCAGTACGATCACGGCAGACAACAGGTTCGCACCTCCGGTGAACTGGTGTGTCGTGGATCCCCGGAAGATCAGTCTTTCTAATTGATACATGAGAGGATTCAATAAGTAGATTCCCAACAATCCGTAGATAACGGAAGGGATGCCGGCTAACAGCTCTACCGCAGGCTTTACAATGGCAGCTAAGGGCTTAGGTGCCACCTCTGCCAGAAATACCGCTGTCAGTACGCCGATGGGTACACCCAGTAAAATTGCCAGTGTTGTACCAACGATAGAAGTCAGGATAACCCACAGAATACCGAATTTCGGCTCTGCCGCCGTCGGCATCCATTCTGTACTGAACAGAATCTCTTTTAATCCCACTTTTAAAATTGCCGGAGTGCCACTGATGATCATATATAAGGTAATGGAAACTACCGCCAGTACAGCGAAGAAGGCACAAATCGTAAAGACTATTTGTGCCACAGTTTCCACTACCGCTTTGTTTTTTCTGTTTCCCATTACGGAAGCGTGTGTTTGACTATTCATCGCTTTTTCCTTTTCTCGATTCCGATACTTACTCTACAGTGATCAGACCAACTTCGGAAGCGATCTGCTGTCCTTCATCGCCCATTACATAATCGAACCATGCCTGTACCAGATCGTTCTGCTCGGAGATCTCACCTTTGGTAACCATTACGAAGGGTCTGCTTAAGAAGTAGTTACCAGCCTTGATGTTCTCTGCGGTAGCCTCTACGCCTTCCAGGGAAAGTGCCTTAACACTATCATCCAGTGCATCCAGGGAAGCGTATCCGATAGCTCCGGGCGTGGATGCTACTTTAGCGATCACAGCACCGGTGCTGTCCAGTTCGTTTGCATATTTGCAGGCATCCTTCAGGTCAACCAGCTCTTCAAAAGCACCTCTGGTACCGGAACCTGCCTCACGGCCGATCACGATGATAGGCTCATCTGTGCCGCCGACTTCTTTCCAGTTGGTAACTGTGCCATTGTAGATGTTCGTCAGCTGCTCTTTGGTCAGATCTGCTACTTCGTTAGCAGGATCTACGCATACGGCAATACCATCGATTGCTACTACGTTCTCTACAACACCCGCTGCCTTTTCCTCATCCTTTAAGCTTCTGGAAGAGTTGCCGATATCGGCAGTTCCATTGGTAACAGCTTCGATACCTGCACCGGATCCTACGAACTCAGCAGTTACGGTTACATCAGGATATTCTTCCATGAAAGCTTCGCTCAATGCATTGGCTAACTTCTCCATAGAAGTACTTCCTACCATGGAAATGCTGCCGGACAGATCTGCGGTGGTTTCAGCAGGTGCTGCTTCACTGCTTGCTGCTACAGTGCTTTCTGCTGCGCTGCTCTCTGTTACGGAAGGCTGCGCTGTGGTTGCATCACTGTTGCCGCATGCAACCAGTGTGGTTACTGCCAATATTCCTGCTCCGATCAGAGCTAATAATTTGCTGTGTCTTACTCTCATAATAATGTCCTCCATGTGTTTGTTTTTCTTTCTCTTGATTACGCAATCATACTAACATGAAGGAAATTCACATAATATCACAGTCCGGTAATTTATTTGTAAGATTTAGGTAAAAAGGTGAGCCGTCAAAATGGCGACGGATGCGTAGCAGACGCTTTTATGAATGCAGCGTGGGCTGAACGTAAATCAGATGCTCTCCAGAATGCCGTCGGCGATGGCCCGGGCGATCTCGTCAAAGCGGCTGTCAAAGAGTTCGTTGTCCGCATCCGTATTGATAAATCCCACTTCTACCAGCACTGCCGGCATATTCGTGCTGTTCAGCACCACCAGATTCGGTCTTTCGTTCACCCCCAGATTCACGAACCCCACCTGCTCCAGTCCGGCATTGATGTTGTACGCCATCCTGGCTGCCGCCCCATAGCGGTTGTAGACCAGGCTCTCCACTCCGCTGTACTGGTTCGGATAAGGACTGGAATTGCGATGGATCGAGACAAAATAATCTCCTCCCACCTCATTTCCCTCCTGCGCCTTCTGATAAGGAGACTCGTAGATATCTGTGGTCCTGGTGTAATACACATCCACTCCGTTTTCTTCTAAGATGCTTCCCACCGCCAGTGTCAGCGCCAGCGCATCCTCACTTTCTTTTCTTCCCTTATACGTGGCCCCGGAGTTTGCACCACCGTGCCCCGCATCCAATACGATCAATGGCATAAAAAGCTCCCGCATATCCTTTTGTTTCATGATATGCGGGAGTTTCCCCATTTAGATATTTATTTTAAAAGTGCTGCCGTCACTTCCTGAGGGATTACAAATTCCGGTGCTCCCATAGAGCCGGGAGCCACTTCATATTCATCAAATGCTATGACCAGTTCTCCCCTTTCATTGAAATAAAAATTTGTCTGTTCCGTGATCCCCTGAAAATTGAATTCCGGCATATCGTCATTATCCAGGAAATAGATCACGCCTTCGTCCGCCGCCATCTGCTCCTTCATCTGGGTCTTAATGTTCTCGCTGATCGCGGAAATATAGTCGCTCCCTTCTGCAAACAGATCTTCCAGTGTCACCACATTTCCCGTCTGTTTATCAATCGTATAAAATTGATTATGTTCATAGCCGCCAGCCTCCGTCTCCAGGACACTCAGCTTCACTGTATAATACAGTGCATTATCTGTAACGACCTCCTGTGTTACATGCAGTCCATGATACCCTTCCTCGGATAAGGTATCCTCGAACTGACGGATCAGTTCCTCTACCGTAGCCTCCATATCCTGATTGACCGCTTCCACACCGTCTTCCGACAGCTTCGCCTCCGCAGCCTCCTGTCCGACACTGACTCCTTCCACACTTTCTGCAGCTGTGCCCTCCAAAGTGGCAGCACCGACTGCCACCTCTCCTGCGGGAACACCTTCTCCCGCATCTTCTCCATAAGAGATCTGTGCAAGTTCTACTTCGGCATCATGGTTCTCATCACTGTAATTGTACTGCCGCACCGTCACCAGTCTAAAAAAGCCTCCCAGCACCGGAATATTTTCCATGGCATGGGCGATCTGCATATTGGTATTTGGCAGTGCGATCAACACGATCACAGCTGCCGCTGCCGCAGTCCATGCGGAACGTCTTCGGACACGCTCCGCCCTTTTTTTCTCTATACGGGCTCTGTCGATACCTGCCTGCAACCGTTCCCGTCCCGCTTCGGGTATTGTCATATTCTCATACTCCTCTTTTAATTGTTTTAATTGTTCCTGTTCATTCATATCTATTCTCCATCTGTCCGGTCTGTTCGGGCCGGTCATGTTATCTCTTTGCCTGTATCTGTCTTATGTCCTGCATATATATGATGTCGGGGTCAAAATCTCCCGACTTTGCTGCCTACGGATTGCTCAGCCTGTGCTGCCCTCGAGGTTCAGCCGCAGCTTTTTCATCACCCGGTACAGTCTGCTCTTTACCGTGTTCAGGTTCTCATCCAGTATCTTCGCGATCTCCTCCAGCTGCCTGTCCTCAAAGAATCTCAGAACCACAATGGCACGATCCTTCGGGTCAAGATTTTCTATAGCACGTTTTAAATCAATATTTTCATAGATATCTTCAC
>ERZ1023666.935-NODE-935-length-10652-cov-7.723978_pt1 | contig 10652 bp, 4 predicted proteins | sample MGYA00380341_ERZ1023666 | MGnify/ENA primary metagenome ERZ1023666 (study PRJEB33179, sample SAMN07448983) | human gut metagenome | biome: Human-gut; feature: Human associated habitat; material: Faeces | host: Homo sapiens | place: India: Bhopal | collected...
GGGTGTGAATTTTCCCGCGTGCCTGGCGTCCCTTGTTTCTGACTTCGCTGACGTCATGCTCGATGATGATGCGGCGTACACGCGGGTTCGGCTTCAATGTCACTTTGATAATTTCGGCTTCTCCGTTCGGGTTGGCACTGAAATAGGTAATTCGTGAATCGGGAGTTCCCAGTGTCACATCATATTCGCGGTCGCGGACCACGGAAGTTACGGCGAAACGTTTTACGTAGGTCGTTCCTTCTTTTCCGTCGCGGTAGGCTACGTTGTAGATTGTACGTTTATCGTTCTTCTTGAATACATTGACATAAAGAACGTTCTTACCGACAAATTTCTTATCGGCAACGGGGGTGACGATATATTTACCATCACGGAAGAAGATAATGACATCGTCGATATCCGAACAGCAGGCTACGAACTCATCTTTCTTCAAGGTCGTTCCGATAAATCCTTCTTCACGGTTGATATAGAGTTTCTCGTTTGCTTCTACTACTTTGGCTGCTTCGATGGTGTCGAAGTTTCGCAATTCCGTGTGGCGCGGGAAATTCTTGCCGTATTTGTTCTTCAGCATCTGATACCAGTTGACGGTATAATCCACGATGTGAGCCAGGTGGTTATCAATCTCGGCAATTTCCTCTTTCATCTTGGCGATCAGTTCATCTGCTTTGTCTGAGTTGAATTTCAGGATACGCCCCATTTTGATTTCCATCAACTTGAGAATATCTTCTTTCGTAACTTCACGGATAAATGTCGGATAGTAAGGTGTCAGACGTTCGTCGATATGTGCACAGGCTGCATCCATGTCTTTGGATTGCTCGAACTCTTTATCCTTATAGATGCGTTCTTCGATAAATATCTTTTCGAGAGAAGAGAAATGCAGGGATTCCAGAATTTCTCCTTTCTTGATTTCCAGCTCCTGCTTCAGCAAATCCATCGTATTGTCTGCCGACTTTTTCAGGACTTTGCTCACAGTGAGGAAATGTGGCTTACTGTCATCGATAATACAGCAGTTGGGCGAGATACTTACTTCACAGTCAGTGAAAGCGTACAGAGCATCAATCGTTTTATCTGATGAGGTGCCGGGTGCGAGGTGCACTAATATTTCTACGTTGGCAGCCGTATTGTCGTCTACCTTACGAATTTTGATCTTTCCTTTATCAACAGCTTTCAGGATAGAGTCGATCACTGTCGAAGTCGTCTTTCCGTATGGAATTTCTGTGATAGCAAGCGTTTTATTATCAATCTTGTTGATCTTGGCACGTACTTTCACGGCTCCGCCACGCTCTCCGTCGTTGTATTTGGCTACATCGATAGAGCCTCCTGTCTGGAAATCAGGATATAGTTGGAATTCCTCTCCGCGTAAATAGCTGATAGAGGCATCACAAAGTTCGTTGAAATTGTGTGGTAAAATTTTTGAAGAAAGTCCCACGGCGATACCTTCCACTCCCTGTGCTAATAATAACGGGAATTTCACAGGAAGAGTGACCGGTTCCTTGTTTCGTCCGTCATAAGAAAGTTTCCATTCGGTAGTTTTGGGATTGAAGACAACATCCAGCGCAAACTTGGACAAGCGTGCTTCGATATAACGGGGAGCAGCTGCGCCGTCTCCGGTGAGGATATTACCCCAGTTACCCTGACAATCGATCAACAGGTCTTTCTGTCCCAACTGTACCAGGGCATCTCCGATAGAAGCATCACCGTGAGGGTGGAACTGCATGGTGTGTCCCACAATGTTAGCCACTTTATTATACCGTCCGTCGTCCAGACGTTTCATTGAATGTAAAATACGTCGTTGCACAGGCTTTAAACCGTCATTGATATGAGGCACGGCACGTTCCAGTATAACGTATGAAGCATAGTCCAGAAACCAATTCTGGTACATGCCTGTTAACTGATGCTTTACGTTTTCGTCCCGCGTGTCCGCCGGTTTGTAGTCTGAATGTCCTTCCGTTATCTCGTTGATTTCGTCACTCATATATCAATCTTCGCTTTGCTTTAACAACAAATTATCTTCCTGAACATCAAAAAAGGGGATGTCCACGCAAAAATACGAAATAAATTCATATGAGGACGAAAAGAACTCACGTTTTTTATGATACTGACAGTTCTGTTAATCCTTTGATTTCACATTCCATACCAATAAAGCAAAAAAGACGGAGAGTAATGCGGCTCCGATCCAAAAAATATTGATATAAGAAAAGTCATAGATTTCTTTGCCATCGACAATGCTTTTATGCCCTCCTATGAGAATACCGCTCATAATATCCTGTATACCTGCCCCGATGTAACTGGCAATACCTACGATTCCTAATGCTGCACCTGAAGCGTTCCGGGGAGCAATGTCAACTGCCATCAATCCGCCCAAGAAACAGAGGAGTACTCCGATCGCAGTACCGAACAGTACCATGGATAACGCGTCTACCCAAAAGTGGACACCCGGAACTAATAGAAACAGACAAAGTGCCATTACATTCATCAGACCGAAGATGAGTGCAGGAGCATTTCTGCGCCCACTGAAAAACTTGTCGGAGATGACACCGGAAAACATTGTACCGATAATTCCACAAACCGAACCGATAGAAATGATAAAACTGGCGTCCAGTGTAGAATATCCTTTCTGGGTTTCCAGATAGAAGACTCCCCAGCTGTTTACGGCATAGCGGCTGACGTACATCAATGCACTCGAAATGGCAAGTATCCAAATTGCGGGCATCATTAGAGCTTGCCGTTGTGCCTTGTTGAAATCGGCAGCATCACCTGTTTCACTTTGCATTTGTGGATGATTGACGGCAGGCAGCCCTTCACTTTCCGGAGAATCATGAAAGAATCTCCAGACGATTAATGCCCCGATTATTCCGATACTTCCGGCTCCAATGAAACCGTATCTCCATCCTAAAGCACTGACAATGGAGGCGACAATAATGAAAGTCATTGCTTCCCCGATGTTGTGGCTTGCCGACCAGAAGCCATAGAACGATCCCCGTTTCTTATTTTCAAACCAACGGGATAATCCGACTACGCAAGAAGCAGTCCCCATTGACTGAAACCATCCGCTGATTCCCCATAATATGGCGAATAGAATGAAAGAGTGGGTGAATCCTAGGCATAAGTTTGCCAGGGCTGTAATTAGCAGTCCGGTGGACATGAAACGCCTGATATTGCTGCGGTCTGCCAGAAATCCGTTAGTGAATTTTCCGATAGCATAGGTGAAAAATAACACTGCTCCGATAATACCGAGCTCTGTTTCTGAAAAGATTCCTTCTTCAACAATCGGTTTCTTTACTACATTCAGGCTTAGCCGACAGACATAATAAATACCATATCCGGCTGTGGCGGAAAGAAAGGTAGCCCACTGCAATCTTTTAAGTTTTTTCTTGTCTTTTTTAAGAGGAGTCGCAGGAGTGCTGATGTGATAAAATTTGATAAGTTGTTTTAACATGGTGGTAGGATTTGATAGCCTAGTGAAAGGCGATAGTAATGGGAAGGTGTATCGATTATCTTCCGATACACCTTCTGATGAAGAAATAAATAAAGAGTTAGTTAGTAGCTTAGTCCATCTTCCCAACCCGGATTTTGGGTTAGAATGCCTTGTGTAAGTACGCGCTGGTCAGCAGGGATAGGCCATAAGTAGTCTCTTTCCTCTTTCCAGTCTTTGCCATAAGTAACTTTGGGGAATCCGATAATATAACCGGATGTTCCGTTGGAGAGATAGATATCCTTATCCAGTTTCTTTTTATTATCACATTGGGAGGTCGCTGTGGTTTCGTAGATTTCCAGATCAGGCTTCCCGTCACCATCCATATCGTATGTTCCTACTCCGGGAACATAAATACCGTAGTAAGGTACGTAATGATTGAACATTTGTTTACCTTCTTTCCAACGGAATAAATCCCATTGTCTCAACCCTTCCATTACTAGTTCAATTGTACGTTCGCGACGGATTTCGAGAATGACGCCCTTATTCGTTCCCTGCTCAACATTCGTATAGCAAGCTGCCAGATAAGGATCAGGGTTACTGTTGGCATCCGTAAGATTCAGATCCGGCATTTTAGCCCGTTCTCGAATTTTATTGATAGAGATATCCAGGTCTTCTTGTTTGAGTGTTCCCAGTTCGGCTTTGGCTTCGGCATAATTCAGGTAGACTTCCGCTGCTCGCATCAAAGGCCAATCGGAGGTACTTTTAGCGGCTCCGTCATGATCTTTGGTACCTACAAATTTGATAGGTCTGTAGCCGCAATAAGCAGTTAAGTCATTGGCGGTCACGGTTGTTTCTCCTTTTTGGATATAGTTCGGACAAAGTACGGTTTGTTGCAGGCGTGGATCGCGGTTTTTCACCTCGTCTGTGTAAAACATTGTTTCATATCCTTGTTTATCAGTGAAACGTGTTCCGTCCGCCATCAGGTAGTGATTCATAAACCGGCGGGTAAATCCCATTTGCAGGTTAGCGATGCTGAATTGTACGGAGTGTGATAATTGCAAACCTTCGAAGTTATAAGCTCTTGCCAGTACGACTTCTGTGGTTTTGGCGTTGTCGGCACAGAACATATCTCTGTAAGGTTCCGTTCCTTCTTTATACAGGCTGAAGCCGCTTTCGTCAATAAACTGCCGGGCAGTGCTTGCTACAATTTCCAGGTATTTCTCATAATTATCCAGTCCATGGTATTTCCGATAAGTCCCTTCATAAAGTGCAGCTTGACTGGCAAATGCCAATGCCGCCCATTTAGTGACTCTTGTGTTCCGAGTTTCTGTGCTTTTGGTCGGCAAACTGGTAGCGGCATCTTGGAAATCTTTGAGTACTTGATTCATCACAAACTCGCGGGAATCCCTGGCTTTGACTAATAATTCCTGATCTTCCGAACCCAGCACTTGATCGTACCAGGGTACATCTCCATAACGGCGTACCTTTACGAAATAGAAATAAGCTCTGAAGAATTGGGCCACTCCATTATATTGATTGCGGGCGGTTTCATCATCACAGTTGGAAGAATGTTGCAGGAAGTAATTAATGTGGCGGAGTTTGGTCCATGACCATCCGGTTTCGCTGGCAGCCGAACGGGTTCCTTCAATTACCTGTCCCATGCCTTTGTCGATCATATCATCTGCATTTGTACCGGCTGAAGCATCTGGCTCGTCCAGTAAGGTATAAAATTGATTGGTCCATAATTCCAGATCGGATTTGTTTTGAAAGTAATTCTCTGGTGTCACTGCATTTTCCGGTAGGAGTGTCAGGTCACAGCTATTGAATAGGGCTACGGCCATTCCCAGAATTATTATTTTGTTGATAGCTTTCATACTATATCTGATTAGTCATTAATTAAAAAGTTATATCTACTCCAACAGTGTAAACACGCGGGTAAGCATATCCCGAACCCGTGTTGGATGAGTAAGTGCTACTGGAGATTGCCAATTCCGGGTCGATAGTTTTGTTATGCTTCTTCAGAGGCGACCAATAGTATAGATTTTCTCCCGATACGTAAACACGAACCTTTTCAAAAATACGTTTACTGATAGGCAGTGTATATCCAATAGAGAGATTCTTGAAACGCAGATAAGCGATATTCTGTATATATCGGTCGTTTACGGTGCCGAGTGAACCGCCTGAATAGGATTGATAACCTCTGATACGTGGGAAGAAAGCATTTCTGTTGTCTTCTGTCCAGCAGTCTTCCGGAAATGATTTTTCTACAAATGAGGTAGAAGGGAAAGAATATGGTCCCCAGAATGAATTTGCTCCCTGTGAGGTGGTACTATAAGATGGGTACCAGTCTCTTTTACCAATTCCCTGGAAGAAAGCGGATACGTCGAAACCGTTCCAGCTCGCATCCAGACGGAAAGAATAACTGTATCTGGGAGTTGTGTTTCCAATGATTTGTTTATCACCAGGATCGTCTACTGTTCCAGCTCCGGCCCCAATCACATTGTCACCGTTTAAGTCAGCAAAGCGTACGTCACCGGCACGCAGATAACCGTCGACCTTACTGCTATAAACACGTCCGTTCACGACTTTGTCATTGATCTTTGCCTGATATTCTGCTGCTTCCTTATCTGTTTTGAACAATCCGTCTACATGGTATCCCCAGATTTCTCCCATCTTCTTGCCTACATAATGGTCGGAGATCAGTTTGTCCGGATTATTGTATTTGGTGATTGTCCGTTGGTAATCTCCCAATGTAGCTTGTATTCCATACCTGAAAGGTTTATTGGCCACTTTGAACGAGTCGTTCCATGAAACGGATAATTCCCATCCGTTTGTCCGTAAGTCGGCACAGTTGGCTTTTGGGGTGGAAGCACCGTATACATCCGGTAACGTCAATGAAGTAGTTAGCATATCTGTTGTTTTACGAACGTAATAGTCGGCACTCATACTTAAACGGTTTCTAAGGAATGACATATCCAATCCGACATTGTAGGTTGTAACGGTTTCCCAAGTCAGTCCGGAAGAAATCGGGTTGGAAATCTTTGCGTAATATGCTTTGCCTTCTCCGTCGAAAGTATAGCTGAACTGATTGTCCGAAGTGATTGTCTGCAGATAAGCGTAATAATCTACCTGCTGGTTCCCCAGGCTACCGACGGATGCGCGTAACTTCAGGCTGCTCCACCAGTCGCTTACCGGTTTGAAAAAGTTCTCTTCGGAGATTCTCCATCCGGCAGATACTGAAGGGAAAACTCCCCATCTGTCTCCTTCTGCGAACCGGGAAGAACCATCGGCACGACAGGATACTTCGAGCAGGTATTTACCCATGTAATCATAATTGATACGGCCGAAGAAACCAAGCGTTTTATAGGCGCTGATATCTTGTGATACGGTAAGTACACTTTCAGGAGTTACTGCCGAGAAGGAGTCGAGGTTATCATTGGACAGGTTAGTCATAGAAGTGTTTTTGTTGACATTGCGGTAAGTCTCATACTGGCTACCTGCCACTATTTTAAGATTGTGTTTCTTTGCCCATGAATGTTCAAATGTTGCATAATAGTTCAACATGTGAGTAACAGGGAAAGATTCGTCTTCCTCATAATTATTAAAGATACTTCCGGAAGTGAAAGTTTGTGTCACTCCCTGACTGCGTGAATACTCAAATGAATTGTTGCGATAACGGTACAATTGCTTTCTTTGTTGGTAACTGTAGTTGGCGGTCAGAGTCAGTCCCTGTAGTAACGTAATGTCAATCTGATTGACAACGGACAAGAGTGTTCTGGATTTGCTGTTATGACCTCTTCGTGACGTTAGGTATCCGCCGTCACCGGCTCCCAAGGGAGAGTTGGCATAAAGTTGGTTGGTATATTGCACAATCGTTCCATCCGGATTGAAGGGGACGAATGAGGGACTGATATTTGATTCTAGGCGGGCAATAGTCATTGCGTAGTTGGAAGTACCGTTATAATTGTAATTGTTATTATCCAGTCCGATATTTGTCGACCATTTGATCCATTTGTTTAGTTGAGCATCCATTTTGGCACGGAACGAATAATCCTTATAAAGGTCTTTGTCGATGTTGAACATACCATATTGCTGGTAGTAACGTCCACTGATATAGTAATTCACCTTTTCGCCACCTCCGGTGATAGAGACATTGTGTTCCATCTGTGGGCGGGTACGATTGTAGAAGTATCCATACCAGTCCGTATTTCCATAATAATAATATTTCCCGTCTTCTCCGATTTCCACCCATGGACGTTCCGGATTCTCAGTCATATCATTCCGGCGGTCATAGAGTTTCTGGAGCTCTTCATCTTCGTACAAGTACATATTCACGCCATTGTATGCATGGTAGAACTTGTTGGCGAAAGTGACATAATCGTATCCGGTACGGATAAAATCAGTGGAAGTCGTGTTCTGTGTCCATCCAAATCGACCGTTGTAGCTGATTTTGGCTTTTCCTTTTGTTGCAGCACTTCCCGATTTGGTGGTGATAAGTACCACACCTGCAGAGGCCTTTGCTCCATAAATGGCACATGAAGATGCATCTTTCAATACGGAAATCGACTCGATGTCATTTGCATTGACTTGGTTCAGTGGAACTTCTACACCGTCGCAAAGTACTAATGGCGTACCGCCATTGACAGAGATCCCTCCGCGAATGTTTAATGAATAGCCGGACTCGGGAGAACCGGTGCCGAAAGTCAGATTTACAGACGGATCGGCTCCTTGTAATGCATTGGCGGCAGATACTACCGGGCGGTTGTTCAGTTCTTTGCTTGAAATGGTGGATACAGCACCTGTCAGATTACTTCTGCGTTGGCTACCATAGCCCACTACAACTACTTCGTCAATCATCAGACTGGAAGGTACCAGACGGATTGTCTTAGTCTGACCGTCTTTTACATGAACTGTCGCTACCTCATAGCCTACATACGAAATATCAATAGTCGAAGGAATGGAAGTCTCCAGAGAGAACTTTCCATCCAAGTCGGTAATTGCTCCCTGTGCGGTTTCTTTGTTCATCACCGAAGCACCGATAACGGGATTTCCTTCTTCGTCATAGACAACCCCGGTGATTGTCTGCTTCTTTTTCTCATCGGACTTTTGCTGGCTGGTATCGGACTTTTTACTGATGATGATGCTATGTCTGTTGATGGTATAGCTAACATTCTGTCCCACGAATATCTGATCCAAAACGACCTTGATAGGCGCATTATTGGCATTGATTGACACCTTCTTACTCATGTTGATCTCGGAAGATTTGATTACAACTGAATAATTCTTGGTCTTATGTAAAGCTTCTATCGCTTCTTTTACAGTAACATTCTTTAATTGTAAGGTTATGTCTTGTGCTAGAATAGGTTGAGAGAAAAATATCATCACACAAGCAAACCAGATTGTCGATATATATTTTTTATAAATATTAGTTTGCTTCATATCAGGTTATACTACTGCTAAATTTATGGAGTTGCAGAAGTAATCATGATTACTTCCTGACTCCGGGTTATGGACATTTGTCCGTCTGTATTGAGATTGGATAAAATCTCGTCAAGAGTTTCCCCGTTAGTGAAATAAGCAATGTACGTGTTGTCGCTTAACTTTTGATCTAATATGATGATTCTGGTATCGAAATAATATTCCAGTTCCTTCACAATATCACTAAGGGGAAGATTACTGAAATAGAATCCTTCGCTTTTTGACGGACACTTGTACAGATTGGCAAGGAATGTTTCACGAACAATTTTCTGTGAGGCACGGTTGTACTGGATCATTTCTCCTTTTTTCAGAATCTCATTAGGATGAGTCGGAGTTTTGAACAGTACCGAACCTTCTACGAGTGCGACTTCTACCGTCTCAATATTCTCGTAGGCACGGAGATTGAACTTTGTACCCAGTACCTGCACATGGACGTCACCGGCAGAAATGATAAAAGCCTTGTCCGGGTCCTTTGCCACATCGGCAAAGAGCTCTCCACTGACAAAGATTTCTCTTTTATCTTCTGTGAAGTCGGAAGGATAAATAACCCGCGTGCCTGAATTGACGTGGAGCTTCGTTCCATCCGAAAGAGTGAGTGTTTGATGCATACCGTGTGGTACGGTGATATCATTCCAGTGTGTATTTGCCTTCTTGTCAAGAAGTAAATATCCGGCTAAAAACAAAAGTGGTATAAAAAGGACGGCTGCTACACGCTGCATCCAGCGGATTGAGTGCTGAAGCCTTGGGCGTAGTATGCGAACCTGTTTGGGTTGAATAGCTTTTTGAAATTTCTGAAAGGCTTTTTGAGATAACTCACGGTCCTCTATTTGAATTTCAGAGATAATCTCACGGAAACTCTGGTCCATCAGGTTATTGTCATTTTCTGTCAACCACTTTTGGATTTCTATTTCTTCCTCGTGAGAACACTTATCGTAGAAATAATCTTTTAATATGTCGTTAGTTATCTTCATAGCGTATTTGTTTAAAGTACAAAAATGCATTTTTTTTCTTTATCTGTGAGTATATTATGTTGATTATTTCTGAATAAGATATTCTATTGGGGATAGATTCGTATTCTTAATCTGATCTCATATTCATAAGCACTTGTTTTTATTTAATATAGTGAAGTCAGAAGGAGCAATATAAAATTTCTCATGTTTCTTTATCTGATAAATAGAGTAATAACTTCGAGAGGCTAATCGTGGCGTCCGATTTTCTTCAGGTAGCTGATTAATAACTCTGGTCGGTCCGTTTGTATGATGGATGTACCGAAATCTAGCACCTTTTGGTAAACTTCTGCCCCGTGTTCAAAAGCGTAGTCATCGTATATACCAGCTTCTTCACCTCCGCAGAGCGAGGCCCAAAGGGTGTTTACCCAGATTTTGGAACCTTGGGCAAGGATATCCTTCATACATTTTCTTACTTCCGGAGTTTCTTGTTGCCAGCATACTTCATAAGCCAAAGGGACGATTTTTTTGTCCATATATTGGCGGAATAATTCCTGTCCGCTTGGTTTGTTAATATCAATAATGGGCATGTACATCATAGCGTGCTTATACTTCTTTGCCTGTGCATCTACAAAATCTACCGGTTTTTTGCCTTTAATCAGGATTTGTTCTGTGACTCCCAGTTCTTCTGTAATAGCCATCACTAAATCATAATATTGATACCCTTGGTCTATATTAACCACTATACGGTCTTTGCAATCAGCCACTGCGTGTTTTATAGTCTGCGGCTTGTATTTGGTTGGGCGGTGTTT
>ERZ1023666.938-NODE-938-length-10617-cov-6.195512_pt1 | contig 10617 bp, 9 predicted proteins | sample MGYA00380341_ERZ1023666 | MGnify/ENA primary metagenome ERZ1023666 (study PRJEB33179, sample SAMN07448983) | human gut metagenome | biome: Human-gut; feature: Human associated habitat; material: Faeces | host: Homo sapiens | place: India: Bhopal | collected...
TGGACCTGCAACAATGCGGGGAGGATTCTTTCTAAATTTGTCTTTTTGAAATAACACGAATGCCTCCTCTGAAGAATAACCTTTCAAGAACCAACGGGGACAATGATTCACATAATCCATAAATAGTTCAATGGCCTCTTGCAGTTCCTGCATGGAAGAAAGTTTGTGGCTAATCATTGAAGTAATAATAGACATTGAATTTTCTTCCGTTTGAGCAGTAAACCACAAATATGCCAAACTACTATCCGCCTTTTCTTCCGTATATCGCAGTTTCTTCATCATATATTCCTTCAATTCATCCCAACACGGATTAGGAATGATACTCAATGGCATCATGCCCGCTGAAAAGGCTTCCTCTTTAGAAAACTTCTTCCTGTCCGGTATATCACGGCGCAGATACAATTGCTCCTCCAAAGATTCAAAATCATCCAAAAAAGGAGACTCTATGTAAAGGTTTGTATTATAACCATCTTCCACTTCAAAGGTTAGTCGCTGTATCAATGCCGAATTAGCCAAACTGTCAGCTATTTCTTCTTTTGTCACTGAATGCTGCAAATAGCCTACCAGTATATACAATAAGTCCGAATAAGAGAGAAAACCATATAAATTTACGATTCCACAGGCATACTGTTCTATCATAAAACGAACAGATTGCTTTTGGGAAGTCAACAGTTTATTCAGATAAGGAGCTACTGCCTCACGCAATTCATCGCAGATCATATAACGGACTTTACTCTCATCCATGTGACTACAGTCCGTTGCTATAAAAGAAAGAGTTTCCAAAGTAGTCACCAAAAAAGAATTTGTACATTCTACGTAACTACCAGATCCCGCTTTCACTAACTTATCAAGTAATGCCAGTTCATAATGCGTCAACCGGGAAAGCCACATTTCAGGACAGGTCAAAACAGCTTCTGCAAAATAAGTTACATACTCATCCTTGTGCAACTTGGTAGGAACAGGTAAAAGCAAAATTTTCGCCATTTTCTTTAATTCCTCTTTTGTATTCATCTTCAAGCCATCCACCAATTTCAATGACGGCTGAAACAATTCCGACTGACATTTTAACATAATATCTATTCACTTATTGATTAATTCACAAAAGTAGGAATTTCTTATCCGACATCACTATTTTGGGATGAGAATTTGCAAAGGCAATTACTATTTATACCTTTGTGACTTCAATAGAGAATGTGATTTCAATAGAGAATTAGTAACCCGTTAAAAGAGGAAATTGATTATGCGTTCATTCATAGTACTTCTTTGTTTAGTACCCACCCTCCTGCTTGCCCAACAAAGCAAACTTGAAACACAGTTGAAACAGGCAATCAAAGATAAGAAAGCTGAAATAGGGATTGCAGTTATCATTGACGGAAAAGATACGGTAACTGTCAATAATGACACTCACTACCCGTTGATGAGCGTATTCAAGTTTCATCAGGCGTTGGCATTGGCCGATTATATGGGAAAGAAAAAACAATCACTGGACACCCGGTTGCCAATCAAAAAATCAGATTTAAAGCCGGATACTTACAGTCCGCTGCGAGATAAATATCCGCAAGGGGGAATTGAAATGAGCATTGCCGACCTGTTAAGATACACACTTCAGCAGAGCGATAACAATGCTTGCGATATTCTTTTCAACTATCAAGGTGGTCCGGAAGCAGTGAATAGGTATATCCATTCATTAGGAGTTCGGGAGTGCGCCATCGTCGGAACAGAAACAGCGATGCACGAAGACTTGAATCTGTGTTATCAAAACTGGACCACTCCGTTAGCTGCTGCCGAATTATTGGAGATATTCCGCAAGAAACCTTTGTTTGCAAAAGTGTACAAAGACTTTATATATCAGACAATGGTGGAATGTCAAACCGGGCAAGACCGTTTGGTTGCTCCGTTGCTTGATAAAAAAGTAACCGTAGGTCACAAAACCGGAACGGGAGACCGTAATGCGAAAGGACAACAGATTGGTTGTAATGACATCGGTTTCGTTCTTTTACCCGATGGACGTACTTATAGCATAGCTGTCTTCGTGAAGGATTCTGAAGAAAACAGTCAGGCGAACAGTAAGACTATCGCTGATATTTCCCGCATCGTTTACGAATACATAATACAGCATTAAGAACGACACAAAACACGTTCGGTACGAATCAGGATTGAAACAAAGTAAAAAGTAATAGGAATAAAAAAACATTTATATGAAACTGCATCATATTGCCATTTGGACCTTCCGGCTGGAAGAATTAAAAGAATTTTATGTCCGTTTCTTCGGAGGAAAAAGCAATGAGAAATACATTAATCCCAAGAAAGGATTTGAGTCATACTTTGTTTCTTTCGGAGAGGGAACTGACTTGGAACTCATGAGCCGTACAAACGTACAAAACACACCCATTGAAGAAAATAGGGTCGGACTAACACACTTTGCTTTCACCTTTCCCAGCCAGGAAGAAGTATTACGTTTCACCGAACAGATGCGTTCGGAAGGATATACCATCGCCGGTGAACCGCGTACTTCGGGAGACGGATACTTTGAAAGTGTTGTGCTCGATCCTGATGGAAATCGGATTGAGTGTGTATATCGGGAAATAACAGGAGGAGGAAAAGGGGAAGGAAAAACAGAAACAGCAATCGGAGCTGAAACTGAAGTTGGACCGGAAGCTGAAGCTAGACCAAACACCGAAACAGAAAGTATTCATTCCGTAACGCTCGATACAGAACGCTTGCTTCTCCGCCCTTTTGAAGAAAAAGATGCTGAAGCATTTTTCGCCTGTTGCCAAAACCCAAATTTGGGGAACAATGCCGGATGGCCGCCCCACCGGACATTGGAAGAGTCCCGCCGTATACTCCATTCCACATTTATTAATCAGGAGGGTATATGGGCAATGATACTAAAAGAAACGCAACAACTGATCGGTTCCGTAGGAATCATCCCCGATCCCAAACGGGAAAACCCACAAGTGAGAATGTTGGGTTATTGGCTCGACGAGACTTATTGGGGCAAAGGATATATGACTGAAGCAGTGCAAGGCGTTCTCAAATACGGTTTTGAAAAGTTGAAACTAAGCCTCATCACTGCCACTTGTTATCCACATAATAAACGTTCACAGAAAGTCCTGAAAAAGAACGGTTTCATCTATGAAGGAACCCTCCATCAGGCAGAACTGACTTACAACGGAAATATCTACGACCACCAGTGTTATTATCTCCCCGGCATCTCCCAACCTACTCCGGAAGATTATGAAGAAATCCTCCATGTATGGGAAACGTCCGTCCGTCACACGCATGATTTCCTGACGGAAGAAGATATCCAGTTTTACAAACCACTGATGCGGGAACATTATCTACCAGTCGTTGAACTTTTTGTTATCCGCAATGCCAACGGAAAGATTGCCGCTTTCATGGGACTAAGCGACGAACTGATCGAAATGTTGTTTGTACATCCTGACGAGCAGGGAAAAGGATACGGCAAACGATTAATAGAATACGCAAGAGACAAAAAACAGATGGATAAAGTAGATGTCAACGAACAGAATGAAAAGGCACTCCAATTCTATCTCCATCTGGGATTCCAGATCATTGGCAGAGATGAAACGGACAGCATGGGCAAACCTTTCCCCATTCTTCATTTACAACTGCCGGAAGCGATTACCGGTGACAGAAATTAATATCAAACAAACATCAGTTGAGTAAGTTCCCCAAGCAATTGTTGAGCTAATTTAATGATAAAAGAAAAGAAACATGAACCTACGTGCCAGATTATCCGAACGTGTACACATTGAAGATATCAGAGAAGTACTTCATTTCATACAGGACGACAAGCGTCTTAGAGAAGAAATCTACCAACTGATATTCGACGAAGACCACATTGTTTCCTATCAGGCATTGTGGGTATGTACCCATTTCTCCAAAGCAGATGTAGAATGGTTGAGCCAACGACAGGACGAGTTGATTGATGCCGCCATGACCTGTCCACATTCGGGAAAGCGTAGAATGATTCTGAAGCTGATATGCCGGCAATCTGCCGCCGACCCGCCACGAGTGGATTTCCTCGATTTCTGCATGGAACACATGATATCACGTGAAGAACCAGCCGGTGTGCAATCTCTCTGCATGAAACTGGCTTATCAACTGACGCGCTCCATCCCGGAACTGCAACAGGAATTACGTACCATGCTGGAAATCATGGAACCGGACTTACTGGTTCCTGCCATCCGCTCTGTACGAAGAAACACCCTAAAGGCTATGAAAGCAAAGAAAAACTAATTGTTTTTATCACTTTCATTTCAATAAGTACAAATTCGTATTTAGCTGTCAAATAAGAATATACCTATCAATCAGAGTATATTCAGATGGAATATTTGAGATATACCCGTCACTGAAATCTGAATACCGATACAGAAAGTAAAAAAGGCTACGAGCTTATTAATGATTTGATTTCCCACAGGTCCCAATTTCTGAATGAACCTCTGTCCTTGTGAAAGGAATACATAAAAGATAGCCGCCATACAGATAATGACAAGCGCAATGACCAAATAATTAATTCCGGTTTGCAATAGTTTGCCTTTGACACTGGCGGACGCCATCAAAGTAAAGATGACCGATATGCTACCCGGTCCGATACTGATAGGAAACGTGATGGGATAAAAAATCTTCTGTTCGATATTCTTCCATCTGAAACCATCTACATTCTGACTGGCTTCTCCTTTATCAGTAGAACCCGAATCACCTAACAACTCCATTGCCGTCTTACAGATCAGTATTCCGCCTCCCAACTGAATAACGGGAATAGCCAAACCGAAAATCAATAGAAACAGATGCCCTATCACCAACGTCCCTACACCAATCATTATAAAATTGAACGTCAGTTTCTGAATAGCCGCTTTCCGCTGTTGAGGATCGAGATCTGTAAAAAATCCATTGACAACAAAACCGTTTCCCAGAGGATTTATCACCGGAAAAAGCGCCATAAACGATGACGAAAATATAATGAGAAGATTACTTAATGACATAATACCTGTTTTTTTGATACTTTATTAATATCTGATACTTATCTAAAACATAAATGGAACGTTATTGTTTTGAGAATATGTTTTTGCGGAATGAATTCGCATCCGTTGGATTCCCTGTAAAAGCAGCTTATAATAAACCTTTAACTAGAAATTAAAATTATGTGTACAAGAGTCGTTTATTCGGGAAAGAATGGAATGGTGGCAACCGGCCGGTCTATGGATTGGAAAACAGAAATGCACAGTAATCTTTGGGTATTTCCCAAAGGTATGGAAAGAAATGGAGAAACGGGAGCCAACTCCCTGAAATGGACGTCCAAGTATGGCAGTGTGGTAACTTCGGCTTTCGAGATTGCCAGCACAGACGGGATGAATGAGAAAGGTTTGGTTGCCAATCTATTATGGTTGCCCGAAGCAGAATATCCGATCAGGGATCAAAGCAAACCGGGACTTGCCATTACTGCATGGGTGCAATATATGCTGGATAACTTCGCCACCGTAGACGAGGCCGTGGCCGCCATTGATGAAAATACTTTCCAAGTGGTATCGGACCTGATGCCGGATGGTTCCCGCCTGGCAACCTTGCATTTATCTATTTCCGACGCAACGGGCGATTGTGCGATATTCGAATATACAGGTGGAAAGCTGACTGTTTACCACAGCAAGGAGTACAAAGTGATGACCAACTCCCCTACCTACAACAAGCAACTGGCACTAAACGAATACTGGAAATCAATAGGAGGATTGAGCTTCCTGCCCGGAACCAACCGTCCATCCGACCGTTTTGCAAGAGCCAGTTTTTATATTAATGCCCTGCCCCAAACAGATGATGTGAGAATAGCCATAGCAAGCGTATTCAGCGTTATCCGTAATACTTCTGTTCCTTATGGCATATCCACTCCCGAATTTCCGGAAATTTCCACCACACAATGGAGAACGGTATCGGATAGTAAGAATCTGCTCTATTTCTTCGAATCGAGCCTGACTCCCAATACATTCTGGGTAAATCTTCGGGAAATCGACTTGTCAGAAGGGGCTCCGGTACTCAAATTATCTATCGCCAATGGTGAAACTTATCACGGAAATGCAACCAAAGACTTTAAACCGGCACAGCCGTTCAGATTCATGGGAGTAAAGGGGTAAACGGGAATGTACATAAACTTATGCTTACTGACAACTCAAATAAAAATCGTTGTAGGTATTCATGATAAGTCAACGTCAGCCCCCTGATTGGCGTGGAGAAGATTGATACAAAAAAGACTGATATATAAGAGATTGATGCAGAAAAAAAATAGTGACGGTATCCTTGTCATATACCGTCACTATCACAAGTAGATAGAATCTGTATTTCTTCAGCTTATTATTAATTGAAATAATAAAGGAACACAGCAATTCCTTCCAGCGCCTTCTTTGGTTGGTCTTTTATTTCGATAGCAAACTTGATTTCCGCTTTTGCCACACCACGCAGATTAGTCAGCGAGTGCAAAGTAGTCACTAGACGGATACTCTGTCCTGACAATACAGCCTGACCGAATTTCATTTTGTCCATACCGTAGTTAATCATCATTTTCAGGTTATTTACCTGGATAATCTGATTCCACAAATAAGGAAGCATAGATAATGTCAGGTAGCCGTGAGCAATCGTGCTATGATAAGGGCTGTCTACTTTAGCACGTTCCGTATCTACATGAATCCATTGATGATCCAGCGTTGCATCAGCAAAAAGATTGATACGTTCCTGCGAGAGTTCCACATAATCGGAAACACCTATCTGTTGGCCTACTAGTTTTTCGAATTCTTCGTACGAATTGATAATTACTTTTTCCATAAGTCTTATCGTTTTTATGGGGGTTATTTACTATTAAATTGGGGACAAAAATAGGAAAAATAAACTGATATGCCACCAAATTTATAAATAAAAGCAAGGAATGAAGTATTTAGGTATGTTTTACAAACCGGAAGCCTGTTTCAGTGCTTCTGTCAGAATACTGTACCCCTTACCATTCAAATGTAAATCGTCGAGAGTCAACTCCGGATTCAGCCTGCCATCCTGCAATAAACGATTGAATACGTCCAGATAGACAATATCTGTTCCCTGCAATTTTTCGTGTATCTTCCGGTTAAGGATCTGGATAAATTTATTCACAGCCGTACTGTAGTCATCATAATCATTACGCGGAAAAATACAGAAAAGATATGTTTTCAGTGAAGGGACGGCAAGAACCGCTTTTACATAACGCTCTACATATTCATCTATATTTTCATCGTTCAACTGATAAATATCATTGGTTCCGAATTGAACGACAACCTGGCAATCGGAAGTGTCCACCGCAAAGGACTCCACATAGGCCAGCCCTTCACCGGGAGCACCATAGTTCAGACATTCCCATTGTGGGAAATAGATATCTAGTGCCCAAAAAGCCATGTGACTGTTACCAAGAAAGGCAAATTTTGGTTTTTCTTCTATCCTATCCATACAAATTCATTCAAACGTCCACATTATCTCACTCAAACTCTCAAACAAATATAGAATAAAATTCGCGGATTTACGTTACTTTTGCAAAGGTAATCACATTCATTCATATATATAAACCGATGATACATTTTTTCAAGAAACCCGTTTCTCACCTTGCGTTGCCGGAGAAATTCACTTATCCTTTCCATTATACCCCTCATCCATTGTGTGTGTTGGCTGCGGAAGAAGTGAAAGAATATATTGCAAGCCGGAAAGAATGGCAAGAGGAATTGGCTTCCGGAAAGATGTTTGGAGTGTTGATTGTGCAAACGGACAACGGAATAACAAACAACGAAGAAAATCAGATTGGTTATCTTGCAGCTTTCTCCGGCAATCTGGCCGGAAAGAATCTGCATCCTTATTTCGTTCCTCCTGTTTATGACCTATTACAACCAGAGGGATTCTTCAAAATCGAAGAAGAACAGATTTCTGCCATTAATATCCGTATTCGTGAATTGGAAAACAGTAGTTCTTATCTCGATTCAAAAGAGAAATGGAAGATAGAAACGGAACAGGCTAAAGCTGTTTTGAATCAAGCAAAAGCGGAGCTTAAAATGGCAAAGGAGGCGAGAGAGATTCGCCGCCAGTCATCTCCGGAGCTTTCCGAAGAAGAACAAGCCTCCCTGATTCGGGAAAGCCAATACCAAAAGGCGGAATACAAACGACTGGAAAAGGAATGGAAGAAACGATTGGAAGAGCTCGAAACGGAAGTCAGGCACTTCGATATTGAAATAGAGCGATTGAAAACCGAACGAAAAGAACGTTCGGCAGCTTTACAAAGAAAATTATTCGAGCAGTTCCGGATGCTAAACGCCCAAGGAGAGGTGAAAGACTTATATACTATTTTTGAGCAAACGGTTCAGAAAGTTCCTCCTGCCGGTGCGGGTGAATGTGCTTTGCCTAAGTTATTGCAATATGCGTATCTTCATCAATTAAAGCCATTGGCTATGGCTGAATTCTGGTGGGGCGACTCTCCTAAAAACGAAATCCGGCATCACGGATATTATTATCCTTCCTGCAAAGGAAAGTGCGAACCGATCCTGCAACACATGTTGCAAGGATTGGAGGTAGACGAAAATCCACTGCTGAATCCTGTTCATGAAGAGGAAGAACTGGAAATCGTGTTTGAAGATGAATGGTTACTGGTAGTCAATAAACCGGCAGGGATGTTGTCCGTTCCGGGAAAAGCAGAGGACAGAGATTCAGTCTATCATCGTTTGAAGAAGAAGTATCCCGAAGCTACCGGCCCCATGATTGTACACCGGCTCGATATGGCTACTTCAGGATTATTGCTCGTTGCCAAAACAAAAGAGGTACATCAGGATTTACAGGCACAATTTGCAAACAGAAATATTAAGAAACGCTATGTGGCGGTGTTGGATGGGGTGATAGTGCAGACAGAGAAGGAGAAGGAGAAGGAGAAGGAAACAAAACCAATAGCAGAGGAAACTACATTAATAGCAGAGGAAACTGTATCAACGAAAAAAACAGCAAAAGTAGAAAGAACTGATTTAGCACTAGAAAATACAGAACTAAGACCAGAAAGGACAGAAAAAGTAGAAAAAGACAAAAAGACAAAAAGAACAGAAAGAACTGAAAGAACAGAAAGAACGGGAAGAACAGGAAGAACAGGAAGAATCGACCTCCCACTTTGTCTGACTCCTCTCGACCGCCCTCGGCAAATGGTTAGTAGCGAACACGGGAAAGAAGCGATTACAGAATATCAGATCATCAGTGAGTCTGAAAGAATTACCAGTGAATCTGAAAACACTTTCAACGAATCAAACAGGATTAATGAATCAGAAAGTAGTATCAATGAGTCAAGAAAATACACCCGGATTATCTTCTATCCATTGACCGGACGCACACATCAGTTACGGGTACACGCCGCCCATCCGGAAGGCTTGGGATGCCCCATACTTGGAGACGAACTCTACGGAAAGAAAGCAGACAGACTATACCTCCATGCTGAATATATAGAGTTCCGCCATCCCATATACGGAGACATTCTCTGCATACAGAAAGAGGCCGATTTCCATAAAAATATGATTAAGCCATGAACCAAATTCTTTTTGAAATGTATATAGGGGTAATTACTAATTTTCAAAAAGAACCTGACTATGGACATCAAATTCCGCATTACAAAGTATTTAGCCGTATCTGCTTTAGCAATGCTGCTACTGGGAGCCTGCTCCAAAAACAATATCTACATCAACTATCCTGACGAAGAAAACAACGGAGGTTCATCCGGCTCCGGCAATGATGACAACAACGGCAATCCGGCCAAAGAGAATGCGCTGGTTACTTTCAGTGCTTCCGTAGAGGGACGAAACATCACACGAGCCATGTCTCCTATGGGAAAAGGACTTCAAAGCTGGCTGTGTGCCTATATAGCCAACACATCGAACAATATCACAGGCGCTCCCGTTGCTCAAGGCAACTATGTCACCTCCTCCCCCGGTGTACTGACAGGAAATCTAGGATATAAAATGTATTTGAGCAATGCTATCTATAGCTTTTATGCCGTATCATGCAATTCCACCAGCCCGGCGCCCACTTTCACCAACGGACTATCCGAACCTTTATCCAACGGAGTAGATTATCTTTGGTGGCACGCGGTTCATCAGGACATCGCCAGTTCACAGGTAAACATCCCCATAACCTACCAACACGCAGCCACGCAAGTAGTTGTAGCGATCGCCGGAGGAGAAAATATCACTTTAAACAAGATACTTTCCGCTACCATCACCCCGCCGAAACCGGGCGCAATCATGGACTTGTCAACAGGTATCATCACTTCGGAAGTCAGCTATGACAAAGCAGCCGATATGGGAATCAACGACTTCACCGTACAATATATCATGCTACCCGTAAAGAGCTCCTCTCCCATGACCTTGACACTGGAGCTGATGGTAAACGGAGAAAGCTTTTCACGTACCTACACCACTCCGCTCACTCCACCCAACAACCTCCTGTCAGCCGGAAATTCATACCTTTTCCGGGCAGTTATCAATGAAAACTCCATCTCATTCGCCAATGTCAGTGTGAAAGAATGGACAGAGGTAGACGAAAGCGGAAACCCGCTATACCCTGTCC
>ERZ1023666.939-NODE-939-length-10612-cov-8.154495_pt1 | contig 10612 bp, 9 predicted proteins | sample MGYA00380341_ERZ1023666 | MGnify/ENA primary metagenome ERZ1023666 (study PRJEB33179, sample SAMN07448983) | human gut metagenome | biome: Human-gut; feature: Human associated habitat; material: Faeces | host: Homo sapiens | place: India: Bhopal | collected...
CCACACACTGCCGGTAAAACAGCCAGAACGTAACTGCCGATGCGATGGCTACCAGTGCAGCAAACACCGAAATTTCTATCCAATTTTTCTTATTTTCTTTCAAAATACCGTTCCCTGCCACTTTCTGATTCATTCCACTATTTCCCATGATCCGGCACAGCTACGGGCATTCTCCATGATCCGGCACAGCTCCGCCCATTGCCGGATCTTATTTCAGCTTCGTGTAATAAGCTACCACCTTTTTCACTGCATGGATCACATCTTCCACATCGTCATCCGTCAATCCGTAATACAGAGGAATACTCATCACCTCGTTGTAATACTTCTCCGCATTGGGGCACAGTCCCTTCTGATATCCCAGCTTCTCATAATAGGAATGCCAGTAGACCGGCAGGTAATGCACCTGAGGGCAGGTATTTTCCGCATACAGTGCATCGAAAAACTGCCTTCTGTCGCAGTTCAGGTTCTCCAGATTCAGATGCAGCACATACAGATGCCAGGTCGTGTCAGACTCCGGGATCTCCTTCTGCAGGATCAGTTCCGGCATTTTGCCGAACGCTTCATTATAACGCTTATGGATTTCTTTTCTACGCTGTTCAAATGCAGGGAGCTTCTTCAGCTGGCTCAATAGCAGTGCCGCCTGGAAATCCGTCATACGATAATTGAAGCCCAGCTCTACCTGCTCGTTGTACCACAGCGCATCGGTGGGATGTACCATTTCTTCCGGGTCCCTCGTAATACCGTGGGTACGCAGCCGCATCAGATGACGATACAGCTTCTCATCATTGGTCGTGATGGCGCCGCCTTCTCCGCCGGTCACCGTCTTGACCGGATGGAAGCTGAAGCAGGTCATATCTGCCAGGCTTCCCACAGGCTGGCCCTTATATTTCGTGCCGATGGCATGCGCGGCATCCTCGATCAGGATCAGATCGTGCTCCTTACAGATCTCCCGGATCTCATCCAGCTCCACTGCCTGACCGGTGAAATCTACCGCAACGATTGCTTTCGTCCTGGGTGTGATCAGCTTGCGGATGGACGCCGGATCGATATTGTAGGTCTCCGGATCAATATCTGCGAAAACAGGTTTCGCACCCGCATATAATACACAGTTGGAGGATGCAGCAAAAGTGATCGAGCTTACGATAACCTCATCTCCCTCTCCAAAGCCTGCTGCCAGCGCCGCCAGATGCAGTGCAGCGGTACCATTACATACCACAACGGCGTATTTTGCATGGGTCAGTTCACACAGATGCTGCTCCAGCTCCTTCACCTTAGGTCCGCAGGTAATGTAGTCGCTGGTCATGACTGCTGCCACCGCGTCCACATCTGCCTGGTCAATATATTGCCGTCCGTAGAAAATTTTATTCTCTCGTACAGGTTTTCCTCCGAAAATAGCCAGTTCTTCTTTATTTTCCATTATTATTTTCCTCATTTCCAAACAGTTTGTATTGCTGTAACCATTCAGGACCTCATTGGCAGAATCGCCTTGGCACTGAATAGTTACATTCTATCATAACTCCTACGGAAAGACAACATTCCGAGTTGCGGCATAACACCGGAAAACTTTGCACTATCTGTTGTCTGTTCCCGGGGAAAATGATATAATGAGCGTTGTCTTTCATACCTATTGCCCCAAAGGAGTCTGCCATGCATAATAAAAAGTCGGCATTCCGGATGATTGCCGTTACCTTACTGCTCATCATCTGCCTGATCATATTTATCATTATCCGTTCTGTTTCTTCCCATCATTCAGACAGCTATTACTCTGATCTGCAACGGATGCGATCAGAATCTTATGAGGGTATTTTTCTGTCCATGTACAGTCCTGAAGTATTTCACGAAGAAGATTTCTCCACATTCCGTGGCCTTACGATCATCAAATGCGAAAATACTGCCAAGAGTCTGCATGATGTTGCAGACTATTTAGACACAGCATTTTCGGCCAGCAACGGGATCACCAATATCTATCTGGGTCTGGATCCGCTGGCCCTCTGGAAGCACAGCAATAAGCAGCTGCGCCACTGGAACAGGGATTTGAACCAATACCTGCTGCCCTATGTGGAAGCACATCCCGAGGTCAGCTTCGAGATTCTGTATCCCGCACCTTCCATGCAATACTGGCTTGCTCAGACCGATGAGACCAGAACGCTGTGGATGACGACCTGTAAGTCCCTCGTCTCCACTCTCAACGGGTATTCCAATGTTACCATGTACTTTCCCGGAGCAACCCATTGGCTGATCAACAATCCGGGAAACTATCTGGATGACTTGCATTATAATGATGCGGTAGCGCAGAAACTGATCATGTTCACTTTCTGTGACGGAGCCATGGTCATTACACCGGGAAATGCGGATACCCTGGAATCCATGCTAAATGATATGGTAGCGGAAGAAAAAGAAGCTCCTACGGTATATCCCGATCTGTCCGATCTGTCTGTTGTCTTTTTCGGTGACAGCGTCATCGGCAACTACACCGGAAGTTTTTCCATCCCCGGTGTCGTCAATGGTTTTTCGGGCGCACATGTGTACAACTGTGCCCAGGGCGGAGCTACTGCCTCCAAGGATCCTGCTACCGACGATCCTGCAGCTGCCATGAGCTTTGTCATCGCTGTCGATACCTTTCTGAAACAGGATCCCACTGTTCTGAGGGAAGACACTGTCTATCGTACCTCCCTGGAAGCTTATCTGAATGACGATCACCGTGGGCGCAGATTATGCTTTGTGATCAATTATGGTCTGAATGATTACTTTTCCGGCTATGCTGTGGATGATCCGGAAGATCCTTACGACACGGTGACCTACTGCGGCGCACTCCGAACAGGAATCCGCAGCTTACAGGAAGCCTATCCCGATGCGCTTATCCTGTTAGCAGCTCCGAATTATATTACCTTTTTTGAAAACGGTACAGAGCTTCACGGCGAGGCAGGCAGTACGCTGACAGCTTATGTGCAGGGCGCCGCTGATGTGGCAGACCAAATGGGCGTTCCCTTCTACGATACCTACCACCGGTTAGGCGTCACAGCGGATAACGCTGCCGACTATCTGGCAGATGCCGTACACCTTAACGAAGAAGGACGATTCCTCTTCGGAACCGCCCTGATTACAGCACTGGATCATTCTCGTTAATTACATACTCCGTCCTCTGAATCCTTGTCTACCGTGAGCAGGAAATACTCTCCCACCGTGTCGATCACATGATAAGGAAGATCAAGATACTCCAGATCCTGTCTGTGGAGCATCAACAACCCATCTCCTGCGATCTCAGCCAGCTCATTGCCCAACTTTTCCGGATAGACATAATGATAGCGTTCCGCATACGGAAGAGACTTACGCCCATCCGGACTGTCGAGCTTCCCCTGATAATACAGTGCATCTGTCCTGCAGGCATACTGGGTCAGGATCTCTGCCGCAGACTGATTGAACTGCCATCCGAGATTCCCTGTAATATACAGTCTGTCGTACTCCTCCATGCCGTCCGCTTCCGTCACCGCATTCAGGAAGTCCTTATTATAATAGTATCTGCTCTCTTCGGCATAGCTTGTAAAATATACCGTGAAAAATAAGACACTGCTGACACCATAGGCCGCCGCGATCACCGGCAGGAGCTTTTTCCATCTTGCCGCTGCCAGATCGATGCCATAGGCGCATAGCAGGAGTAAAGGATAGAAGATGATGTTGACCCGGTTGATGTTCACTTCAAAGGTGATCAGGCCCACCCAGATCCCGGTAATGAGGAATCCCCACAGAGCCAGCATCTGCGTCTGTTTTTCGATCTGTTTCTCCTTAAAAAGGCGGATCGTAAATACGATGATCCCGATCAATACAAACGGTATCGACACATGATATAAGGGTCCGAACGCCGCAATCGAATTAAAGAAAATGTCCGGCAGCTGCAGGAACACCCTGCTGAATAATGCCCAGGCATTCCTGCCCAGCTGTACAAAGGAAAAATTCAAAAACAGTATGTCTGCACCTCTGATACTATCCGGGAAAAATTGCATCGTGAAAAAAGGCATTTCAATGCTTTTTCCATAATGCACCGCATTGATCGCCAGCACGATCACCTCCGGCAAAGCCACCAGCGTAAATATTACCGCACACAGCAGCCCCTCCCGGAATTTCAGCTGCTTTTTCCACAGACACCATAGAAAAAATACAAGTAAAAATGCCGTGACAGAATACGCCGCTATTCCATAACAATAAAATGTCAGGCCGAAAAAGATCATGGACAAATACAAATACCGTCTTTTCTCCAGTCCCAGCAATAGCAAATAGAACGCCAACAAAAATACATGGGGAAACAGGTTGCAGTCCAACGACCAGCGGCTCTGCATGAACTGCCAGGGATTCACCGCCGTCAGCGCCATCGCAATAAAAGCTATTCTTTCATCAAACAACTTTTCCGCTATCAAATATACCAGTGCAACCGCCCCACAGGATACCAGCAGCATCGGCAGCCTCACTGTCACGGTGCTAAAACCAAACACCTTGATAAACGGCACCATACAATAGGATAGCAGAACACTCATCTGACTGTATTTCCAGGCTTCAAAATGAACCGGCAGAAATGTGCCATAACGGTCAGTACCGTATTTTGATAATGCCCATGCATCCATGGCTCCCATAGCTTCATCCTGGTTGATCCCATCCGGCACTGAGCCAAACCGGATACACCGCAGAATGATCGCCAACATCAACACGGACCAGAACAGTATTTTTTTCTTTTTCGCAGTCATAGTCATCGTAATATTTAATCCTTCCGGTATTCATACTTGTGCTTATCATCCACGCTGATCTCTGCACCGATCTGCACTTCGATCACCTGCAGTTCCGTATCCGCAAGGATCGTATGCTTACAGCCTGCTTGCATAGTCAGGACATCGCCCGGCTTCACCGGCCGCTCCACACCGTCCAGAATCGCCCGGCCTTCTCCGGCAATGACCGTCCATACTTCATCGCGGAAATCATGACTGTGATAATTCATCCCATGTCCCGGATTCAATGTCACCTTGATCGTCATGCTGTGATCCTTCACATCCAGAACGCGGAAGCTCCCCCAGGATTTTTCGGCGAACATCACCTGCTGGTCAAACTGATTCACATATGGTTTGATATAGCTCGACTGCTCCTTATCCGATACCAGGATTCCCTCCGGGCTGGCCGCCACGACCATATTTTTCAGTCCCATGCACAGAATCGGTACATTCAGTTCATTCACCACATGCACATTTTCACAGGTGTCGTTCAGGACCCCCTGTCCGACACACTGACTGTCCATGGCCTCCGTCAGCGTATTCCAGGTACCCAGGTCCTTCCAGGTCCCTGCGAAGCGCATCACTTCTATGGCAGGTTCTTTTTCCACCACGGCATAGTCAAAGCTGATCTTCTGCAATGTATCATACTTCTGAAACAAGTCTTCATAATCCACAAAATCTATGAGTTCATGGGCACGTTTCAGCACATAGCCCAACCGGAACGCAAACACTCCGCCATTCCAAAGGGCACCTTTTGCAATATATTCCTCTGCGACTTCTTTCGTCGGTTTCTCCCGGAACATCGTTACACGGCTCAGATCGTCCGTCGTCTCCGGTATGATATAGCCGTATTTTTCACTGGGATACGTGGGTTCGATTCCCATGAGCACAAGATTCGCTTCAGACTCTCCCGCGCGATCGCACAATGCCTGCAGTGCCTGAAAATAATCCGTCTCCACATAAGGATCCACCGGGCAGATCACGATCGGTTCGTCTTCCGCTACCCCCAGCACATCCTTCAGATAAGCTACGGACAATACGATCGCAGGAAAAGTATCTCGTCTGCAGGGTTCCACACTGTCCCCTACATCCTGCCCCAGCTGACTGTAAATAGACGACACCTGGGATTTGGAAGTGGCGATCGTTACCTTTGCCTCCGGATCTACTTCCCGTATCTGACGGCATACCCGCTGCACCATGGATTCCAGACCACCGTCTGCTGTATGAAATATCTTGATAAACTGTTTGGATCTTATCTCATTGGATAGCGGCCACAGACGCTGTCCGGAGCCACCTGACAAAAGTATAATATTCATATATATGTCCTCTCTGCTTGTTTACTTTCTCATCATACCACAGAACGAGAGGAGTTTGTCTATATTTATTTGAGATTTGCGGATTCTTTAGATGAATAACAACTTCAAAAATGCTTTCTTCTTGTCCTCCGGCAGATTGCGATATGTATGCACTACCAATTCCTCGTCCTGTGCATGTACTTCAGCCATTCCCCGATCATCGAAAATATCCGTAACTGTGACTCCCAGCTGATTGCAAAGTATCATCACCGTGTCAATTCTCGGAACTGTCTTACCAGCCAGGAAATAACTTACCGTAGAGGAAGACAGCCCAGAATACCTAGCGATCTTGTAGGGTGTCGTTCCTCTCTCCTCACACAACTGTTCAAATCTGCGAGCGATTTCCAAACATTTTTCTTTGGTGTTGTACATATTCATCTACCGCCTTTGTCTTATATTTTGGGTCTCTATAATATACATGACAATATGCGACAGAATCTTACAAACTTTTTTTACGGAGGTTGCCACCGAAATTGCCACCAGGTTGACCTTAATTTATTTTGCCTCAATTACATTTCGATTTATCGAAATGTGAACTTATTTTCTGTATCCTATGGTATAATTCTCTTAGTTCAATTTTACGTTAGATGAGGCATATTGCTATGAATACACTATTTTTAATTGGTAACGGTTTTGATTTAAACTGTGGAATGAAGACAGCATACAGAGATATCTATCCTGGGTATATTAACGAGCCTTCGGATTCAGAATTGATTGACATCTTTAAGAAAAATATATCCTCCCAAATTGACACTGGGGGAGATTTTGCGATGTCCATGGCTGAATATGCCAAAACATTGAAAAATGAATCCGAACTCTTGAAATGTGTTAGGGATTTTTCATCCTATACAAATGATTATTTAGCCAAGGAAGAACGAACTATTAGAGAATATCTGAAAAACGATGAAGTTATAAATTTAGTCACCAAAGAAATGCTTAATTCTTTTCGAAGTTTTTATTTAGATTGCAGTCACAACATTGACCGCATTATGCGAAACAGGCAGGCTGATTCTCTTAACGGTATCTCTGCTATGTCTTTTAATTATACACATGTATTTGATACGTTTTTTAACCAGCTCCGCAACCATTCTGGTCTTTCGTCTCTCTATATAACTCACATTCATGGGGTGCTTGATGAAGATCCCATTCTCGGAATCGACAATGAATCGCAATTGAACGTTAGTTATTCTATTTCCAAAAAGGCAAGACGCGGATTTATCAAGCCTTATTTTAATGAGTGTTTTGATCAAGATCGTGTTCAATATGCCCTAGATTGCATTGAAATGGCCTCAACCATTTGTATCTATGGTCTATCTCTTGGAGCCTCTGACCTAACATGGCGTAATGCACTTTTGTCATGGTTAAATGATGATTCCACTCATCATTTGTTTATCTATGATTACCGTTATTCCGGTATCTATTGCAAAACCGTTTCCGAAAGAATGGATATTGAAGATGATGCCAAGGAAGAATTATTGATTAAATGGGGAGTTAAATCGAATGATAATATTTTATCCCAAATTCATATCCCTATTGGAAAAAATATTTTTAATATAAAACCTTGTTTTAGTCCATTACCTATTGTTCAATAACATTAGTCTAACTATAATTATGGATTTATAGGTGGTTCTTGGCTAGCCGCGGGAATATTTGGCGCTTACTTCTCACCTTCACAAACGTCCAAAGTTCTTTGAAATTTCTAAAGCTGTATTCTTCCTTTCCTCAAATATAAAAAGCAAGGCTATTAACTTAATCAAAAGCTTTCCGCCTTGCTTTTTATCTACTTTAAACCACCTGAATCAACAATTCATGAAAAGGCTATCAATAACCAATCTCTGTTCCTTCCCTCTCCTCGTTCGTACTGGCATATCTATATTTACACATATAATTTAAATATTGTTCTAAGTCCTCAAAATCCAAGTCTTTGTGTTCCAAATCTCCGGGATGCACACATATCAATAAATTTTCTGCAATTTTTCTTTCATTTGCCGATGCTACAAACGAAAATATTATTTCTTTAATCACACGATTTCTTGATGCTCCTGGGATTCCGGCTTTCCCGGTTCCTAAAATAGGCATTGCAAGATTTTCTATATGTCCCTTATTTTCCAAATGATTCCACAATCCTTCAAGCGCAATCTGTATATTTTCGAATTTTGTATTTACTGTTTTGCCATGTTCATTAATATCTGCTATAGTGAGTTACTTCTGCCATTACTAAAAGAGACCCTAAAAACGCCATAAATATTTCTATATTTTTAAATCGATTTCGGAAAAGATATTTTAAATTATATTTTATCTTATAGCCCCAGTTTCTCATATATTTCATCTGAATAGTAATACGCTCCTGTTTTTCCTGTTTTTCGGGCCTCTTCAAAAAATTTTGGCCAATTATCTAGTGCATATTGCATAATTTTAGCATTATAGCTTATATGTACCGCCAACTGATTCCTTATAATTGCAGGGCATCTCTCTAAATGCCACGAAAAAATGTAAATTTTAATAGCAAAATATAGCTGTTAAATTAACTTTTATCTTTCTTTGCAGTCAGCGCAACAGCAAGTATTAATTGGGCAATTGGTATTACAAAATAATTTATCCATGGCTTATAAATGACCGGTATTGCCATAAATATGCAGCCTACTACCGTTGATAATATAATCATCACAACAAATGCCACCAACTTGTCACTTCGTTTCTTAAAAGTATTCATAAACGGGACACATATCGTAACAATTAAAAACCATATAGCGCCGGATATAAACTTTATAACCTTATTCCCCTGGTTCTTTCCTGCTGCCAAAGATGAATTCACATCATCTACCAAGCCGGTAACCAGTGAATTTACCGATCTATCTCTCTGCGTTGCAATTTCCTGTAAAATACTCTCATATTCCTCTCGATACACCGGATTACTATTAATCTTACTTTCATCTAATTGCGTAAGATGCTCCAATATGCTTATTCGTTTCTCCATTCTGGAATAGTAAAATGTATTGGAATCAATATAGGGAAATATCAAGATAATACATATCAGAATTCCTATTATTCCAATCCAAAGTTTTGGTTTTTTATAATTCCGTTTCAAAAGCTCCACTATCAATTCCAGCAGCTTAGCAACCGCTTCCATCCAGACTCCTCCGTTTATCTTTTGTCCTAAATCATTCACTTTTAAATTGTGCCGGGAAAATATGCATTTCAAAGCCATTCACTATTTATTATAGCCTGATACATTGCTGACTGCCATGTATTTTTCCAAATAATGTTTCGACTGTGTTCATATTGCCGCGTAATAATTGCGTTTTCCCACATAATATGTTATGATGTATAAGAATTTTTAGTTTTGAAAGTGAGGACGTTATGTTATTAGATGATAAATCCATTTTGATTACAGGTGGTACCGGCAGTTTTGGTAAGGCTTTTACCAAATATGTATTGGACAATTACAATCCTAAAAAGATCATTATCTATTCCCGTGATGAATTCAAGCAGTTTATCATGCAGAATGAATTCAAGCAATATGCCGGCAAGCTTCGCTTCTTCATCGGTGATGTCAGAGACAAGGAGCGCCTGACCAGAGCATTTGAAGGTGTAGATTATGTCATCCATGCTGCAGCTCTGAAGCAGGTACCTGCCTGCGAGTACAACCCTGCGGAAGCAATCAAGACCAATATCCATGGTGCACAGAATGTTATTGATGCAGCTTTGGATACCGGGGTAAAAAAGGTCGTTGCTCTGTCTACCGACAAGGCCGTGAATCCTGTCAACCTGTACGGCGGTACCAAGCTGGTATCTGATAAATTGTTTATCGCAGCCAACGCCTATGCCGGAAGCAAAAATATCTGCTTCTCCATCGTTCGTTACGGTAATGTAGCCGGAAGCCGCGGATCCGTTATTCCGTTCTTCCACAACATTATCAAAAACGGTGGTAAGGAGCTTCCCATTACCGATTACCGCATGACCCGTTTCTGGATCAGCCTGCAGCAGGGTGTGGAACTGGTTATCAAGGCTTTAGAAGAATCCAAGGGCGGTGAGACCTTTATCTCCAAGATTCCTTCTTTCAAGATCACAGATCTGGCGCAGGCAATGTTGCCCGGATGTGAAATGCCGGAAGTAGGAATTCGAGAAGGTGAAAAACTTCATGAAATTATGGTAACTGTGGAAGATTCCTTGAATACTTATGAGTATGACAAGCACTTTATCGTATATCCCCAGATGGTATGGAGTGAATCCAGACGTGCAGTACCTACCGGCAAGAGAGTCCCCGAAGGATTTTCCTATAGCTCCGGTAACAATACCGAGTGGTTAAGCGTAGAACAGATCAAAGAATTACTCAAGACAATCGATTTAGAAAAATAAAAAGTAAAAAGGAGCTCAACATTGAGTTCCTTTTTTTTACTGCTTCTCTCCTTCAAAAGCTTTTATGAAATTTTTAATACCATAATAATGAATATACGTCAAATACATTCGCAGATAGCTGGAAGGATGGTATTGCGTTCGTTC
>ERZ1023666.941-NODE-941-length-10609-cov-7.011560_pt1 | contig 10609 bp, 5 predicted proteins | sample MGYA00380341_ERZ1023666 | MGnify/ENA primary metagenome ERZ1023666 (study PRJEB33179, sample SAMN07448983) | human gut metagenome | biome: Human-gut; feature: Human associated habitat; material: Faeces | host: Homo sapiens | place: India: Bhopal | collected...
CCAGATGAAGTCGGTATACGAGTTTAGCGCGTGTCTCGTGGGCTAGGAGATGTGTTTATGAGACAGATGGTAGTTGCCGGTGTATATCTGGTGGCACGTATGTTCCCACTTTTCATTGCATACGCACCGAATACGCTGCACATGGTTGCTTGGGTAGGTGCATTTACAGCATTCTACGCGGCAAGTGTGGCTTGCGTACAATCAGACATCAAACGCGTACTGGCTTTCTCTACCATTTCACAGATTGGTTTCATGATGGTAGCTCTGGGTGTTTGTACTTCCATGAATCCGCACGAAGGAGGTTTGGGCTACATGGCTTCCATGTTCCACCTTTTCACACATGCCATGTTTAAGGCATTGCTCTTCCTCGGTGCAGGTAGCATTATTCATGCCGTACATTCTAATGAAATGTCCGCTATGGGAGGTTTACGTAAATATATGCCGATCACTCACTGGACATTCCTGATTGCTTGTCTGGCTATTGCCGGTATTCCTCCGTTCTCGGGCTTCTTCTCGAAAGATGAAATTCTGGCTGCTTGTTTCCAATACAGCCCTGTAATGGGATGGGTGATGACAGTCATCGCTGCAATGACAGCTTTCTATATGTTCCGCCTTTACTACGGTATTTTTTGGGGCAAGGAAAACAAAGAACTTCATGCACATCACACACCACACGAGAGTCCGTTGGCTATGACTTTCCCGTTAATGTTCCTGGCTGTTGTAACTTGTGGAGCAGGATTTATTCCTTTCGGACACTTCATCAGTTCGAATGGTGAATCTTATTCTATCCATCTCGATCCGTCAGTGGCTATTACGAGCGTTGTTATTGCGATTATTTCGATTGCAATCGCTACATGGATGTACAAGAATGCCAAACAGCCTGTTGCTGATTCGTTGGCAAAACGATTCAAAGGTCTGCACAAGGCAGCCTATAATCGCTTCTATATTGATGATATCTACCAGTTTATTACGCATAAGATTATCTTCCGCTGCATCTCTACTCCTATCGCATGGTTCGACCGTCATGTAGTGGATGGATTCTTTGACTTCCTGGCATGGGCCACCAACACAACAAGCGACGAGATTCGTGGTTTGCAGAGCGGTCAGGTACAACAATATGCGTATGTGTTCCTTTGCGGTGCATTGGCACTTATCCTACTGCTGATTCTCTAAATAGTAAATAGTAAATCTTTAAATAGTAAATCATAAAGATGAATTTCTTATCCATATTCGTACTTATCCCCTTATTGATGCTGGCCGGACTTTGGGCAGCACGAGGAATCAAAGCCATCCGGGGGGTTATGGTTACTGGCGCATCGGCACTTCTGATTGCCTCCGTCGTACTTACATTCCTGTATCTGGGAGAGCGTAGCGCCGGAAACACGGCAGAAATGCTTTTCCGTGCAGATACGCTTTGGTATGCCCCGCTTCACATATCTTATTCAGTAGGTGTTGACGGAATTTCGGTAGCCATGTTGTTATTGTCTGCTGTCATCGTATTCACCGGTACATTCGCTTCCTGGCGCCTGCAACCGCTGACGAAAGAATATTTCCTCTGGTTCACCCTGTTGTCTATGGGAGTATTCGGATTCTTTATATCCGTCGATTTGTTCACCATGTTCATGTTCTATGAAATTGCGTTGATACCGATGTACCTGCTGATTGGTGTATGGGGATCAGGACGTAAAGAATATGCAGCCATGAAACTGACCCTTATGTTGATGGGCGGTTCCGCTTTCCTATTGATCGGTATTCTCGGAATCTATTTCGGCTCGGGAGCAACCACCATGAACCTTCTCGAAATTGCACAGTTGCACAACATACCTTTTGCACAGCAATGCATCTGGTTCCCGCTGACTTTCCTCGGCTTCGGTGTATTGGGCGCCCTTTTCCCGTTCCACACATGGAGTCCTGACGGTCACGCTTCTGCCCCGACTGCCGTATCCATGCTTCATGCCGGAGTATTGATGAAACTGGGAGGTTACGGATGTTTCCGTATCGCCATGTATCTGATGCCGGAAGCAGCCAACGAACTTTCCTGGATATTCCTGATACTGACAGGTATCTCTGTAGTCTACGGAGCCTTCTCCGCTTGCGTACAGACCGACTTGAAATATATCAATGCTTATTCATCCGTATCTCACTGCGGACTGGTTCTTTTCGCCATTCTGATGCTAAACCAGACAGCAGCAACAGGAGCAATCCTTCAAATGCTTTCACACGGATTAATGACAGCCTTGTTCTTTGCTCTGATCGGTATGATATATGGACGTACACACACACGTGACGTTCGCGAGCTTGCCGGTCTGATGAAGATTATGCCATTCCTTAGTGTATGTTATGTGATTGCCGGTCTTGCTAACCTCGGTCTGCCGGGCTTGAGTGGTTTCATTGCTGAAATGACTATCTTCGTCGGCTCTTTCCAGAACAACGATGTATTTCACCGTACACTGACTATCATCGCCTGCTCTTCGATTGTGATTACCGCAGTCTACATCCTGCGCCTGGTAGGTAAGATTCTATACGGAACCTGCACCAATAAACATCACCTCGAACTGACCGACGCAACATGGGACGAACGTATAGCCGTTATCTGCCTCATCGTTTGCGTTGCCGGACTAGGTATGGCTCCTTTCTGGGTTAGCCACATGATTGGCGAAAGCGTATTACCGGTTGTCTCACAACTAATCCCCTAACTCATAAATCATAATTCTTAATTCATAAATAAACAAGATGGATTATTCACAATTTCTATATATGCGAGAAGAGCTGTCGCTCATAGCTGTCTTACTGCTGCTATTTCTAGCTGACCTCTTCATGAGTCCGGATGCACACAAAAATAGTGGGAAAGCACGCCTGAACACCATGTTGCCCGTTATTCTGATGGCTATCCATACGGCTATCAACTTGATTCCGGGAACTGCTACCGATGCATTCGGTGGTATGTATCACTATGTACCGATGCACACAGTTGTTAAATCGATCCTGAATGTCGGTACACTGATTGTTTTCCTGATGGCGCACGAGTGGATGAAAAGAGAAGACACTTCATTCAAACAAGGAGAATTCTATGTGCTTACACTCTCTACCTTGTTTGGTATGTATCTCATGATTTCCGCCGGACATTTCCTGATGTTCTTCATCGGTCTTGAAACAGCTTCTATTCCGATGGCAGCATTGATTGCCTTCGATAAATACCGTCACAACTCTGCCGAAGCAGGTGCCAAATACATTCTGACAACTCTTTTCTCCAGTGCATTGCTGTTATTCGGCCTGTCAATGATCTATGGTTCTGCCGGGACTCTTTATTTCGATGACCTCCCTGCCCATATCGACGGAAATCCGTTACAGATCATGGCATTTGTATTCTTCTTCACAGGAATGGCATTCAAGTTATCATTGGTTCCGTTCCACTTATGGACAGCAGACGTTTACGAAGGCGCTCCGAGTGCAGTTACCGCTTATCTGAGTGTTATATCAAAAGGATCGGCAGCATTTGTTTTATTGGCTGTCCTTATCAAAGTATTCGCTCCAATGATCAATGACTGGCAGGAAGTACTTTATTGGGTAACCATCGCTTCTATCACTATTGCCAATATATTTGCTGTCCGTCAGCAAAACCTGAAACGTTTGATGGCGTTCTCCAGTATTTCGCAAGCGGGATACATTATGTTAGGTGTTATCGGTGGCACGGCACAAGGCATGACAGCTTTGGTATATTACGTATTAATCTACGCTGCTGCCAACCTCGGAGTATTTGCCGTAATTACTATTGTGGCGCTACGCAGTCAGAAATTCACGCTCGAAGATTACGCAGGACTTTATAAAACGAATCCCAAAATCGCTCTCTTGATGACTCTGTCTCTGTTCTCATTGGCAGGCATCCCTCCGTTTGCCGGATTCTTCTCTAAATTCTTTATCTTCATGGCTGCTTTCGATGCAGGTTTCCACTTGTTGGTATTCATTGCATTGGTAAATACTGTGATTTCTTTGTATTACTATCTGCTGATTGTAAAAGCAATGTATATCACTCCTTCCGACAACCCGATTCCTACTTTCCACAGCGACCGTTGTACGAAATGGGGACTAGCACTCTGCACGCTGGGTATCATCGGACTGGGTATTGCAAGTATCGTATATCAATCTATTGATAAACTGTCATTCGGAATTTAAACGGACTACCTTTTCACCAAAGAAACGGCCTTGGTTTCATGTCAGTATCAATCGACATCAAAACCAAGACCGTTTCTTCTATATAAAAGCCGCTTTTATTAATGAGGAAGGAAGATATTCACCTGCCTCATTACCTACTCTACCGGGCACAACTCATCTCTTCCGCCACAATCACTTCGGGAATAGTAAACCAAAACCTTGATCCTTTTCCTTTTTCAGAATCAACGCCAATCCGCCCACCTAATTGTTCAACGATGCTCTGACAGATAGAAAGTCCCAATCCTGTACCGTGTACAAAAGAATTAAGCTTCACAAAACGCTCAAAGATATGTGGCAATTGCTCTTTCTCAATACCGATGCCTGTATCTTCGACATAAAACTCCAATTCTCCGTCTTTTAGTTTATACCCCACATGAATACTTCCTTCAGAGGTAAACTTCATTGCATTATTAACAAAATTAGAGATCACCTGATGTATACGGTTACGGTCACTAATGACATGACAAACCGGAAGATGATCATCAAACACCAGTTCCACCTCTTCTTTCGCTTTCATCCCCATAGAGCGGACAATATCCTCACATAACAGATTTACATCTACATCTCCGTTAGTAAACTCAAATGTACCCGCTTCAATCTTTGACAAATCGAGTATATCTGAAATTAATTGCAACAAAAGTTCATTATTCTCACGTACAATCTTAATATACTCCTGACGTTCTGCCAGCTCTTCAGTTTCTACCAGCAAATCGGAGAAACCGACAATGGCATTCAGCGGCGTACGGATTTCATGACTCATATTGGCAAGGAAAGCACTTTTCAAACGATCCATCATCTCTGCTTTATCACGTGCCTGAATCAATTCGGCTTCAGTCTCCTTCAATTCTGTAATGTCATAATTGATACCGATGATTTCTATTTCATTTTCCTCCGGTTTATAATTGGTGACCATCACATTACTACTCACCCAATTCCATTCATTCTTTGTTCCGGGACGACGAATACGCATCTCACCCTGAAAATGCCTTCTTTTTCCGTCTCTGACTTCATCATAAAAATCAAGGAAACGCTTACGGTCTTCAGGGTGCATATGGGTATAAACACCCACAACCTCATCCAAAAGCGCATCTTCCTCCTCACCTAAATTCTTATACCACTGTTTTATAGCATATCCTTTGCGATTCAAGAGATTCAACTTGGCATAACCTACTTTTGCATAATCGGATATCATCAGGAAGAAATTCTCAAAATCACGGATACGATTCATTGCATCAATCCGTTCGGTATTATCAATACTTATTAATATATATCCGCTGAAGTTGCCCTCATTATCATACAATTTACTAACCTTCGAATACAGTTCTATCGCATTAGAACGATTTGTCTCATAATATCCTTCCGCCTGTTCAAAAGAATAATTAAGCCTGAAATCTACCAAATCTTCATTCCGTACACGATCACGTATGTTCTGCGGCACATTCGGATTATCAAAGAAGTTAACTCCGATCACATCCGACTTATTCACTACACCGAATATCTCCAAATCCTTATTGTTCAGGTCTATCAAATAGCCATCCTTATCGTAGATCTCTACTCCTGCCGGAATATTAGCAAATATGTTCTGAAAGAGCTTCTCGCTACGGTCCAATGCCCGGTTAGCTTGTACCGATCCTGTAGAATCGAGGAACAAACCGACTATTTCATCTTTTCCGGGAGAATAAATAACCCAATGCGTATACCGTTCCGTTCTTGGAAAATATTCATCTTTCTCCCTATAAGAATTACTATCCAGTATTTCTTCCAGAAAATTAAGTTTTTGGAGATAGTTAGGATGCTTTTCAGATGCCAAAGAACCAATATACGACTCCAAAGGAAGCCCGAAGAAGGTTGAACTGACCTCATTCGCATCCGTCACCCGATAATCACAAGGTTTATTATTCTCGTCACGGATAATGGACATACGTATATATCCCATCGGCATAAAATGAAACAGATTATTTAGGAAAGTCTGTTCACGGATTACCTTGTCCTTAGTTTTACGCAACTCGATACAGATATTTATAATATTTCCCAATGAGGAAAACCATTGAAAATCTTCATTACTCCAGTCATGGTAAGTCTCAACCAAATCAATCCCCATATATCCCCAAACGCGGTCGCCTGTCATCAAAGGAGTCACCATTAACGATTTGATTCCCTGAACTACAAGAATCTGATATTCATCAGGAGCCTCTTCTAATAACTGCTCCAGTGTATTTAAAATAATCGGCTTGCCCGATAATATCTGTTCACTCCACCATTTTGACTCACTGGCAGGCATGTCCTGCAGATTGTCTATCTCTGCCGATACTCCTTCAGAAACAACTTCGTAGATACAACTATGATGGGCATAAATTTCGTCGTATTCAAAAATATAAACACGACCTTTCCCATTATAAAGATTCAGAATATCTCTTAAAATATCTGCAATACAAGATTCTACTGCCTCATCACGTAGGAAACGAAGCAACGATTGCGAAACAAAATTCTGACGACAAAGCAAATCATTCACACGTCTTAATGCATCCCTTTGATCTTCTTCCTTGGGAGCCTCAACGCGCTGGATTATTCCGAAAGACTTATCACCTCCATCAACACCTGTACCCTTTTCACGAAAAGCCAGACGGGTATGCAACCAGACCTCACCATATTTTGAATGAATAGGGAAAGTTTGTTCATAAAAGTCCTTATGAATAGAAGAATTTGCCCGGAACTCCTGGGCAATCTGCTTGCGATAATCTTCACGTATCAGGTTCAGAAAATCCGAAGTAGAGATGGTGTCGCCGTCCAATCCCAAAAGATCAGAAAGATAATCGGAACATAAATAATATCCTGCCGTTAAATCTACTTCCCACCACCCGATTTGTGCAAGAGAAGCCATTTTTTTGTATCGCTCGTTGTCTGTCTGCATATTTTGTATTATTGTAAGACAATAGGTTGACAAATATACAAAAAAGGTAATCACTGATACCATAAAGGAGCAAATAAAAAAGCTAAAAGAAGATTACGAAAATAAATAAATAAAATATGGGAGAATCTGTTTGTTACAAATTCTCCCACACCTCCTATTGAAAAATATACACTTTGCTACTCTATACCTTATTTATAAGGAAGAGAAATTATATCCGCTCCAAGTGAACAGGGATGCATCTACACCAGTATTCGTAGTCGGCTCGGTAAATGTATTCAATGTACCGTTCAGCTTATTCTTAAAGTTCAATGTATGGGTGATGCTGATGCTGGAAGCTGCACTTCCTGCCCCTTTACTGTCATTCATATCAATCAAATCGATTGTACCGCCGGAACCTTTGACAAGGGCATTGGTGATCGTAGCTTTTGCTCCACGACGGATTTTAATCACGTCTTGCATACGGTCTACATTATCCGTTGTATTGGCGGCATTATTTACGATTGTCATATTTTCAACCGTAAAATCCGACTGACGTAAATGATCCGAATAGTCACCATCCAAGTTACCATCTGCTTCAATGCCGCGCGGATCTGCTTCCGTACTGGTATAACCGCTTTCCCAAACACCATAGCAGTTTTTCAATTTACCGGAATATCCTTGAGTGAAGTCGAACATATCATCATCCGGGTTCACAGCCAACAGGTTGGTTACATTCACCGTACCGCCAAAGAATTCGATGGCATCATCCGCGCTCTCAAGAATGTAGATATTCTCGATCTTGGTACCGTTTCCAACACCGTTCAGTGTCAATCCGTTGTGCTCGATATCGGCAGTAGAGCGGGCACCGGCATAGCAGATTTTCACATAAGTCAGTGAACCGGAATTGTCATTATCGACATTACCACCGTATTTATAGTTGTTGTCGATTTCCGTCAGACCTGTATCACTCTTATTGGCGTTCGAACCGGAAATCGGAGCTTTACCATTGATAATAATTCCTCCCCAATAACCGGATGTAGGGGTTGTTGAATTGGCAGTGAAAACAATCGGTTTATCAGCTGTACCGTCAGCATAAAGTTTACCGCCCTGTGCTACCAGCAGATAACTGCTGAAACCTTCGCGAGCCTTAATTGTTGTTCCGGCAGGGATATTCAGACGGCCTCCATTTTCAATGACTACCGTTCCGTTCAGAATATATTCCTTAGCTTCCAGTGTCTGTTCTCCGGTCAGCGTGCCGGACAGGATATTTTCGCCCACAACAATAGAACTACCGGTCCCACCGTTGTTTCCACCATCTCCGTTACCATCACCGTCTCCGTCACTATCACTGCTACATGCAGTCAATGTAAGTGCTGTTGCCATAACGGCAAACGTCATAAAGTTCACAAACAATCTTTTCATTTTGCTTTCATTATTAGTTAATAATCTTATTTCATCACCCGGCTTAGAATGTACACGACACTCCCAGGCTTATATTTATTCCTTTCTTATAATCATTCAATATCACCTTTTCCCCGTTTTCGTTCGCTTTGCGACTTAACTTATAAGAGGGATTCAGCAGGTTGCGGGCTTTCAGGTTAAAGGAAAGATGCTTGTTCAGTTTGGCTTGGGACACAAAATCCAGGGTCAGTACTCCCTGCTCCATTATATCCTGATAGCCCTGTGTGCCAATGGTATATATTTTATCACTCACATAATTAAGTACCAATGTATTGACAAAACTGCGTTCTCCTTTCGTGAAGTTATGCGAGAGGTCGAAATTGACAATCCACGGTGCGGCTCCTTCCAGTTGCGAACCGGTGGTAACCGTTGCCAAAGGCATTTTTGCATTCGTGTAGATATAAGAGCCATTCAATCCCAAAGAGAGTTTATTCATTCCATGCGCAGCATTACTCACCGGACGGACAAACAGATTCTTACGTATTTCTACTTCCACTCCTGCCACGGTTGCCTTATCCGCTATATTCTCATAAGAAAGATAACCTCCGGCGCTTGCCACTTCAATGCGGGATATCGGATTCTTAATCAATTTATAGAAAGCTGTGAGAGAAATCAACTCGGTCGGAGTGGGATTAAAGTCCCACTTCAGATCAAGGTTATAATTATCCGAAGGTTTCAGATTGGGATTACCCTGACTGTTGAAGTTCACGCCGACATAACGGTAAGGAGATATTTCCTTTGCCTGCGGAAGCGTATATGTTTTACTAACTCCCAGGCGAAACGAGTTTTTATCATTCAGATTGTATTTGAGATTCAAGCTGGGCAGGAAATAATCTTTTTGGATGGTATTGTTTCCTTTAGAGCCTCCACGATTCACATTGTAATCCACTTCAATATCTACCTTGTCGTATTTCAGTCCCAGATTCACAATCCAACGGGGAGTAAACTGGTAGGTAGCCTCGGCATAAGCGGAATGAATATTCTTTTTTACGATATATTCATCTAAGTTCTTTTGTATCTTGAACCAGTCGGAAGCAAAGTTTTCCTGATTATAATAATCGTCAAGCGAGAAGTCGTCTAAAGAAGGGATGGCAGAAACATGTCCTACGGTCAGGTTATATTCCGTGGCTTTGAAGTTATCATCTACGAATCGGCCTGTATATCCGAAACGGATATTCGAAATTTCTTCTATATTATCTTTCAGACGATAGACCAAGCCTGCTTTTACATTCAAGTCGTCTTCATCTAAAGTTGAGAAATAGCGCTGTTGTGAGTTGCCCCTTAGCAACGTATAGCCGTCTTCCGCTTTAGTCAGGTTATTGATACGACGATCCGGTTCGTAGCCTTTCACCATATTATAGGAAGCACCTGCATCGAGACTTAATGATTTGGTTAATCCCCAGTTAGACATCAGTTGATTAACGATCAGCATATTATCATTCGTTTGTTGGCGACGGGTGAATCCGAGGTTTTCATAGTCGTCACTAAAAATCGAGTTCTTACCGTTGTAATCGCCCACCGACTGGGTATTGGCATGAATCATCATCAAATTATAACTGATGTGATGACGGTTCTGCATATCGAAATCCACATTGGCAAGTGCCAGTTGACTGATATTCTCCGCATACTTCTTTCCATTCATATCTTTGTAGACCGTACCGCCGGTAGTTGTATTACGTATGATTTCATCCGTATACTGATAGTCCGTCGTATGTCCGGCAGTCAGGAAGAAAGAAAGCGGATTTTTGTCTTTTCCGACATAGAATCGTTTACCTCCGGAAATACTGTAACTCCGGTTGATTTGCAAATGTTGAGCGGAAGGGTCTAACTTATTTCTGAAGTTCCATGAGTTTTCATCGGCAGGTTCGGTACGATTGGCAAAGCCCATGAAGTTCACTCCATCCTGTTTCAGAAAATCGGCTGCTACCGTTTGTGTATTCAAGCCACCGGAAATGCCGAATCCCAGATGACCGCTACCACTGAGTTCTTTGGATACGATATCAATGGTTGCCCCTCCGACATCGCTGCTGCATCCCGCGTTGAATG
>ERZ1023666.953-NODE-953-length-10481-cov-9.830712_pt1 | contig 10481 bp, 7 predicted proteins | sample MGYA00380341_ERZ1023666 | MGnify/ENA primary metagenome ERZ1023666 (study PRJEB33179, sample SAMN07448983) | human gut metagenome | biome: Human-gut; feature: Human associated habitat; material: Faeces | host: Homo sapiens | place: India: Bhopal | collected...
TCTAAAAACCTTCATAAATCAATTATTCCCACAAATTTTAATGAAAAAAACCCCCCCCCCCCGACCGAAAATTATGAAGAAATTATTAAATTTTTATGTCAAAAAATTTTGCGTTTCACGAATTATTTGTACATTTGCACGTTCTTATAACAATAGTAATCAACAAAAATATAGTCAAAAATAAAACGTAAATTAACTAAGGGTTGATGTGCTAACATTAATATATATATGTGATTTTTATGAAGAAGTTGGTAATTCTAATCGTTGCGATATTGTCAATGGCATGCTCGCAACTGTCCGCTCAGAATGTAGCCGTAAAGACAAACTTCCTTTACTGGGCTACTACCACACCTAATATCGGAGCCGAGGTTTCGATAGACAGGAATCATACAGCCCAAATATTTTTCGGACTAAACCCTTGGAAACAGTCGGGAGGCGACCATTCTACATTGCGTCATTGGTCGTTTACGCCCGAGTATAGATACTGGTTCTGCCAGAGTTTCAACGGTTGGTTTGTTGGAGCACATCTCATGGGAGGTGAGTTTAACGTTAGTGGGGTAGACTTTCCCTTTGGATTGCTGTCCACGCAGAAGAACCACCGCTATGAGGGATGGTTCATTGGCGGAGGCGTAAGCGGCGGATACCAATGGCCATTGTCAAGACATTGGAACCTTGAGACATCACTTGGTATAGGCTACGACTTCATAAAGTACGACAAATATAAATGTGGCACATGTGGCAGAAGACTTAAGAGCAGCCACACCAACTACTTTGGACCTACCAAGGCAGCACTATCGCTGATATATGTATTATAGAACTAAGCTGAAAAACGATATGAAACAGAACTTTCTTTACATATTGACATTTCTAACACTTGCCGTATGTCCATGCCGAGGACAAGAGTGCAAGGGTGTATCCATAGCCAACAGCAGCATAAAGGTGGAGAATGTAAGGGTGAGCCATACCGACAAGCAGATTACGTTGTCTATGACTCTGAACCTCGACAGTCTGCAGATGCCTACTAACAACCAGTTTGTTCTTTCTCCATCCATAACAACTGCCGATGGCGATGTGGCTATGCCTAAGATTGTGGTTAACGGCAACCGACAGCACATTATGCAGCAGCGCAACCGCCACAACAATTATGGTGCTGATGCCTACATCGTGAAACGCACCAACGGCAAACCGCAGCAGATAGCCTATCTGCGCTCTATTACCTACGACAAGAAGCTTGTTGACTATATGGTGCGTATTAAAGAGGATCTTTGCGGATGTGGCGACAACCTTGCCAACAAACAATACGAACTGATGGAATATCGCCGACCAACTGCCAAGTTTGTAAGACCAGAGGTGGTGGCAGAGAAGATACGCGAGCTGGACAAGCGTGCCTACATCGACTTCCCCGTAAACCGCACCGAGCTTAACCCGCTATATAGGCGCAACCCGGAGCAGCTTGACAGTATAATTAAGACTATCAATACGCTTAAGGAAGACAAGAACCTTACGGTGTTGGCTGTCAATATACATGGCTTTGCATCGCCTGAGGGACGATTCGAGAGCAACGACCGCCTTGCCAAGGGACGTGCGCAGACGCTTATGGAATATGTACAGCGTATGGTAAGGATCGACGAGGACTTGTTCTCGGTATCGCATACTGCAGAAGATTGGGACGGTCTGCGCAAGTTTATTGCCGAAAGCAACATGGAACACAAACAGCAGATACTCGATATTGCAAACAATACTTCTATTAAGGAGGATGAGCGTGAGGCTAAGATTAAGACTGCATTTGCAGACGAGTACAAATTCCTTCTGGCTGCATGCTATCCTGCTCTGCGCCACTCCGACTACCATATTAAATATAAGGTGCGCCCATTCAATGTTGAGGAGGCCAAGGCTTTGGTAAAGACCCGACCACAATTGCTATCGCAAAACGAGATGTATATGGTGGCACAAACCTACGAGCCTGGTTCAAAGGAGTTTAACGAGATAATGGAGACAGCGGTACGTATGTATCCTGATGATCCAACAGCCAATCTTAATGCAGCTTGCACACGTCTTAACGCAGGCGATGCCGAGGGTGCAAAGCCTTATCTTGACAAGGCTGGAGATAGCGAGGAGGCTAAGGCTGCAAGAAAAGTATACGAAGAGATTAAATAAACAATATTAATAACAACTATTAAAATTTTACTTATAATGAAAATGTTTAAGTTTTTCCCATTGGCATGCGCTGCTATAATGATGTGCGCATGTAGTTCGGACGACCCAGGCGATGGCAAAGGTAACCCGAATGTAGCTGGCGAAGCCCAGTATTTGGCGGTAAATATTGTGAATGTGGGTGTAGCACCTACACGTGCGCCTATCGAAGGAAAGTATGAGAATGGTACAGATGAAGAAAGCAAGATCAGCAATGTGCGCTTCTACTTCTTCCGTTCTGATGATACTCCGTACATATTGGCAGGAACAACAGAACCAAACGTAAACTATCTTGAGGTAAAACCTGGAAATTTGAAAGACGATGCCACTACAGATAATGGTATTGATAAGGTATCTGACGCAATCCTCGTTATTAAAGGTGTTGAAGCTTCGGCTCCTGCAAAGATGGTTGCTATAGCCAATCCTACAACTGTTACAGAGTTAGATAAAAAAAAGAAGTCATTGAACGAATTGCAAGGTCCGATAGTAGGTACAACTTATTACAAGGGAGACGGCTCTTCTGCAACAGATTTCGTGATGAGCAACTCTGTATATGCAAGTGAGAACAAAACTGTTTTTGCTAATTCTATCTCTGGTTACGTTAAGACCACTAAGGCAGAAGCTGAGGGTGCTCCTGTAAACGTATATGTTGAGCGTGTAGCTGCTAAGGTGAGAGCAAAACTTTCTACTGATGCATCGGCAAAATTTGAAGATGGCACAGATAAATGGAATAATGGTAAGAAGGGTATTAAGGTAGGCGAGTGCTTAGGTAAAGATATCTATGCTGTTATTGATGGCTGGGGCTTGGCTGACGAAAATACACAGGCTTACATCAACAAGCAGATTACTCCAACTTGGACAAGTACTGGCCTTGGTTTTGGCACATCTCTTTGGACTACAGCCGATTATCATCGCAGTTTCTGGGAGACATCTGTACCAGTTGTTAAAATAGCCACTGTTACAGAAACCAATGCAGTTAAAAACTATGATTTCACACATTTTGATACAGCATTCGGCAATTATATGTTTACATTGCCTAACACTTCTGATGCAGCTATTGGCACTGCTAAAAATGCTAAGTACAACGGTAATACACGTACCAAGTTCTTGGTTGCTGCTCATTTGATGTATAATAATGGTACGAATTGGACCTATGCTGAGGTTTGTTCATATAAGGGCATCGACTATCTTGGTGTTGAAAGTCTGAAGAAGCATATTGCTTTTGAGAGCGGTTATTATGTAAAGGATGCTACATCTACAAATCCTAAAGGTTATAAGCGAATCACAGCTGACGACATCACGTTTGTTAAGAAAGATAATATCGACGATTGCTTGGTTGTAGCTGCTCTTAACAACACTGTTGGTAAGGAATACTACAAGAATGATGGTACAGAGGCAACCCCAACTTGGACAGCTGTTACTGTAAAAAAAGCAAATGATGCTCTTGGTGCAGAACCAGCACAAGTAAGACGAGATGGTCAGACATACTACTATATGCCTATTTCACACCTCGGTGTTGATGGCACTATTGCTAAGTATGGCATTGTACGTAATCATCTTTATGATATTAATGTAACTGGAATGAGCGGATTTGGTAGTCCTGTATACAATCCTGGAGAAGTAATTATCCCAACAGTACCTGATGATAACAAGTCATACGTTGCTGCTAAGATCAACGTTCTCCAGTGGCGCGTAGTTGCTCAGGATGTAAATCTCGACCACAAGTAATCCATCCTAACCATATTAGAGGGTGTGTCTTGCACACACCCTCTAATATACATTCCTCAAATACCACCCCGAATATAATTGAATAGTACACCTATTTATATATACTGTTTATATGAGATACTTTAAGTCTGTCTTGAACATAACAACCATAGCCACGCTCGCTCTGTTGTTGACTTTCGCTGTTTCTTCTTGCTCGATGATGCACGAAGACATGAGCGGATGCAAGAAAGAGCTGAGAGTTAGGTTCGCATATGATATGAATATGAAGTTTGCTGATGCCTTTGCCTCGCAGGTGAAGACAGTAACCCTTCATGCCTATAACCGAAATGGCAAACTGGCATTCAAGAAGACCGAGAAGGTGAGCGATATAGCTGCCGCAGGAGGCTATATGACGCTCGACATCGATCCCTGCATTTATACTCTGCAAGTATGGGCAGAGGGCGAAGAACGCCAAACTAACTCGTACATATACAATACTGACGGCGATATAAACAACGACATCACCAAACTCGACTGTAAGATTAACCGTACAGACAGAGACGTTAAGCACGACCTTACCACTCTATACCACGGACTGCTAAAGGATGTAGACCTGAGAATGGAGGACTATGGTGTAAAGACTGTGGTTGTGCCACTTACCAAGAATACAAATAATGTCAAGGTGGTGATACAGAACGCTAATGGCGTGAAACTGAATGCTAACGACTTTGACTTCAATATAGAAGACGACAATGGATGGCTTGCCTACGACAACTCACCAGTAGTGGACGACTCGATAACATATCATCCTTGGTCGCAATACGATGGTGTGGTTAGCTCGGCAAGCGAGGCATCTACACAGGTGTCGGCTGTTGTGGCTGAAATGACTGTAAACCGTCTGTTGGCAAGCAAGAACCCACGACTTAAGGTGTATAATAATCTTAATAAGAAGTTGGTGTTCAGTATTCCGCTTATCGACTATGCCTTGCTGGTTAAGGGCAACTACAACAAGGCTATGACCGACCAGGAATATCTCGACCGACAAGATGACTACAGCTTCATCTTCTTTGTAGACGACCACCTCAACTGGCTTAGCGCTACCATTTACGTAAACTCATGGCGTGTGGTGCTGCAGAATGTAGACATGTAGATTTTTAATAAAACAGTATAGTATTAAAACATATCCATATAGAATAGTGAGGATGTTAACACGTATTATCGACAAGTTCATTCAGAGGGTTGCCTTTGTCATCATGCTGTGTATGGTGATGGTAGCTTGCTCCGACAGCGATGATGATGCTGTCGGCACAGAAGACGTGTCGGTAGCATTCACACTTACCGTTGCCGATGCCGCGTCTACTCGTGCCGAGAATGAAGGATGGGACGACTATTCACCTGCGCAAGACGGTATACTGAACGAGAATCTGGTGAATACCGACGATATTATTATTGCCATTTACGACGATAAAGGCAATAAGATAGATAATGTTGAGGGCTTGCGAGTTACTACTGTTAGCGATGCGAGCAATGCTGGAGCTACTGTGTATGCCATTACTGGTGTATGGAAAAACGCTAAGCCTAACATCGACAAGGCTAAGAGAATAATGGTGATTGCCAACAGCAATGCTACTACATGGGGTGACCCATCGGCGCTGACCTACGACCTTAACCCAGGCACGCGCAAGTATATACCTATGTGGGGCGTGGTTAAGATTCCTGGCACATTGACGTTGGGCAAGCAAAACAAATTGCCTGATATACAGATGCTTAGAGCTATGGCAAAGGTGAGCGTAAAGCTGAGAACCGACATGGCGGAATATGGCTACTCTATTGGCAGCATGAGCGTGAACAACTATAACACCAAGGGATATTGTGTGCCAAAGACATTCAACGAGGTGGATAACACTTCAGAAGTGCGCTTCGCAAATTCGCTGAATGTTTTTGATAGCCATGCCGACAAAATAGACCTATCTACAACGGCTCCTCTATACTTGCCTGAGTACGATAATTCGGGTACCAATCCTACTACAATAACCGTTAATCTCAACCGCAATGGTACATTGGAGGGTACGTATACTTTGGAGTTCCGCAACTACGACTCGGATGGCAAGCCTGTAGGTTCGACATATCCTATACAGCGCAACCATTACTATCAGTACTTGATTTATAAGGAGACGGGAAAGGTTATAGTTACGCTGCACGTTAGGAAGTGGAACCGACGCATATACCCCGAAAACGACGGAATAATAATGTAAAAATCATATAAGAGAAGATATAAAGCCATATGAAGAAGCTTTCGATATTCATAATGTCGATATTGGCATTGCTTGCCTTTGCTGGTTGCACAGCCGATACTGACAACGACAACGATAATGGCGACAAAGGCAAGGTGAGGGTTAGAATCAACATTTCATCATCGGGCATCTCTTCGGCATCGCGTGCCTCGGGCGACTTGTCGTGGCACGACGAGTATGTTGAGCCAGGCGAGAAGATGAAGAACTGCTTTGTGGTTATTGTGCAGAAGGGCAAAATAATCGACTTGCTCAAGAGCGAGGAATATGCTACGGAACAAGACTATGTGGGCACACTGGAGTCGACACTTGACGAGGGCGAGACTACATTTTATTCGTTTGCCAATATCTCGCCAGAAGATCTTGGCTTCGTTTCTACTCCAAAATACTATTCTGAATCAAATCCCAAGATCGACTTTCCTGCTAATTTCGACCAAAAGCTATATTCAGTAGCGGGCAATGTTGGCGTTGCTATAGTAAAGCTTTATGGCGAAGAGGCATCGCGAAAAAATCTCTTTCCTGAAGGCATTCCTATGAGCAACAAGCAGACCTTCACTATAAAGAAAACCACCCAGCAGATAGACCTTGAGGTGATAAGGATGGTGGCTAAGATGAAGCTGAAGCTGACCAACGACACTCGTAACGATATCACCCTAAAGAGCATATCGCTGAGCGACATTACCGACAATGGCTATAAAGGTGCAGAAAATCTTTATCTGCTTCCTGGTGTCGACAATGGCACAGCTGTGGAGCCGCATCTCAGCCCCTCGGCTACGAGCAGTAAATATACCGTTAACCTCTGGTCGAAGGTGGGCGAAACAGAAGAGCATTGGATAAAGATTCCTGCTAATACTGCCACTTCTACTGCTACGACCAAAACTCCTGTAGAGGTGACATTCTACCTGAACGAGTCGGTAGCCAAGTCGCCAAAATATTTTGTATTGAACCTCGAAACCGACAATCTTGCTATAAACAGGCGCATCACGCTTGCCAAGTGGGACGTGATGGCACGCAACGACTATTTGGAGGTGCCTATAAAGCTTAGCAACTATCAGATAACTTTCGATGTGCAGCAGTTTACTGCCATTGGCGTGCTGCCAAGCGTAAGCCAGGTGGACGATAAGCTTACGGTGAAGTTTAAGAATTATGGCGAGTTCCATCTTGTGCCTCATGTTAAGGAGTATTCTACTGGAACAGAACTTGTAGGCGGCTCAGATGCCGGGGGAAGTTGGACTGTAGCAGGATGGTCTACGATAAAGCAAGATCCTGATGGTGCTGATGGTGTGAGCATATATGACCGCTCGCCAAAATATGTGCCTAAACGATTGACTATAGATGGCGTGATGGGCAACCGTCCAGGCTATGCTGTGCACGAGATACTGATTCACATCGGTGGACTGAAATATAACATCCCGTATAGAGTGGAAATAATAAAAGAATAAATCTGCTTGATATAATATGATAAAGAGGTTAAGATATATATATGTATGCGTAATGGCGATGTTGGCATGTTGTGTCAGCACAAGCGTTAGTGCCCAGAGTAGTGTGTTTGCGCATTATAAAGGCGTGAATGACATGCCGTATATCAGAAATCCATATGGTATAGAGATGCAGCAGGTGCATGAGTATGAATATACTTATTATGTAACGGCAGGAAAGAAAGTCGACTTGCTATTGCCATTTCAAGGGTATAATAGTACAGATAATACAACACTACTACATGACGAACCTAAGGGTTACATTCGATGGTACGACTACAAGACTGATATGCAATCTAATAGTCTTGAGAGATGGAGTCCCTATCAAGGTTTTTTGCAGGAAGTAAAAGATAAAGATGGCAAGAGTATGGGGTATTTCGGTTGGAAAAATAAAACGAATTCAGAAAACCCTGGACCGACTAAAAAATCACACGGTGTGCAATATAAAGTACCAGCAGATGCGGCAAATTCTGCCTGGGAAGGCGAAGAGATTGCTTGCGATGTGAGCAAATATACAGACTTTGATCCTGTGGTAAGTGGCGAAAACCAATACTTCACCCACGAGCCAACTTTGCAAATACGCTATATCTTCCATATTCGCCCAGCAAAGGCTATGGCTGAGAATATCGTTAAGACAACCTCTACCGACCTTCGCACAGCAACATCTGATTTGACGATAGAGGACAACCGCCGTATTGTGTTTGGTGCAATGGATGATGATGCGAAAATGTCGATACGCGTAAATTATAAGCCGAGCAATTACTATTTCTATGCCCTAAAACCAAGCGACGGAAAACCAAGACATCTTTTCTCTTCAGACGAAGAGCATAGCATAAAACAAGCCGACTACGACAAGAGCACACTATATAATGCCAATAATTTTATATGGATTGCTTATGACGAGAGAAAGACAAAGTATACTTTGTTGTATTCAAGTGAAGCCAAACAAATGATAGAAAAAACTTCCATGAACACCTTGATGAATGGGGAGTGGTACAACTTGGATGGAACTGATACTACAGCTCCAACGATAACTTTCGGAAGTATAGTATATTTTGTGGCTTATGCCTACTATAATGATATCTCTATCAAAGCTCCAATAGCCAACTTTGAGGTGCTCTATCAGAACACTTATCCAAAGACGATGCAGCAGCTGATAGATGATGGCGACAATGAGCGTACACTTGCCTATTTTGAATCGCACTATAAGCAAGCCACAAATCCTATATCGTTTGACGCCGATAACGACAAGCTTACCGTGGTGGCTCCTACAAAGGAGAACAATATGGCACGTTATGCCTCAAGATGGGACAGACGTGCATATAGCTTTGTATATCCACAGTTGCGCGACCAAGCATGCCCTGTTAGGTACGCTTTAATACATGGCGAATATGGATTGTTTAAGAGTGCTAACTTGGATGGTATTTCAGACAATTCGCAAACCACAGCGGCAGGAAACACTTTGTACAGTTGGAATGCTCCTGGCAATCCAGTACTTTATGACCGTACGTATGCAATAACTAATGGCAAACAGTATGGATATTTCCTATATGTGGATGCGTCGGACGAAAGCCGACAAATAGCGTCTATAGACTTTAAGGCAGACCTTTGCTCGGGAGCACGTCTGATATTCTCGGCTGCGGTTACTGACTTTACAGCTTCTACTGCTCCTGTTGAGCCTCAGTTATTGTTCAAACTATATGGCATCATAAAGGATGAGAACGACAAGGTGACACATCAGCGACTGCTGACATCATTCACTACAGGCGACTTTAAATCTAACACGAAAGGCGATAGACAAGCTGGTACTTGGTTTCAGGTGTACAGCCGAATTGTGATGAGAAAGAATTCGGGAGTGGAAAACTATTCCGACTTCCGTATTGTGCTCGATAATATGTGCTCGGGTACTCATGGTGCCGACTATGCCATTGACGATATTCGACTATATATTCAGCATGCTAAGGTGGACGTGGTGCAGAATCAGCCTGCTTGTCCTGACGCTACTAACGGAAGTGTGGCTAATTCTAATATCACACTCAAGATTACCTCGCACTACGAAAATGTGCAGGCTATAACAGGTGTGGGCAAAGAGTCGAAGTTGTTTTATCGAATATCTGATATGGATGGCAATCCGTTTGCGGGCATCGACTATAATGGCGACGGAAAGGCTGACGAATATGGCGTGGTAACTATACCAGCCAACTATGATGCTTCTTCTTCGGCGTTTCAGATAGACCCTGAGGGACATGTAATATTGGTGATTGCCAACAGGCACTTCGATTTGCCTTTGGGAAAGAAGTTTTATGTTTCGGTGGCTTATCCTGATGCTAATGGCAATCCTGATGAATGGGGAAAGTTTACTGATGCATGCTCATCATATAGCGAGGAATTCAGCATTGTGCAGCAGAAGGTGGCTATCTCTGATGCAAACGGAAGTGTGGTTACTACGGTGAGAGTGTCGTGCGATGACAATAGAACGCCTGATGTGAAAATTAATGCAAAGCTCGAAACTGCCGACAATGTGGGCGGTGGCTCTATCTTGCTTAATAACGTGAAGTTCGACTGGTTTGTGGGAACTCCAGATGGAGCAGACAATAAGTTTTCTTCTATCGAGGGGTTGCAGCAGGCGTTAAGAAACTATCGCGACAAATATCCTGATGAGACTTCTCTTAATGCAGCATTCAAAACATCTAATCCTGCCGACTACGACATACTTGATAAATATATCAAGTATGTAGATGGCTAGGGAACATTGGTATTCTCGTTAAGCATCAGTCTTTAGTGGTATAAGTTTAATAAGCAGGGAACATAA
>ERZ1023666.960-NODE-960-length-10383-cov-7.619868_pt1 | contig 10383 bp, 7 predicted proteins | sample MGYA00380341_ERZ1023666 | MGnify/ENA primary metagenome ERZ1023666 (study PRJEB33179, sample SAMN07448983) | human gut metagenome | biome: Human-gut; feature: Human associated habitat; material: Faeces | host: Homo sapiens | place: India: Bhopal | collected...
CGATGGTCGGCAGCGTCAGATGTGTTTCAGCGACAGCGGTTTGCCCCGCCCTCGAAGGCAGGTCCGGCCGCCGTGGCACAGGCATACAGCTTCTGTCTATTACCCAGCGCCATCTCACCGTTGGTACCCAGATCGATGAGTAGCATGGGTTCCTCCTGCTCCAACATTTGACAGGCCAGTATTCCTGCTGTGATGTCCCCGCCGACAAAAGCAGACAATCCGGGAATGATATGACAGGAAATGCCTGCGATCTGCGTGTCCACAGCTCCGCAATGACTTACCCGAAAAGGAGCCCTGCCCAGCTCTGCCGGATCCCAGCCCATCAGCAGATAGGTCATAGTGGTATTCGCCGCAATGACCATCTGTATAGACTCCTTCTCCTGCAGCTTTTTGGAAAAACGCTGCACTCCCTTTTCAATGAGGTCCAGGACTTTTTTCTGCATATCCGCTGCTTTCCCCGGATCCCTTGCCGCCTCTATCCGTGAGAGTACATCGGCACCGTAGCTGACCTGTGGATTCACACTCGGAAAACTGTCCACTACTTTACCGTCTGCATCATAGAGCTGCATAGCAATGGTAGTCGTTCCGATATCCACTGTCATCAGCCGGATACCTTCCGTATTCTGTAAAGATAACGGAGGAAGCTCCAGCTTTTCCGTCACCACCTGCATCCCCCGGATCACTCCGGGACATCTGCCGCAGCCGGTGCAGATCAGACATCTGGTTCCCTTTTTCCCTGTAAGACTGCTGGTTGTATTATACAAACTGATTCCTCTCTTCATTGTAATGATAATCGATGGATGCCAGCTTATCCCTGATCTCCTGTTCCTTCACATCAAGATCATCGCAGAGCTGCTCCAGGCTTCCGTAGTAGTCACGGAGTTTCAGATTGATAAAGCTTAATAACATGACCGGATCCTGTGGTATCATAAAAAAACCTCGCTTTTAAAATATTATTACTATAACATCTTAAACGAAAAAAGCGAAAATGACAAGTCTGCCACTTTCGCTTTTCGTATTACTGTTTATTTATTTTTAGAGCCTTTCTCACATTTGGCGGAAAGCTTATCGTCCTCTACGGTAATGACGATGGTATCGCCCTCATCCACCTGATCTGCCAGGATCATCTTGGCAGCCAGGGTCTCCACATACTTCTGAATATAACGTTTCAGAGGTCGTGCACCATAGACCGGATCATACGCGTTATCCACGATGTACTGCATAGCCTCGTCCGACAAACGGATCGTCAACTGCTTATCCTCCAGACGCTTGTTCAGATCGGCAATGATCAGATGAATGATACCGCCGATATTATCTTTGGTCAGAGGCTTGAACAGGATCGTCTCATCCAGACGGTTCAGAAATTCCGGACGGAAATGAGCACGCAGATCGTTCATGACTGCTGCCTCTGCCTCCGGTTTGATGGTGCCGTCTTCGTTGATACCGTCCAACAGATAGCTTGCGCCGATGTTGGAGGTCATGATCAGTATGGTATTCTTGAAGTCTACAGTACGACCCTGAGAATCGGTGATACGCCCATCATCCAGTACCTGTAACAGTACATTGAATACATCCGGATGTGCCTTTTCGATCTCATCAAACAATACCACGCTGTAAGGTTTTCTCCGGACAGCCTCGGTCAGCTGACCGCCCTCTTCGTATCCTACGTATCCGGGAGGCGCACCGATCAGACGGGAGACAGAATATTTCTCCATGTATTCACTCATATCGATACGAACCATGTTGTTCTCGTCGTCAAACAGTGCTGCTGCCAGGCTCTTCGCCAGCTCCGTCTTACCTACACCGGTAGGTCCTAAGAACAGGAAAGAACCTATGGGCTTGCTGGGATCCTTGATACCGGCTTTGGAACGGATGATGGCTTCAGTAACCTTGGTCACGCCTTCGTCCTGTCCAACTACACGTTTGTGCAATTCTTCGTCGAGGTGAAGGGTCTTGTTACGCTCACTCTCGGTCAGTTTTGCTACCGGTATGCCGGTCCAGCGGGAAATGATCCTTGCAATCTCTTCCTCAGACACCTTTTCATGTACCAGCGACATATCCGATTCGCCGACCTTATTTTCCTCCTGCTCCAGCTGTTTCTCCAGTGCAGGAAGTTCGCTGTATTTTAATCTGCCCGCTTTCTCATAGTCTCCTTCCCGCTCTGCGATCTGGATCTCGTTGTTGATACGGTCTCTGTCCTCACGCAGCTTGGAAAGCTTATCTACGGATGCCTTCTCGTTATCCCACTGTGCTTTTCTCGTATTGAACTGATCCTTTAACTCTGCCAGTTCCTTCTGCAGATCAGCCAGACGTTCCTTACTGATCCGGTCATCCTCTTTTTTCAGAGCAGTCTCCTCGATCTCCAGCTGTGTCACCTTACGCTGCAGTTCATCCAGCTCCGTAGGCATACTGTCCATCTCGGTCTTGATCAGGGCGCAGGCTTCATCCACCAGGTCGATCGCCTTATCCGGCAGGAATCTGTCGGTGATATAACGGTTGGAAAGTACGGCTGCACTTACCAGCGCATTATCCATGATCTTAACACCATGATATACTTCATAACGATCCTTCAGTCCACGCAGGATAGAAATCGTATCCTCCACGGTGGGTTCTTCTACCATAACCGGCTGGAAACGACGTTCCAAAGCGGCATCTTTTTCAATATACTGTCTGTATTCATCCAGAGTGGTAGCACCGATACAGTGCAACTCACCACGAGCCAGCATAGGTTTCAGCATATTGCCTGCATCCAGAGCGCCATCTGTCTTACCGGCACCAACAATGGTATGCAGCTCATCAATGAACAGAATGATCTGTCCATCGCTGTTCTTCACATCATCCAGTACGGCTTTCAGACGTTCCTCAAATTCACCTCTGTATTTTGCGCCGGCTACCAGTGCACCCATATCCAGTGCAAAAATCTTCTTATCCTTCAGTCCCTGCGGTACATCACCTTTTACAATACGTTGTGCCAGCCCTTCCACCACGGCGGTCTTACCGACACCGGGTTCACCGATCAATACAGGGTTGTTCTTCGTTTTACGGGACAGGATACGTACCACGTTACGGATCTCACTGTCTCGTCCGATGACAGGATCCAGCTTCTGGTTTCTCGCTTTCTCCACCAGATCCTGACCGTATTTTTCCAAAGTATCATAAGTAGCCTCCGGATTGTCACTGGTAACTCTCTGGTTGCCTCTTACGGTAGACAGAGCCTGTAAAAAACGCTCTCTTGTGATGCCGTATTCCTTCCAGATCTCGGCAATCTCCTTGTTGGGATTCCTGATCATGGCAAGGAACAGATGCTCAACGGAGACATATTCATCTCCCATCTGCTTTGCCTCATCTGATGCGCTGACCAGTACCTTGTTCAGATACTGACCAACATAAGGCTGACCGCCCTGCACCTTTACTCTTTTCTCCAGAGCCTGTTTTGCACGGTTTACAAAGTGATCCTTTTGGATCTCCATCTTTTCCACAAGCTTTAAGATCAGGCTGTCATCCAACGTCAGCAGACTGTACAGCAGATGCTCCTGCTCAATCTCCTGGTTGCCATATTCCATGGCGAGCTTTTCACAGCCGTTGACGGCTTCTATGGATTTCTGTGTAAATTTATCAATATTCATAATCGTTCGCCTCCTCACATAAGGTTATGCAATTTGCAAGTGTTCAGAGCCATTAAATATTGCCTGCGCTTTGTTGAATGCCTGCATTCATAAAAAGCTTTCACAATATTTATTTGGCATAGAACAGACTCACAGGCTTTCTGTTTCATCTGTTCTATTGTTACTATAACACTTATTCAAAGAAAATCAATTAAGAAATTATAAACTTTATATAGAATCTTTGGAAAATTATCTTTTTTCTTTTTCCACTGGAAACAGCTGACACCATTCTATTCTGCATGGGTCTATACAGAAAAAAATGGCGCTCAGATACTTTTTCTGTCATAAAATCAAACAAAATGTTTCCCTTTGGGTCTATAGAGAAAAATTTACTTTCCAGATACTCATTTTCCATGATTTGAGTACCCAGACAACATTTTTTTCTGTATAGACCCATATACCGCAAAAATTCCTAAAATACAGTAGTAAAAAGTACCTGAGGATCACTTTTTCCTCTATAGACCCAAAACGGCGCTGCCCAGTGTCATGTCTGTAAACATAACATCTGAACAGCGCCATTTTTCCTTTTACGTTGGCAAAGCTGACGGTAAAACCTTATTTTGTGGTAATTCCCTTCACTTCATATCCTGCGTCCACCACAGCCTTGGTCAGTACCTCATCTGCCACATCGGAAGCCAGTTCCACGGTAGCGTTTTTCTGCTCCAGGCTCATGGTAACGGCTTTCACGCCTTCTACTGCCTCCAGTGCCTTCTGTACGGTTCCGGTGCAGTGGTTGCACATCATTCCTTCAATACTGATTACTTTTGTCATTGTGTTTGTCCTCTCTTTCTCCTGCTTTACATCTTGTCTGTTATTTTGCTCTGCGGGGGTCTTCAGTATGCACTGTTCTCCCTCCGCAGCTGCATGCGTTATCTCGATTTCCTTACGGGTTACTTCCGGTGCTTCCTTTTTCAGCGGGGTGAATCCGCTCTTAAAGCCTCTCAGTCGCAGGGCATTTCCCACGACAAAGATACTGCTTAAGCTCATGGCTGCCGCGCCGAACATGGGATTCAGCCGGATCTGGAACGCCGGATACAACACACCGGCTGCCAGGGGGATGCCGATGCAGTTGTAGAAAAATGCCCAGAACAGGTTTTCCTTAATATTGCGGATCACGGCACGGCTCAGCTTCATGGCAGTCACCGCATCCCGAAGATCGTTTTTCATCAGGATAATGTCAGCACTCTCCATGGCGACATCGGTACCTGCGCCGATGGCCATACCCACATCTGCTGCCGCCAGTGCGGGAGCATCGTTGATACCGTCACCGATCATTGCCACCTTGTGTCCCTGTGCTTTCAGTTCACTGACCTTTTTCTCCTTATCCTGCGGCAGTACCTCTGCCACGACTTCGGAGATGCCAAGCTTTTGCCGTACGGCTTCCGCAGTGCGGCGGTTGTCTCCGGTCAGCATGATGACTCTGACACCCATTTTCTCCCATGCGTTAATCGCTTCATAGGAGGTGGCTTTGACAGTATCTGATACACCGATGATGCCTAAGAATCTTCCTTCCTGCGCCACCAGAAGCGGTGTCATGCCTTCGTCCGCCATCCGGTTCAGACCTTCTGCAGCTCCCTGCGGCAGTGTGATATTCTTCTCCTGTAAAAATGCAAGATTGCCTACATAGAATTTTGTGCCTGCCGGGAATGTCACACTGTCTGCATCTGATCTTGCAATTCCGGTTGCCGGATTCTGTTCTGCGATCTTGCCTGAATTTTCCGGTACATCCGCAGTACTATCCCTTTTCCCTGCATAAAATACCGCCGTGGAACCATCCTTTTTTGCAACTTTCTCTGCATGGAAATCTGCTGCCAGAGCACCTTCCACACCACGCCCAAAGGTTGCCTCGAAATCCACGATCTCCGGAATTGTCAGTTGGAAGCTTTCCGCATATTCCACTACCGCCTCTGCCAGCGGATGCTCACTCTTTTTCTCCAGTGCCGCCGCGATCTGCATCATGGCATCCGCAGGAAAATCACTCTGATAACCGCCTACTTCTTCTACCTTTAACTTGCCGCTTGTGATGGTTCCGGTCTTGTCCAGTACCACGGTGTCGATCTCCTTAGCCTGCTGTAAGGCTTCCCCGGTCTTGATCAGGATGCCGTTGCCGGCACCTACGCCAGTCCCCACCATGATAGCCACCGGAGTTGCCAGTCCCAGCGCGCAGGGACAGGAAATCACCAGTACGGCAATGGCTGTGGAAATAGCGAATTCCGCGGTGGCGCCGTTTAGCAGCCATACGATCAGAGTGATCAGGGAAATGGTCATGACCGTAGGCACGAAGACCCCTGCCACCTTATCTGCCAGCTGTGCAATCGGAGCCTTGCTGGCGCTGGCTTCTTCCACCAGGCGGATGATCTGTGCCAGCGTCGTATCATCGCCGACACGGTCTGCACGACATTTTAAGAAACCCGATTTGTTCACGGTAGCGGAGACCACATGGTCACCCGCCTGCTTCTCCACAGGGACACTCTCACCGGTGATGGCTGCTTCATCCACACTGGAATTACCCTCCAGCACGATACCATCCACCGGTACCAGACTTCCGGGCTTTACCAGAAATACATCACCCTTTTGCAGGCTTTCCGTAGGTACTTCCTTCTCCTGTCCGTCCTCAGTTACAAGGATCGCCACCTTGGGAGCCAGATTCATCAGCTTGGTGATGGCTTCACTGGTCTTGCCCTTGGAACGGCTCTCCAGATATTTTCCGACCGTGATCAGGGTCAGGATCGTACCGGAGGATTCAAAATACAGATCGTGGGAATACTGCTCTACTACTGCCAGGTCACCGTAGCCTAAGCCATAGCTGATCCGGTACATGGCGAAAATGCCGTACACAAGCGCCGCGCCGGATCCTAAGGCGATCAGGCTGTCCATGTTCGGGCTGCGGTGCGCCAGGGTTTTAAATCCTACGGAGAAAAACTTCCGGTTCACATACAAAATCGGCAACAACAGTAAAAACTGTGTCAATGCAAAATTCATGGCGTTAGCATTGCCGTGCATGGTATTCACGATAAATGCAGGAACCGGAATCCCGAACCATTCTTTGAACATGTGGTGCATGGACACATACATTAACGGGATCAGGAACCCGATGGAGATTCCAAGCCGCCATTTCATGGCTCTTGCGTCTGCATCCAGCTTCTGCTGCAATTCCTGCTTGCCGTCGGCTGCGGACCTTCCTATACTTCCCGCATTCCCGGAAGTGCTCTGTCCGCCTGCACCTGCCGCACTGCCTTCGGTCATTACCGAAGCACCGTAGCCTGCTTTCACCACAGCATCAATGATTTCCGTCGAAGTGATCTTCGTCTCGTCATAGGTCACATCCATGGTCTCTGTCAACAGATTCACGGATGCTTTTTCCACATTTTCCAGTTTATTGACTGCCTTTTCCACATGCGAAGAGCATGCAGAGCAGGACATTCCCGTAACATGATATCTTTCCTTCATAAAAATAACCCTGCCTTTCCATAACCTGCAAAGTTTCCGTTATTTTCAGTGCCTTACCGCACGAATTTACAGTATTATCTGCAGTCATGCCTCTACTTATTTCAATTTTTTCACCAGATCCACTGCTTCCTCTACGATAGCAGTATTCCCCTTCCGGATCTCTTCCACCACGCAGGTCTCCATATGCTCCTTCAAGATTGCATAGCCAAAAGCCTGCAGGGCGCTCTCCACCGCAGCTACCTGCGTCAGGATATCTCCGCAGTATCGGTTTTCTTCCAACATCCGGCTGATACCGTTCAGTTGTCCCGTCATGCGGCTTAAACGGTTCTGTAATTGTTTTCTTTCTTTTTCAGAGCGGGGGGTTGCTTTCTGATGACAATGACAGCATTCCATACCCTTCTCTTCTAATCTTTCTTCTATTTTTTCTGCCATACTTTCTCCCATTCTGAAGCCGGTTCCTGCTATTTTTTCTAAATGCCCACATATTCTTTATTGTCCTCCGATCACATAACAGCGTTCAATGTATGTAGAAGGACTAATTGTTGCAGTTATGCAAAATACCCCACAGGGGTATCTTGTATAGTTACAAGATATACCCCCACAGGGTATTTGTCAAGAGGCACTTTCTAATTCCTGCCAGTTCATCTCTGACCAAAACAGATCCTTACGATCTGCATCTTCATGATTCTGTCGCCGGTTCTGGCGAGGAAGCGGAATAATCCGCTGACGGAAGGGTCTCGAAGATCATTATAGCCCAGCATATAGCCACGGCTTGTGACCTGCAATCTGCTGTCCCACTGGGAAAGCTCACTTTTCGCATCCGAAACCGCAAAATACGCGCCCACATCCTGAATTTTAGCGCTCTTTAGCCATGTCTTTGCTATCATCTTAACCGCTGTCCGGTTCGCCGCGTCAAATACCAGCACACCACCGGGAAAACTGTCAGCCATTGCCTGTACCAGCGTCCTGACTTGCTCCGTCAGAAAATAATAGAATACTCCGGAGGCAAAGAAAATCGCCCCTTCGGACGGGTCGATTTTGGTAAACCATTCCGTATCATTCAAATTGCAGGGAATATTTTCCTCACGGTCTCCGGCGGGCAGTAATTGATTGCGTACGGCGATAACATCCGGGAAATCCAGATTGTAAATTTTACAGCTGCCATTGTCACAGGCTCTGCCGGTACCGTCAAGTCCACAGCCCAAATTGACCACCGCTGCATCAGGATGGTCTGCCAGATAATTTTGTACCTCCCACGCAAGGTCATTCTGCCGCATGGCAACCTCCAGCGAACCGAAACGCTGCATCAGGCCGTGGGATTTTTTCTCCACCTGTGAAAAGTCATAGTCGATCTGGTCAATCAGGTGTACCGCCATCTCGTCCCGATATAGGTTCGGATACAACTCCGAGCATAGCTTCCGGGAATAAAGCGGGATGATCAGTGTCTCCTGTACGGTGTTCTTCTCAATCTTGTATTTCATGGACATCTCTCACTTTCTTGCATTTTTGCCATTTCTTTTTCGTTAGTTTTGTCTAACCACTGTATAGAGTTATGCGGTTAGCTTGTGCTAACTTTCGTATCTTAGAAAAGCCGCATTACTGCGGCCTTTCAGCTGACTGTTTTTGGTTTTCGTTTATATTATACTGAACTTATTTCTGTTTTGCAAGGTAGATTTCCTAATGTTTTTTTATCCGCGCTTTCTCTGAAGTAAGATTCCCATAGTAATCAGAAGAATTCCCCCGAAAAGTAACATGATCTCCGTTATATAAGTTGCGATGCCTTCTCCCGTCTTCGGTACTACATCCAATTCCTGCGTCACTGCCTGTGTTGCAGCAGGCTGTGCATCAGAACTGTTGTTATCGTTTCCTTTAGTATCCTCGTGAGAGCTTCCACCGGTACTGGTACCTGCGGTCGTCTTTTCCTTTTTCACAATGACATAGGTAGAAAACTGATTGGTCTCGAAGGTGACTTTTCCATCGATCACTTTCGTAGGCAATGCAGTGGTAGTTCCGTTATGATCTCTCACCACTACATAGTCATAATTCGCATCGTAATTGTTGATTCCAAGGCTTAAGGTAATCGGATTGGTAAATTCCGTAATCTTTGTTTCCCAGTTCGTGCCATCCACTTTGGCCACGAGCTGTTTCAGATCCAGTTCCACTGCCTGTGCAGATATCGCCCCTGCTACTTTCTGCTGTGCCGCCGTCATATCGTATCCGGTACTGTCGGCAACTGTCAGCTGAAGATTACCGCTTCCTGCTGCATTGGCGCCGTTGCTGATGGATGCGGACGATATGCTCTGACTCTGTGTATTGATTTCAGTCTTATCTTCTGTCTTTGTAAAAATACCTTTAAAATGAACGTTGGTATTCGGCATAGTAAACGTAAAAGTAAACATTTGAGCCGGATCCGGCTCTATTCTCAAACCGCCGTTTAATTGTACTCCTGACAGCTGATATCCATAATCCGGTATCAATTTAATGGTCACTTTTTTCCCGGCATCCGCCGCAATATGCCCGCCTTTGTCATCGCCCGAATTATTTGCGAATGGGATATCATGAAAATCATTGATTCCTTCTATTGCAATCACTGTCGCCCTGCCGTGTTCCAGATACGCATCTGCACCGTAAGTCTCCTCAGAATATCCCCAGGTAATGGTATGAATTATCGGATCCACCTGAATTATATAGGTCTTCGCCTGTGTCACCTCGGTCGCGGTATCTTCAGAAGTCCCCGGGATATCTCCCTGTAGCATTTGTTTTGCAGGATCATAGTTAACATATACCCTTGCATTGGTAATGCTATTTTCAACCTTGTATTGTTTTTCGCTAGTATTTATAACCTTACCAGTAGCAACCAGATATTTCAAGGTGGCAAAATCACTTTCCCCCTTCAGCTTTACATATACCATTTCATCAGTACATGCTCCCTCCAATCGGAACATCATGATCGGCGTTGGCGTCGATTCCGGTGAAATTTCCCCCGCCTTAACACTCTTCACCGACACCATGGATAAAAAAATCACTCCCAGTATCCATAAAAACGGAACTCCAAAATGAAATACCGATTTTCTGTTCTTTGTCATCTGCGCATGTCCTCCTTTTGTATATATATGTATATATACGCATAGAACATCCACTTTTTTCAAGTTGACATTTGTCTCAACCTGCCAAATCCACGCATTTTCTGCGTTCATGGGTATCACATCGTCAATCCATCTCTCATACCCGCGATTTCTCTGCTCCGTGGATATCACATCGTCAATCC
>ERZ1023666.967-NODE-967-length-10263-cov-7.227665_pt1 | contig 10263 bp, 9 predicted proteins | sample MGYA00380341_ERZ1023666 | MGnify/ENA primary metagenome ERZ1023666 (study PRJEB33179, sample SAMN07448983) | human gut metagenome | biome: Human-gut; feature: Human associated habitat; material: Faeces | host: Homo sapiens | place: India: Bhopal | collected...
CAATTCCGTCTGTGCTTACATAATCAGATGCGTTTACCACGAAGGTCATGGCTGCAGGCATTGAGAAATTCTCCACATCTGCTGTCATTTCCATGTAATCAGGGATATTTACATCGCCATCGAGGTCTTTGTCCTTGATTCCGAGGCTGTCCTTTAAGCCCGGAAGTGCATAGCCGAGCACTACGCTTGATGAGTCGCTTACCTCAGCCTTGCCGTTTGTCACTTCGATATTCTCGAAGCCATCACCGAGTACAAGTCCTGTTATTGCTGCAAATGGTACGGAAACTGTCTGCTTCTCGCCGTTTACTGTCTCTGTATATGATGTGGTGTTTGTGTAGTCAAAACGAATTTTGACCTTTCCTGATTTTCCTGCAAGGTCCTCAGGTGAGATTTCTTTTCCATCGAGGTAGTATGTAACCTTCTGTGTTACAGGCGGTTCCTCTGTTGCTGTGCCCTGGTAGTAAATATCCTTGCCACCGGCCTGCCATGTGAGCTTGTCACCGCTTTGTGTGAATTTTTCCTTGCCCTTTACGTTCTCGATATCTGAAAGGTTTGAAGCATCCTCCAAGGTATCCTTTTTGTCTTTATTTTTAAGGTGATCTACTACGATTGTTTTGTTTACGTTGCCGTTTGCATCTGAGATGAGATATACGCTCTCGTCCTTGTCTGCATCGTTATCCTTTAATGATACGCTGTCCATGAGCTTATCTGCTATGTCATCAGCATCCTTGCTGCTTCCTGTTGTGCTGTCTGCCTCGGCTGTGACTGCGGTGCTGTTCTTCTCTGCAAAAACCGCTGTTGCTCCGATTCCTGTACCTACAAGTGCTATTGTGAGGACTCCGGCTACAACACGGACAATATATTTACTTTTTAACTTTTCTTTCAATTCTGGTAATTTCATGTCTTATTCCTCCTGATTTTGTTTTTGAGGTCATATTTTTATGTTATGAGGGTCAAAAAGTATTTTATCCCTCATTTATGATTAATCAGATTACTAAGCTGTCAGGTTCTTGTTTTTAAAGCCTGCGCTTGTGGCACATATTACTTTGTCAAAAATCATAAACATTGACGGAAGTATAAATACTACTACAAACATACTGATGATTGCGCCTCGTGCAAGCAGTATACAGATAGAACTGATCATATCAATGTTTGAATAAAGTCCTACACCGAAGGTTGCGGCGAAGAAACAGAGTGCACTGACTATAACTGAGTTTGTCGAATCTGCAAGTGCCTTTGTGATTGCCGGCTTTTTGTCCATTCCGGTGTATCTGTTCTTTCTGTACTTTGTGGTCATAAGTATCGCATAGTCAACCGTTGCACCAAGCTGTATGGTTCCGATTACGATGCTCGCGATAAACGGAAGCTTTGTTCCTGTAAATCCCGGAATTCCCATGTTTACAAAGATTGCAAACTCTATGACCGCTACAAGTATGATTGGAAGCGATACCGATTTGAATACTACGAGGATGATAAGGAATATCAATACGATTGATACTGCACTTACACGCTTAAAGTCTGTATCTGTGATAGTGATAAGATCCTTTGTACAAGGTGCCTCACCGATAAGCATTGCGTCCTCGCTGTAATTCTTTACTATCTTTTTAATCTCTGTAATCTGGTTGTTCACCTCATCAGATGCTGTCTCATATTTTGATGAAACAAGCATCATCTGGTAATCACCGTTTTTGAATATCTCCTTTGCCTCATCCGGCACCATATCATCCGGTATGGTAGGTCCGAGTATTGAGTCAAGCGATACCGCAAGCTTCACTCCATCGACCTTCTTTATATCATCTATCATGCTTATGCTGTCTGCCTTTGACATATCACTCGGCGCAATGATGATATGTGTGGCACCCATAGCATACTCCTTGTCGAGTCTTTCATTGGCCTGCTTACTGTATGCACTGTCAGGCATGGTTCCTGCAAGGTCATAGTAGACCTGATCATGAGTGTATCCGTATATTGCCGGGATGAGCACTACGATGAAAATCACTGCAAGTATCTTATAATGATTTGTTACCCAGCTTGCAATCCTAGAAACATCCGGCATAAGAATCTTGTGCTTTGTCTTCTCGATTGCCTTATCACATGCAAGAATCAGTGCAGGGAGAATTGTTACACATCCGATAACTCCGAATACAACGCCCTTTGCCATTACGATTCCCAGGTCAAGTCCAAGTGTAAAGCTCATGAAGCAGAGGGCTACGAAGCCTGCGATTGTTGTGATTGAGCTTCCTGTTACTGAGACAATTGTGTGGGAAATGGCATGTGCCATGGCTCGCTTCTTGTCTCCGTCATATCTGTCTATCTGCTCCTGATAGCTGTGCCACAGGAAAATCGAATAATCCATTGTTACGGCGAGCTGCAATACTGCTGTCAGTGCCAGTGTCAGGTATGAAATCTGTCCCTGTATAAAGTTTGTTCCCAGGTTATAGATAATAGCCATTCCTATGCTTAGGAGGAATAACATCGGAACAATTATTGAATCCATTGTAATTCCCATGACAAGCATTGAAAGCAATGCTGCTATGATGACATATATAGGAGCCTGCTGCATAACAAGTGTCTTTGTATCTGCGTTGACTGCTGCCATTCCTGCTACGAAGCAGTGGTTTTTCACCATCTTATCCATCTTGTTGACGGCTTCCATTGTCTCATCCGAACCCATTGTATCACTGTAGGTGACGAGCATGAGCTGGCTGTTTGCATCCTTGTTGTTGAATGCATCGTACACCTCATCCGGAATTGCCTCTCTTGGCAATGTGGAATCAGCGATTGTTCCGTACCAGATGACATCATTTACACCCTTAAGGTCCTCAATGTCATCAGCCAGAGTCTCTATGTCCTGATCCTTCATATCCTCCAAGATCACAAATGACAACGCTCCGGTTCCAAACTCATCTACCATGATATCCTGGCCCTTCATAGTCTCTATCTGGCTTGGCAGATAAGAAAGGATATCAAAGTTGATTCTCGTGTTGATAAAGCTGATTCCCGACGGTATAAGCAGTGCAAATGCAACTATCAGTATCAGCACACGATGTTTTACGACTCCTTTTCCAAATTTAATCATTAGATTCACCACTCTTTCTTTTATTCGTATTGAAGTATAAAAAAAAAGACCGAATAAATAAATATTCAATCTCTTTGATTTGTCATGTGAGATATACAAATCCATCAATTTGTATATCCGATATGACACATATATGATATTGTATTTGATTTCTGACACTTTTTCACAGCATTTTCATATTTATATGAACGCATGCCTCTTTATGGTGTCTCTTTATGAGCTTGCTTAAGCCGTCATTTTTCCATGGCAATTGTCCTCTACAGCTCACTTAATATATCATCCATTGAGCGCGTAATCAGATACATGTATGCCTCAGCCATCTCCTTCGGCTCAATATCATCCATGCCCTGGGCTATCCAGCCCTCCGTGATAAAGCACAACGACTGCGCATAATATGTAGAAATCACCTCAGGTGTGAGCCAGCGGTATTTGGATTTCTTTCCTGTGCTCTTTTCGCTTATGATATTCATAAACATCTCGCAGACGCATTTCATGGCAATCTGATTAAACGTCACTGCCCCCTCCAGCTTTAGTGCTTTCTTGTAAAAAACACTGTTTGCCGAGATATTATTGAGCATCAGCACAATCGCTTCAAAAATCATTCCGGCATTGAGCAGTGGCTTGATGGGCTCAAGCAGCTCGGTTTTGATAATCCACTCTATCAGCTCGTACTTGTCCTGAAAATGATTGTAAAACGTGGGGCGGATAACTCCGGCCTTGTCCGTTATCTCTTTAATTGTAATCTTATCGATTGGCTTTTTCGCTGAAAGCTCTATAAGGCTCTCAGCGAGCACCAGATCTATTGCATTCTTACCTTGCTGTGTCATTACTCATCAAACTCCATCGTGACAAAGTAGCCCTTCTCAGTCTCCCTTACATCCACGACATCGCCCTCGCGGCTTTTGAGCCTCTCGCTGACCACGTAGTTTCCCGACATGGCAATTGCATGCTCTATCGTATAATAATATGAAGTTGGAAGCTTGCTCTCTGTTACCTTCAGATGGTCACCGACCTTGGTAAGTCCGGGTCTCTCCATCTTAAACTCCATCCGACGCATTCTGTCGCCTTTCTGTTACTGCTTAATTGTCCTCTTTTCTATCCTCAACAAACGTTGCCTCAAACTCCTTTTGCTTGTTGTATGCGCTCTCCGCCTTTGTAGCACGGCTTGTAATCCAGATATTTGATACTCCGTTGAAAATCAGTATGATACCGACAACAACAGTGGCTGTCTTCATTACATCAAATGCATTTGTCACACAGATTATTCCAAAAATCAGACTGATTATTGAAAAAATCAGGCCGACACTCCAGCCTCCGTAACCGTATTTTCTGGCATCCACTGCCTCAATAATGCTCCTGATGCTGTGAAAAATGAGCACCAGACCGATGACTATAGGTATCAGGCTCACCACAACCTTTGGCTGTACCAGAAACCATATACCCACTGCCAAAACCACAAGCCCCAGCATCGCTGAAAAACCATTCGTAACTATATTCAAAAAATAGCTGCACATATAGACCACTCCGATGATGATAAGCACTACCGCAAGCACATTGGCCACAATCGTGAGCACCGAAGCTCTCCATATGATAAACACCAGTCCCAGCGCTATGCAAAGCACTGATGACAGTAGAAAATCAGCCTTTATTCTGCCTAAAAACTCCTTCATACACGACCTCCTTTATATATCCTGCCCTACATTACTTTTCTAATTCTGTTCCTCTGCACTTTTCTTAACCAGGTCAAGAACAGTCTGAAGCTCAGCACCCTCAACCGGTGCAGCTCCATATCCAAGACGCTTGTAATCCTCTGTAATCTCAGCCAGCTCAGTAGTTTTATCGCCCTTCGCATCAATTACAAAATATCTGCCCTGTGATGCAGCATCATCCCACACGAGATAAGCACGGATTGCGCAGTTTGGAGCCATATCTCTTGTCGGGAAATCAACTCTGGTGACATTAAGCGTATCAGAAATCTGCATAGACATAACAGAGAAATCCTCCTCCATATATGGATACATACGCTTCTGCTGATATGCCTCCTCGTACAGCTCATCTATTAGCTTTTCCTTCTCATCGGCAAGTCGGTCCATGAACTCTTTTCCGCCCTCAAACATCTTCGCCGGCAGGAAAATATGCTCATACTGCATACGCTCGAAGATGACATACTGCTCTGCTGTCATCTGTACAGTCTTGCCCTTTGTCGGTGATGTAGGATGTCCCTCTCTTCTGGCCTTTTCCACTGCCTCAATCTTTTCTACAAGAGGCTTTTTGAAAATCAGATTGTGAGTGAACGGGTTGAATGCGATACCATTAATCTTTGACTCTTTATTTGCCACCATATTGTTGACTGCAAGAAACGGCATATTTACAATGCATGGTGACGGATGATCCTTAGAAAGCTGTGCCTTTGATGTATAAATCGGCATGAAAGCCTCTCCCTCACCGTTTTTAATAAATAGCGGAATCGGCTTGTTGTTCTCTCCGACATTTGCAGGTACCAGGAATCTGCTCTTAGTGCATTTTTCAATGAGCTTATTGAGCGTCTCCGCCTTTTTGTCGCTTGAATACTGTGTCATCAGCGCCTCAACCTCCGGGTTTTGCACCTCAAGAGTGAAGGCCGGATCATCCTTTAATTTATTTTTGATTATATTTTTATCCATTTATACTGCTTCTCCTTATATTAAATGCCCGGATTTACATCCAGGCATTATTTTAACACATTTCTTTTATCAACTCAACAATCTTAGTGTCTCTTGCTATCCATTCTTTATCAAGAAAAGCGCTGTTGGCCTTTATTATCTCATCCGGCGTAGCCCATGACAGATGATACTCAAGCCTTATCTCGCTGTCTGTCATCTGTGCTGCCACATGCTCGTCCTTCACATCACAGAAATACACGTAGGTGTGACAGTAATATATCTTGTCAGCCTCAAATATATCGCGCCTCTTTTCTATGACCTTTCCGCACTCCCTGATGCTTTCCGGCACGACAAGAAGCCCTGCCTCCTCGCGCACCTCCCGCGCCAGCGCCACCTCGTTGGTCTCACCTGCATCGATGCCGCCGCCCAGTATCTTGTAGTAGCCCTCACCGGCCTGCTGCATGGCAAGCTTGCCTTCTCTGATAATAACCGCGCGCACTGCGAAGCGCTCAAATACCTCCATATCATCGGAATAGTTGTGTTTGTCAAATGTATATAGCGTCCTCATTTTTGTCCTCCGTGTATTGGTATTATTCTACACCATTTGCACGTAAGATGGAATATGTTTTTCTTCATTAATACCGTTGATTTTACGCTTACACTCGCGACAGCAAACAAACCGTTCCAAGTGTCGGAAACTGAAATTTGATATTCCTAATCTAATTACCATCTTCACGTCTTTCCGTAAAGATGTCGATAAGCTCAATAAATGCCTGCATAAACTGTTTCTTTTCAGCATCCGTACATTCTGCAATAATCTCACACTCCTATTTCGGTAATACTAATGGCGAATTTTTCAATAATCCTGCAATAACAGAGTTGTATTTGGCTGTTCCGTAATCCTCAACGATGCTTGTTATTCTAGCCCCGGCATCCTTGGAAGAAGCACCACACAGAAAGACTCTCTCATCCGCTGTTCCATAGTCCAGCACGATAAACCGATCATGGAATATGCCACCAGTCTTCTTCATTGACAGTTTTACAGTTGGATATTCCTTACGGAAATCCGTATATTCTATGTTGTGAAGTTTATTATTCCCAACATTATCGCTAAATAAAATAATATTTACTCCTGTTGGAGAATTCTTAAGATGTACCAGCGTTCTTAAACCAATGTAATTATCAACCACATATATTGATGACTTTGCCTGCCTGTAAATAGACTCGTAAACCTCATCCGCACTACTAAATTTTGCATTAAACATAAGCCATTTTTCATCATCATCTGAAATAAAACTGTTCATCATATCCGCAAGTTCAGATTTCGTCACTACATCCTTCAATCCTTCTGCAACATCAGAAATCTGTTTCTCAAGAGATATCATATCAGAATTGATTTTGCTGATTTCAATTCTGTTATTTGCAGTCTCCATACTTAACTGAAGTAATTCTCTCTGACCGATTAAATCACGATTTTCTAATATGTAATCTTTCATTCTTTTAAAGGTTCTTATTAATGCCTTACTCTGTTTAACAGCCAATGGCCCTTTTAAAACAGTCATCAGCATATATAGTCCTTGCTCTGTAAATACATGAGGATTATATCTACTCTTACTGTTAAGATTTGCGGTCAAAAAATTTGACCGCAAATCTTCTACCTCATCATCCGTTAATTCGAACATAAAATCTTCATCAAATTTCTCAATATTATTTTTTACCTGTTGGTTGAATGCTTTTGTTGTATAACCATATATTTCAGAAAGATCTGAGTCTAAGATTACTCTTTGACCTCTGATTTCATAAATTCTTTCTTTCATATACTCTTCTGTAATTTCAATTACTGCAATCTCTTCTTTCTTCTCTTCTGCCATAAGATTTCCTTCCTTGTCTTGCGGTCACAATTGTGACCACAAAATCCATACAACCATTTTACGCAATGAAAATGATCTACTCATCAACTTCCACTTTCCTCATCTTGTCATAATACGCTTTATACCTGTAAATCGTTCTCTCACTGACATTATTCCTTCTTGCAATCTCTATCATAGTCATTCCACTTTCATAACCGGCAACAAAATCATTGTAGATTGCCATCCATTTTGCATTATGCTTCTGTCTTCCGCTTAATTTACGATTTTTATAATATTCCAGTTCTTCGCGCAGCTCGGCGTTTTCATTTTCTAATTCTTCAATTCTTTTTAATGCTTTCTCAAGTGTTATTACCTTCTCCACTTGTTTGTTCCTCCGTTCATGTCATTTTCATTTTGTCTATATTATATATTGCTAATCAGTATTAGTCAATTTGATTTTGTCATACAGGAACACTTTTCATATTCATAATACTTCTTTCTCATTTCTGCTCCACTTTCCGTACATAATTTGTTTTGGCAGACAATTTGAATTATCTGGAAATCTATATTGATGAATTTAACGATAAGGGAATTCAGATAGTAAATGCTTTTCTTGATGTAATGAGATGCAAATTAACAGCGCTTAGTGCCGATTCTACTGATCCATTTGCAAATGTATTTGATAATTCTCACATTGAAACAGAGCAATATTACATGAATATTCTATCAGAAGATTTGAAACCGATTGTCTCCGACCTGCGAAATATTCATATGAAAGATAGCAATACCGCCAGCGACATTGACTATCAAAGCATGGTCAAAAATATCATTGATTAAAAGAAATATTTTCCCGTTCCAAACCGGCAAAGGAGCATCGGAAGTTGAGACGGAGGAATCCAAAATTGTACAATCAAATTACTCCCTGTTTCTTCTTAGCCCTATTGTCACCACCAAAACGTGAAATCGGTGGCATAAGTTTATCTATGTCCGTTCCGGCTGTTTTGATTTCTCCATCCTTATCTCTAGATTAGATAAGATAGATATTATTCTTATCAGTCTAAATACTCTCTCTGTTTCATTACCTTGTCCTTTGAACACTCCAAGGCAACCAAAAAGGACATCCCTTGACCCGTAATAATTACGGTTCAGGAATGTCCTTTTTCGCTACTTAACAGTAAGAAAGACAAACGATACTACTTATCCACAATCTATACAATTCCAAAATGCCTAAACGCCTGCATGATTGCTTCTTCCTTCTCCGGTGTGCATTGTTGCTGTCTCGCATTTTCTGATTTAGGTAAATTAAAATTCTCTAAAGAGAAGTCAACGTTCACTTTTCTACTGTCGACCAGTCTCCGTTCCACTTCGGTCCGCGCTGAGCAAAGGTCCGCCGGAGCTTTAGCGCCCTTTGAAAGTAAGACAACAAACCGTTTCAATGTGGCTTGTAAATGGAAAGCAGTCATATGGTGTGGCACGCTTCACTGTATATCCATGCTTTGTGAGATACTTTAAATCCCTCGCCAGTGTTTCCGGACCACATGACACATACACCACTCTCTCCGGTGACAGCTTGACAACCGATGATAAAAATGCCTCGTCGCTGCCGGTTCTTGGAGGATCCATTATGACAACATCCGCTTTCTCACCCTTTTGTGCCATCTCGACCATGAATTTTCCGGCATCATCATTGTAGAAACGGATATTTCTGATGTCGTTTCGCTTTGCATTGGTAACTGCATCGCGGATTGCATCACGGTTTAGCTCGACTCCGATGACTTCACCTGCATTTTTCGCTGCTATGATGCCTATGGTTCCGGTGCCGCAGTATGCATCGATTACACGCTCCTTGCCGGTGAGGTGTGCCTCATGAATGGCTTTTTCGTATAAAAGCTCCGTCTGTACCGGATTCACCTGATAAAACGAGCCTGGTGAGATGCGGAAGGTGCAGCCGCACAGCTTATCCTCTATGAAGCCCTTGCCATAAAGCGTGATGTTTCTGTCTCCGAGCACCATGCTTGTCTTTTTATCATTCACGTTGAGCACCACTGTCGTAATATTGGGATGCTTTTTCCTGAGTGCTTTTACGAAATTATTCTTCGATGGAAGTATCGGCGATGCCAGGACAAGCACTACCATTATCTGCCCTGTTGCATAACCCTTTCTTACAAGCACATGTCTGAGAAGCCCATAGCCGGTGTCCTCATCATAGGTCTTTATCCTGAATGAGCGGAGCATATCCTTTATGTCCCTTATTATCTCATCTGACTCCTGCTCCTCTATCATGCAGCTTTCGATATCCACCACATCATGTGTGTTTTTCCTGTAGGCTCCCGCCACAATCTGACCGCGCCTCGTGCAGTCAAAGGCTGCATGAACCTTGTGACGATAATAGAGCGGATTTTTCATGCCGACAATCGGCTCCACAAAGCAAAAAGGCTTTAGCAGCTTTTTCATGTATGCCTGCTTGTTTTTTAACTGTTCCTTATATTCTACGCCCTGATAGTCGCAGCCGCCACATTTCTTCGCATACGGACATACGTTACGCGTGGTTTTTTCCTTGTAATTGCCTTGATTTCCCGCCATATCTGCGCTCCTTAAAATCAGCTATGCTGACTACTTTGTGTATGTATTATATAAGTACACATGATTATCTATACAGTGCCATCCGCTTGAAGCGCCTGCTGTCACACAT
>ERZ1023666.968-NODE-968-length-10261-cov-7.689496_pt1 | contig 10261 bp, 11 predicted proteins | sample MGYA00380341_ERZ1023666 | MGnify/ENA primary metagenome ERZ1023666 (study PRJEB33179, sample SAMN07448983) | human gut metagenome | biome: Human-gut; feature: Human associated habitat; material: Faeces | host: Homo sapiens | place: India: Bhopal | collected...
TATGATCGTCGGCAGCTTCTGATGTGTATAAGATACAGGAATGAAAATGATGCGGATATACATTTTTCTGCACTGGCAAAGGAATTGTCTGTTGTGATCCCGGTCAGCTTTTATGATATGGATGTGAATCGCCTGTTCAATACTGTTGCAGTGATCGATGCAGACGGAAGCAATCTTGGAATATACCGAAAGACACATATCCCGGACGATCATTATTATCAGGAGAAGTTTTACTTCACACCGGGAAATACAGGCTTTAAAGCTTTTAAGACAAGATATGCAACAATTGGAGTCGGTATATGCTGGGATCAGTGGTTCCCGGAAACGGCAAGAGGTATGGCTTTAAAGGGCGCGGAGATACTTTTTTACCCTACAGCCATAGGCAGCGAGCCGATACTGGAATGTGACAGCATGCCACACTGGAGAAGGTGCATGACCGGACATGCAGCCTGCAATCTGATGCCGGTTGTGGCGGCAAACAGGATAGGAACAGAGGAGGTTGTACCGTGTGCAGAAAACGGAAACCAGAGCTCTGCACTGACATTTTATGGTTCTTCGTTTATCACAGATGCGACCGGAGAGGTTGTTGAGGAGATGGACAGAGTAACGGAGGGGTTCATACTCCACAGTTTTGATTTGGATGAGCTGGAGAGTGAGAGAAAGAGCTGGGGGCTGTTCAGGGACAGGCGGCCGGAGATGTATGGGGAGAATTAGCTTAGATTACCCTAATGATTGCAAATTAATTTAAAGTTAATTTAAAACACAGGATACAGCAAAGACGCTATATCCTGTGTTTTTTATAGTTCCCTATTAGTGTATTAGAACATCGGAAAAAATACATATTATTGTTTCAACAGCACTTTGATGTCTTCCTCCGGTGTGGTAATAGGTGCAATCCCATAGTTTTCTACCAGAAAGTTCAGAATGTTAGGAGAAAGGAACGCCGGTAGAGAAGGACCGAGACGGATATTTTTTATACCAAGATGTAACAGTGTTAAGAGGATGCAGACTGCTTTCTGTTCATACCAGGAGAGTACAAAGGAAAGCGGAAGCTCGTTTACTGAACATCCAAATGCATCCGCAAGTGCTATTGCAACCTGTATCGCGCCATAAGCGTCATTACACTGTCCCATATCCATCAGTCGCGGAAGACCACCAATTTCTCCGAGATTTAGATCGTTGAAACGAAATTTTCCACATGCCAGAGTCAGGACGATACTGTCAGAAGGCGTCTGTTTTACAAATTCTGTATAGTAATTTCTGCCCGGTTTGGCACCATCACAGCCGGCAACCAGGAAGAAATGACGGATAGCTCCTGATTTTACGGCCTCTATTACCGTATCCGCATGGGACAGGATTGCTGAATGACCAAAACCGGTTGTTACCTGTGTGCCGCCATTTATGCCTGTGAAGGTCTGATCCTCCTTGTAACCACCGAGCTCAAGTGCTTTTTCAATAACGGGAGTGAAATCTTTCTGTTCATCGATATGAACAGTACCCGGGAAGGCAACCACTTCTGTTGTGAACACTCTGTCGATGTAGCTGCTTTTTGGAGGCATCAGACAATTTGTGGTGTAGAGAATAGGAGCAGGAATATGATCAAATTCTTTTTGCTGATTCTGCCATGCTGTTCCGAAATTTCCCTTCAAGTGAGGGAATTTCTTTAAGAGTGGATATGCATGGGCAGGGAGCATTTCACCATGAGTGTAGATATTGATTCCCTTTCCATTTGTCTGTTCAAGCAAAAGCTGCAGGTCCTTTAAATCGTGTCCGGTTACTACGATAAAAGGTCCCTTTTCCACCGTAAGCGTAACATCTGTTGGCTCCGGTGTTCCATAGGTTTGTGTATTTGCCTTGTCTAGAAGTGCCATGCACTTTAGATTGATTTCACCTACCTTGAGAACTGTTGGAAGCAGTTCATCCATACTTTCTGCGTAACCAATCCTGAACAAGGCTTCACAGAAAAACTGATTTACCTCGGGATCTTCAAAATTCAGGACATATGCATGATAGGCATATGCAGCCATTCCGCGAATACCAAAGAGAATAAGTGACTTCAGGGAACGGATATCTTCATCAGCATTCCATAGCTGTTGCATATCATATTCGTCAGTTCGTCCACAAGGAGACTGACATTTATTACAGTCGCCAACCAGAGAGGCTTTTTCTGCTCTGACCTTTTGTATCATATCTTCGATTGCTGCATTATCAAAGCTTACATTTGTAATTGTGGTAAATAAGCCCTCGATAATGGTCTGCCAAGTCTTTTTTGAAACAGCTGATGTGTCATCGACAGCTCTCGCCAGACCAATCAGTGCGCCTGTCAATTCATCCTGTAACTGTGCAGTATCTGCCTTTTTTCCGCAGACACCTGTATTTCCGGTACAGCCGGTGCATCCGGCCGTTTGTTCACATTGAAAACAAAACATATTTTTTTCCTCCATCAGTAGTTTTTTTATGTTTCTGACAGAATAATAGCGTTATAAAAACAACTTGTATGTTTGATTTCCAACATAACGAATGCTTTTGAAAAATATTTACCTATTTTGAGAAACAGTTCTTTCTTTAAAGGACTTTCTGCATTAATATATTCAATCAAGCAATTCAATCAATTTATCAAGAAATGCCTCTTCCCCAAAAGTATTAAGCTTGAAAAACACAGCCTGGCTTCCACCTGCCGTAATTGCAGAAAGGTGAACAGGCTCCTCGCCATTTTGAAAAAGTGTAACATTGAGACTTACCCTGTTACTACCGGTATAGCTGTAGCGTTCAAATACCCTGACGCTGCAACGCGCATCTTGGCTTCGAAAGTCACTGGAATCCTCCAGAGATGCTGACACACTGCCATTTATTATTCCGTCTTCAATCGTGGAAAGTAACTGGTCAAAATCTTTATTGATAATTCTCTCTATTTTTGCCATATACAAGCCCTCCTCTTTCATCATATATCATAATTGTGATAGGTTTTCTTAATCATAAGTATATCACATGGAAAATAAGTATGCACGAAAATAGTTCATCTACACCTATAGCCTGCATCTACAGCTTAAGCTGCCTTAATCCTTTAACAATAATAAACATAGTCACAAATTCAGCTGCCGGAAAAGCAAGCCAAACACCTGTCATGCCGAAGGCGGCTGAAAGTGCGAATGCGAAAATGCTTATAGCGATAAAACCACGCATGATAGATGCCGCAAATGCATATTTTACGGACTCAACGGCGCTTAGGATAGCAGAACCTACTATATTAATTCCGGCAAAAATAAAGCCTGTAAAGTAAAGGCGCAGTCCGCTCTCGGCATACGAAGCAAGCCTGGCATCGTGCTCGCTGTTGAAAACAGATGTCACAAAAGGTGCAAAGGTGCATATGAACAAAATGAGCAGTGCAGCAATTAAGAGAGATGAAACGACAGCCATCCTGAGTATCGAACCTACATTTTTTCTAAGTCCTCTGCCGTAATAGTCGCTGATAAGAGGCTGTGAACCCTGTGCTATTCCGTTGAACAAAGCTACAGCTACCAGTGACGTATTGGCAACCACACCGTATGCTGCCACGCCGATATTTCCTGCAAGCCTCAGGATAACCATATTGAAGACAACAGTTATGACACCTGATGATATTTCAGCAACAAAGGAAGAAACACCAACCTGGCAGGAGTAAAAGAGTCTCTTGACAGATGGAACCGTCGGCTTAAGCTTTACGGAGCATTTGTCTGAGCAGAAATGAATACAGCATATCAGGATGCCTATAATCGGTGAAATAGCGGTAGCTAAAGCGGCTCCCTCCATACCAAGTCCAAGCGGGAACATGAGTATGTAATCAAAAACAATATTAAAAAGGCTACTGAAAAGTGTGGCACACATGGCAATGGATGGTGCGCCATCATTTCTTACGAAAGCGTTGCACACATAGTTGCACATGAAAAACGGTGTAAAAAGCATGAAAATACGTGTATAGTTTTTACCGGTATTTATAATTGCCGAATCTCCGCCGAGCAGCCCTACGAGCCTGTCCGGAATGAAAATACCAATCAATATGAATATAACGCTTATCATAATACACCACAGCAGGGCATGAAAAAAGTAGCTCTCGCTGGATGTATCGCCCTTATTTTTCTCTACGACATATCTGATAGCGGAGCCGACTCCGATCATTGCGCCTATGGCAAAAATCAAATTGTATACAGGCAGCACCAGATTGAGCGCGGTGATACCGTTTGAGCCGACCGCTTTTGAGATAAAGAAGGTGTCGGCAAGTATATATAATGACATACCCACCATGCCGAGTATGTTTTGTGAGACATATTTTACAAATAATTTTTTCATAATAGCTATATTGTAAATGCATCTGTTATTTAAATCAATGATATTTTTGATTAGCTCGGATGTAAAAAGTTTCAAAATGAGACCTTTTGACTATTGAAATATTTTTCAAGTACATTATAATGAACATGTTGAAATAAAATTGGGATTACTAAAGGAGGATAATTATGGAAAACAATAAGCTTTCAACAGGTTTAACCGTATGGTTATGGATTATTTTCGTGGTGAATGTTCTTGCAGCAATTGGCGGTATTGTCGTTGCACTGGGTGCTTCAGTCGTAGGAGCTGCTTTAGGATTAGGTTCGATATATGTCGTACTGAGTTTCATTGGCGTTATACTACAGATTGTCATAACTGTTTCTATCGGTATTTTGCTTTTCGCACACAAAAAGATTGGTTTGGTGCTTATTTTTGCATTTGCAGCCCTGGGATTCATTGTAAGTATGGTTACATATTCTATTGCAGCACAGCTTAGTGCCGTTAATATTGTCAAAGCAATTATTTCAGCCATTCTTATGCCGGTTATTACATATTTATTTGCAAAGAACGACATTGCAAATGGTACAATAGCTTAGAGCAATAAAAAATAAGATGAAAATTGAATAATGTTTTTTTAATCCGCTATACGATAGGTGAGTATAGCGGATTTTTAAGTTTGCGCGCCATGGGCGCGCTCTAACGGGTGCAAGTCCCGAATACTCCTAGATAGTGGGAAGTGTATAGCCGAACAGCAAGGGTGTCTACCGTGAGGTAGAATCTGAAGGAAGCTGTAAGCAAATCTCTGGTACGACGAACAGAAATCACATATAAGGCTAGGCTACGAGAGATAAGTTGGCTTAAAGCAAGAAGAACAAAAAAGCAAGTAAATGTAGAAAATCAGGCAATAAAGCTTCTGTCAAAAGAAGAATTGATCAGGAAAATAGAGGTGATTAAAAAAGAACTGAGATCCTATACCTGGCGAGACTTGGAAACAAATGGTAAGTTTGCTAAGAATGATAAACTCTCCTTCATTACGGATGACATGCTTATAGCAGGATGCGATATAGGCAGTGAAACTCATTATATTAGGGCAATCGATGTCAGATGAAGAGAATTAAGTAATGGGGCATTCGAGTTTAGCAATACTTCAGAAGGCTTTGCGAATGCCAAGGTATGGATGCTGGCACTTGCGGCAAAAATGGTGCTGCAGCTGACAATTTAACATTTTATCCAGAAAAATATATTGACAAAAATGTGCAAATTCAATAAAATTATTAACCATAAGGGCACACTTATGGAAACATAGGGTCGCAAAGCCAGAGTCTAAAACAGTTACATGTAGTAATGACAGTTCGGCTGCAACAACCGGTGAATACCGGTTGCTGCAGCCTTTTTGTATGTATGAAAAGTTTATTGAAGTATGAGGTGAAAAGATATGAATGAAAAATTTGATTTTCTGCCACTTGGGAGCATTGTAGTAGTAAGCGGTGGCATAAAAAAATTTGTGATTGTTGCAAGAGCACTGCAGGTAAATATAAATGGCTGTAAACAGTTCTTTGATTATGCTGCCTGCCCATATCCTGAGGGAATGAATGGTGACAGGCTTATGTATTTTCAGCATACAGATATAAGCAGGGTTGTGTTTGAAGGGTATGTAGATGATGATGAGATAATGATGTGTGACAACATCTTTAATGCCATGGAGAAAACAGAAATAGAGCGCGCAGATGTAAGAAAACTCAAAAGAAGCATGGTGAACTGATATGGCAAAAAAGAATGACAGAAAAGAATACAATAAACTGAAGAAAAAGAAAGCTGACAATAAAAAACAGCAGGAACAGTGCCAGTCAGAGATAGATGTGCTTGATGAGAAAATAGAGAGGCTGAAAGCGGCATACAGGAAGCTGGATGATGCCAAGGAGGCTATTGATGATATCAAGCATAACCAGAGGAATATGATAAATTCAGACCTTTATCAGTGCATGTGGACAGGCAGCAATGCACAGGAATGTTATGATTCATGTGAGAGCGGAAATTTATATACAGCATATGACGGATATGTGTCAAATATAGATGTAGCGGAGGATGCCATCAACTGGGAAATAAATACACTAAAAGAAAAAATGAATGAAAAATATGGTGTGCTTTCAGGACTTGTTAACGCATGGGATGATCTGTGCACGAAAATACAGAATTTTTTCAATTAATAAAAGGGAGAGGAGAAATACGAAGATGGAAATCAGCCTTGATAATATGCAGGTATCTTTTATGACTGCCGGTATAAAAACAGCTTCTGATTCCGTAAGTCTCACAGCGGCAGAGACAGAAATCAAAAGCAGATCTGAAGCAATGGACAAATTTCAGGAAGAATACAGGCAGCTGAAAGCCTTTGTGAAAGATTACAGAGATACTTTAAATAATGATCTGGCAAAAATAGACCTGATAATAAATGCAATAAATGAAAATGACAGAAAACAGGGAGATTATATTAAAAATGGTATTGGACTATCAGATACAGCTGTGATACCATAAAACTAGGAGATGAAAATGGAAGGGTTTCAGATAAATTATACGGATCTCAGCGATCTGTTCTGGGAATATAAGCGAAAAATTGAAAATCTAATTGAAAATATTGATAACTGCATAGAAAGAATCAGTATGTTTACGGAAAATGCAGTATTTACAGGAAAAACCGGAGACGCAGTAAAGAGTTATCTTGGTGAAGCACATATAACAATCCTGTCAGGCATTAAAGTAACTGCACAGACACTGCTTGACAATATGGCAGCATACAAGGATGGATACCGTGCCATTGATAGCTCGACGAACTTCAAACTGGATGAAGAAGCAATACAGGAATTCAGGAAAAAGCTGGCATCAAACTATGAGGATACTGATGAGTATACGGGCAAAATAAGAAGTGCTCTTTCAGAAGTATCGGACATATCTGATGTGGGCATGCCGGACAGTAACGGAGTATTTGATATCCATGAGCAGATGGACAGCGACCTTATAAAGCTTGTCTCAAATGTAAACAGCTACGAGAGGGAAAATGTGGTACGGCTTGAAAATTCAGTAGAGCTGCTTCTGGAAAATCTGCAGTCATGTCTTTCAAAAATAGGCCTTAGCCAGGGTGCGATTGAGATCTATGAAACAGGCAGTTTTATCACAGGTAAAGATGCAGGTACCCTGAACACTGGTATTAAAATATTTGGAGACCTGCATGAGAAGAATAAAGAAGCATACGATGAAATCTATGAGACAGAACAGAAGATAAAGGATGAAGCCGAAAAGAGAAAGACACAGGGAATCTGGAGGATGGTTGGAGGAGCAGTACTAATTGCGACGGGTGCAGCATGCATAGTGCTGACAGGAGGTGCTGCAATACCAATAGTAGCTGACGTTGCAGTAGCAGTAGGAAGCGGAACAGCAGTATTCGGAGCTGCAGATGCCATAGAGGGCACTCAGGATATTTATTATGGAAGCACAGGTGACATTGACAGCACGGCAGTAAACGGCATAAAGGATGACCTGTTTCAGGGAAACGAGGATGCATATTATCTGACAGAAAATGCCTTTGCATTTGCGGCATCCGCAATGATTCCAATCGGCCAGGCATCCACAGCGGGAAATCTGACATTCAAAAGCACAGCAACAATAGTCGCCAAAGAAGGCATCTCAATGGGAGCCGGAGCCGGTGCGCAGAAGATAACCACAGATGTGACAGGAAATGATACAGCAGGAATGGTTGCCGGTATGGTTGTAAGTGGAGTAACTGCAAAGGGGCTGAATGGAATTGAAGCAGAGGCGAACAAGCTGGCGAAAGCCCCAAAAGGGATTGATGGAGTAACCGAGGAAGCTGGAAAAGGGCTCGAGGGAGCAGCCAAGGGAGCCGAGAGTGCAGCGGAAGATGTTGGGAAGGTTGTTGAGAGTGGTAGTTCATCAGGTAAAGTATGGGATTATTCTAAACAATTTGATGGTGAATTAGCTAACTTTAATGCTGGATATGAGATAAAAAACGTTATTAAAGAAGATTTGTATTTAGTTCAATTTCATTCTAATGCTGAAGTTGGTAGTGGAAGAAGTTTGAAATACTGGACTACTTTTGATGCAGCAAATAGAATTAGTACAGTAGATGACTACATGAATCAAATGGCGTTATTGAGTAACTGGGGAGCAAGAGATAATGTGTCTATTGCTAAAATACCAGCAGGAACAAAAATTAAATATGCAATTGGAACTGCAAAGGAACAAGTTGGAGCAATAGAATCAAGACCTGGTGGGGGACTACAGATATTATTTGAGAAATTTGATGATGGCTGGGTTTTAGATACAAGACCGTTACCATAGAAAGAAGGAAATATGAATAAATATGATATATTAGAAGGAAAGTTGACTGCTATAAATGCATATATTGATACTATGTGCTTAGAAAGTAATGCTACAATGGAATATTTGAAACAGTATAAGGAATATGTAAATGAATTAATTATTGCTATTCAAAATAGAACAATAAGAAATTCAAATGGTGCTGTGATGGGACTTATTAGGGGTGTTTCAGATTATGATGAGCTTTGTGCCGATGATACTTTTTGGCAGTTAGTAACAGATGCAGACAATTATTATTGTAATGAGTGTCAATCATTTTAATTATGTCTGCACATAAGGACAACCACCACAAAAATTTTGGGCCTTTAAATTTATCGGAATGGCTCTTACCGAAGCTGATAAAATCCATGGAGATTAGTTTAAAGAACTTAGGGCGAAATTTGCATCTGGGTGCACTTAAGGACATCCGAAATAAAAACGGAATATTACTTCTTCAAAGACTTAGAACATATTGTTTTCATAGCATTTAGTGTTGTGAAGACAATGTGTTTTCTTGTGACAATTTCAAATTCTTATTCAGAATGCGGATAATTCTTTACGAGCATATTAATCCATGGGAAGAATATCAGATGATTTATTGCTAAATTCGAAAACAAATACAAATGGTGCAAATAATCTGACTGAATGGAGAAATTTCGATGGAACAAGACATTCAGAGAAATTGAATCAGATTACTTTGGCAGATATGGAATTGATTCCCAATACAGCCTATGTTTATTTTGAATTTTCGGGGACGTCAAATGTAGGGGGAAATGAACTCAAGGTTATTAGAAATGTTCATGTTCCATTAAAATAGTAGAATGGCAGGTTAGTGCAGTTCCTCTATAATGAAAACAGGGAAGTCGTAGCAGAGAAGGACTACAGCGGCAACATCATCCGCTATATCCGTGGACTGGGACTGATCAGCTCCGACAGCGAGAATGCCAAGACGTATTACCATTATGTATGCGATGAGCAGGGCAGCGTGAGCCGTATCATCAGAGGCGAGGATAAGGAGAACGGAGCAGCCGCACAGGACAAAGTCTCGGACAGAGTACTCAATCATTATGAGTATGATGCGTTTGGTAATACCATAAGCTGTGAGGAAAGAGTAGCGAACCGTTTCCGATACCAGACCAGCTATGGGAAGTCAAGTGGAAAATATGATACTACAGCAGATTTTCTGACTAATATTGAAAATCGAAATGGAAAATTTTATACAGATAAAGCCACAATAGATAAAATTGGACAGGTTGAAGCTAGAGGAGAAGATTTTTCACCGTTGAATAAAAGGATAATGAGTTCCCGTGCATCTACTGAAGGAGGAACTTCTGTTGTATATAAATATAGTGATGAATTAGGAACAAAATATTTGATTCATGAAGTTACAGATGCCAGGGGATATATTATTCACAGAGACTTTGATGCTGTAAGAATTTCATCGGGACAATTGATAAACAAGGGACATTAGTTAGGAGGTTAATATGTATCATAATGAAATGGAAAAAATAATAGAAAAAGTAGTAAAAGGTGATATAGATAAAAATGTATTAATGGAATATTTAATTGACGATTTTGATTGTGAAAAAAT
>ERZ1023666.969-NODE-969-length-10258-cov-26.565716_pt1 | contig 10258 bp, 7 predicted proteins | sample MGYA00380341_ERZ1023666 | MGnify/ENA primary metagenome ERZ1023666 (study PRJEB33179, sample SAMN07448983) | human gut metagenome | biome: Human-gut; feature: Human associated habitat; material: Faeces | host: Homo sapiens | place: India: Bhopal | collected...
CCCCCCCCCCTTTTTTTTTTCAAGCAGAAGACGTCATACGAGCTTCGCGAGTGTCTCGTGGGCTCGGAGAAGTGAATAAGAGACAGCCACCAACTGGGTGCGCGAGGCATTGCCCATTGGCAACGGCGACATGGGGGCCATGATATTGGGCGGAGTGGCACAAGACCGCATACAATTCAACCACAAAACACTGTGGAAAGGCACCTCCCAACCCACCGACCTTGGGTCGTACCTGCCCTTCGGCGATATTTATATTACCAACCTCAACGCAAAGAGCGCCACTAACTACCGACGCTGCCTTAACCTGCGCACAGCCGTGGCCGATGTGCAGTACGATGCTGACGGCGAATGTTACACACGCGAGTATTTGTGCAGCAATCCCGACAAGGTCGTGGCCATTCGTTACAAAGCAAAACACGCCCGCAATCTGTCGCTAAGCATCAATCTAATCAATGCACAGGGGCTGCGTGCCACCTACACCGCCAAGGGAGCCACCTTCAGCGGCACACTGACCAACGGCATGGCCTATGCTGCCACCATGCGCGTCTGCCACAAGGCGGGACGCGTCACAGCCACAAGCGATGGCATTGAAATAAACCGGGCAAAAGAGGTTGTGATATTCCTTGCATGCACCACCAATTTCGACCCCACCCAAGCCAACCACCTTGCGGGCAACGTGTCTCAAATCATGGCCAACATCAGCAGCACAGTGCAGGCGGCAAGCAACGAGGGTTTTGAACGCGTGATGAGCCGCCACATCAAAGACCATGCACAACTATTCAACCGCGTAAACTTTACACTGCAAGGGGCCGAACACACACAACCCACCAACCTGCTGCTCACAGCAAACACCAACGGTGCCAACAACATGATCGACCAACTCATCTTTCAGTATGGACGCTACCTTACCATCGCCGCCTCGCGGGGTATTGATGTGCCGTCCAACTTGCAAGGGCTGTGGAACAAAGACGGCTACCGCGGGGGCGACGCCGTTTGGGCTTCCGACATACACTCCAACATCAATGTGCAAATGAACTATTGGCCATCAGAACCTACCAACCTGAGCGAGTGCCACATGCCATTTCTCAACTTCATCTGCAACGAAGCTCTGCGCCATGGCGGACAATGGCAGCAAAACGCACGCCAACTGGGTGTGGAGGCCGGTTGGGTGGTCAACACGGCCGGAAACATATTTGGCGGTTCAAGCAATTACAAGATTGGCAAGTATTCGGTGGTCAATGCCTGGTACTGCTCACACCTGTGGCAACACTTTGCCTACACCTGCGACACCACATTCCTGCGCCAAAAGGCCATGCCTGTAATGAAGGCGGCCTGCGACTTTTGGGTCAAGCGCCTGGTCGAAGCACAAAATGGCGACGGCACACTCGAATGCCCCAACGAATATTCGCCCGAACAAGGCTACGTGCAAAATGCCACAGCACACTCACAACAGCTTGTCACGCAACTCTTTGAACAAACGCTTAAGGCCATCGAAGTTCTTGGCCACGAGGCATCGGGCTGTGACAATGCGTATGTGGATTTACTCAAAAGCAAACTCAACAAACTTGATAAGGGGTTGCGTATAGACCAAAACGGATTGCTGCGCGAATGGAAATATCAAGACAACACGCCCAACCTCAGTGCCAACACCGACTTCTTTGCCAACGACGAGCATAATGTGTGGCAGGGCCACCGCCACACCTCACACCTCATGGCCCTCTACCCAGGCTTTAACATAGATCCCGGAAAGGACAGCCAGATATTTGCTGCTGCCATTAAATCGCTCGCCAACCGAGGCGACGATGCCACAGGCTGGGCACGCGCATGGCGCATTTCGCTATGGGCAAGGGCACGCAACAACGCACATGCCTACCAAACGCTGCGAGGCTTTGCCCACCACACCACCAACACCAATTACGACTGGCAAGGCGGTCTTTACGACAATTTGCTCGATGCTCACGCCACGAGCGTATTCCAAATCGAGGGTAACTATGGCGCCACAGCTGGCATTGCCGAAATGCTGCTGCAGAGCCGTCCCGACTCATTAGTTCTGCTCCCCGCCCTGCCCCAGGCATGGGCCAATGGCCAGATTGACGGACTGAAGGCTATTGGCAATTTCGAAATCGGCATGGCGTGGTGCGCTGGCCAACTGTCAACGCTCCGCATTCTGTCTGTCAAGGGCACGCCCGTCACGTTGGCTTACCCCCACCTGGCACAAGCCACCATTGTTAACGAAACGACTGGCGAAAAGGTCACCCCTAACAGTCACGAGGATAACCGCCTCAGTTTCAACACCATGGCTGGCCACACATACTGCATCACCCTGCCTCACTCAGCCACTGGGGGGCAGACAGCCCTAACTAATAAGTAGGTATTCAGAATTATTTTATACAATCAGTAGGTGTTATTTTCACATTGAAAACACGTTATCGAGGCGCATCTGTTCCTTTCGTTCTCGGTCACATAGCCCGAACACCAACTTAAAGGTAAATCGCTGTCCGGTAAAACAATTCTAATATTACTCAACTTTCGGATTTAGCTAATGCGGGCTGAAAGCCCAATGGAGCACATAGCCCAGGGCAAGCGAAGCGACACCCTGGGTATCACGTGTTGGAGCAGTCGCGCCCTGTAAGGGCAAAAGCTTTAACCCTTTATGTTGTATTCTTACTTGATAGCTAAATTCGCAGTCTTAAAGCGGAATATCACATGTATATTTTGTTCAAGAACTGCGCCATAGCTTAAAGCTTTTGCCCTTACAGGGCGCGACTGCTCCAACACGCGATACCCAGGGTGTCACTTCGCTTGCCCTGGGCTATGTGCTCCATTGGGCCTTCAGCCCACACTTGCTAAATCCGAAAGTTGAATAATATTACCGAACAGCAATAGCAGCGTTTCGTTTTGACCTTTCTGCCTCATCACCTCATCAGTCTATTCTCACCTTTGCCACAAGTTTGCGCAGTGTACCGTTGCCAATAATAGGGGCATGGGCATCTTCGGGATACATGACGTAGAACTGCCCCGGCACCACATCAAAGTACGTGGCTGCCGGCAGGTCGTAAAGGGCAAAATCGCGTGCCACATCAAAGGGTTCGCGACTACTTTCTGCAGCCAAAGCCTCAAGCGGACTCCACCCCACCCGTTCGCTACCGCTGAGCGGGAAATGTATGTCGATATAGCGGCGATGCACCTCAAGTGCCTGCTCCGCCTCTGTGCGCAAGGTCGCATCATCAACATTTATAAACAAGCGGTCGCCATCGAGCGCAATGCGTCCTGCCGGCACCTTTGTCAAATCGTGCGACTTGACATAATCTAAAACCAATTTGAAAGACGGGTGCAAATGCTCTACGCGCCCGCTCTCTGCCAATGTAGATAGTATCATATTCTCTATTGTTTTTTATACTGCATTATTTGCTGCGCCCCCTTGCTTACCGAGAGCCAACAAGCGAGTGCAATATTACGCACATTTTTTGAAAGCCCCCACACCCCCTCCACACTTTTTTGTGCAAACTGTCTGCACTTTGGGGGCAATTGGGTGTTAAATAATTCTGTTGTATCTTACCTATTATTTGTTCTTTCGTCTGAGAAAGATTATTTATCTTTGTAATCATTATTGACAATTCCACCAAGGAAGAGTCTATTGGTTTTTATCTCTGAACAACAACATTGGAAGATACAACCAACCAGCCTTCAACGGCCGATGCCTCATTGTATAATGGGCAGCCAACCGACACAAGCTTATCGTGTCCGAGTGCAGAACTTACCTCCTGTACGCCCTCCATATCTGAGAATGTCGGAAATGGGGTGTCGGTAAGAAGTGTGCCCACTGAGAACGATCAATGGTTCGTTCTACGCGTTTCGTATGGACGCATTCTCAAAGCAAAGACTTTTGTAGAAGCTAAAGGTCTAGAATGCTATATTCGTGCGCGATATGCTGGCCGAAAAGGATAAGCAAATACAAACCCTATTACAGTTAATGGCAAAATGAAAAAGTTATTATTTATGATGCTGGCCGCTTTCGTTTGTGTTTCCTGCTCAAAAGACGAAAGCGACTTAGCCCCTAACGACGGGCAGTATATCGCACGCTCCGGCGATATGGTTGTATGTATGCAGCTTAAAGGTGGTCGTTGCTCTTACTTTGCACCCTACATAAAGGGCCGTATTTTTCATAGCTGGACTAACGTAACTACGTCCGGCAGCTACCCTGCGTACATATATAGTATAAAAGATTTTACCGTGCAAGCGCGTTATAGTAGTCTCGATGCTTTTACGGCTACGCTCTCCGGTGTTCTCCATACTGAGGAAAGCGACGCGCTAAATACTGGCCAGTCTCTATATATTGGTGTGCCTGCCAGTATGCAGTTTAACTTAGATAATTCGATACTGGATGCTAACGGCGACGGGGTGCTGGATAGCCAGCAGTAAACTGCAAATTTTCAGCAAACAAGTTTTAAGTAATTGTAAATAGCTGTGTTTTAGGCTGTTATAAAATTCCTATTTATATGGAAAGAAATATTTGACGGAACACCATGTCTGTTTCCTAGCCCAAAAACAAGCAACGGCCCGGCATAAAGGAACAAACACTATTACGCATGAATATTAAGGCTATAAGCAGTAAATTGAAAGGGAACCCAACGATGGTGGAGGGTACGGTGTATTCGATGCTCGTTATATGCAGCATCTCGCATTTTCTGAATGATATGATTCAATCTATCATTCCTGCCATCTACCCTATCATGAAGGACAAATTCAACTACTCCTTCGCACAGATAGGCATCATTACACTGGTGTTTCAAATGACTTCCTCTATTCTGCAACCTTTCACAGGCTTTTATGCCGACAAACACCCACGACCATACGCCCTGTCGGCGGGCATGTGCTTTACCTTGATAGGATTGTTGCTGCTTGCCTTCGCCGAGAACTATTTTATTATACTCCTGGCGGTGAGCGTGGTGGGATTTGGATCTTCCATTTTTCACCCTACAGCTTCGCTTGTCACACAACTGGCCTCGGGAGGCAAAAAGAGTTTGGCACAGTCCATTTTCCAGGTGGGAGGCAATGGCGGTTCGGCTGTTGGCCCGTTGCTTGCTGCCATCATTATTCTGCCCTTCGGACAGCATGCCATCTCTTGGTTTGCCTTGGCGGCATTGTTAGCGGCTATCATCATGATACGGTTGGGAACTTGGTATAGAACCAAACTGTCCTATGTGGTGACACATCAGTCTGCGCAACCGCTCATCAATCACGACATCTCAAGACGAACCAAATATGGTGCTCTGCTTATTCTTATACTTCTCATATTTTCGAAGTATTTCTACACGGCTTGCATCACGAGCTACTTCACGTTTTTCTTGATAGACAAGTTCGGCGTTTCGGTACAAACATCGCAGCTTTGTTTGTTCGTGTTCCTATTGGCCTTTGCTATCGGAACCGTGGCCGGGGGCATGTTGGGCGATAAATTTGGCCGGAAGTATGTGATATGGTTCTCCATTTTAGGTGCCGCGCCATTTGCAATAGCCATGCCTTTTGCCAATTTAACGTGGACCATTATCTGCACCTTCCTGTCGGGACTCATCATTGCCTCGGCGTTCTCGTCTATCGTGGTTTATGCCACCGACTTGATGCCTGACAAGGTGGGACTGATAGCGGGCATATTTTTCGGACTGATGTTTGGATTGGGGGGACTTGGCTCTGCCTTCTTCGGTTGGCTCGCCGATAAAACCAGCATTGAGTATATCTTTCAAGTAAGTGCCTTCCTGCCGCTTCTCGGCATCATCGCAGGCCTGTTGCCTAACACGCAAAAAGTGAATAGGCGCAAATGAAAAAGCACGTTTTCACACATAAAAGCGCAAATTGTTTATGTTGAGGCACGAATCGTAAAATATTTTCTATACCTTTGCAAGCGAAACATCAAGAGCAGTTGCTACGCAGCATTGATTTGCTGATGATGGCAAACTCACCAACCGAGTTTACAGGAACCACGGTGGTTAAGGTACGATGTGGAAGTTTTCTATATTCATTAAAACACTTCAAACATTTCCTGACATGAACAACAATTCTCTTTACGCAGATTTTGCTGCGCGTTTTGCGAAGGCTTCACTTCAATCTCTCATTGACTCTTTTAATGCACAAGTAGGCTGCAGGGGCTGGGGCTCAGCTCGTGCTTGCCATGACGTGGCACTTATTGACGAACTGAAACGACGGGGCATTGACCTTTCGGCCATTAGCCAAGGTGGCAGCACGTCGTTTGCTCACAAGGTGGCACTTGACTCTGACGGACAAAAGCTTATTATTGCTGACTAATGAGTGGTCAAGATGCCTAAAAAGGCACTGACGTTAGTCCGACTCTACAATTATAGGAAAATCCCTTCCACATCGTCTGCTCTTGATGTGGAAGGGATTTTGCGTGTATATATGTCTTGCAGCACCTTAGTGTACAATGACCTTGGCGGTGCTGTTGTGAGTTGCTATGATATAGGTGCCTGGCAAGGCGATGCTGCAGGTGGTAACGCACTTGGCAACGGAACGGCCATCGAGGGTGAACACGCTGAACGTGCGGCCGTCGGCCAATGACAGGGTGCGGCCATCGGCACCATAGTGTATGGCCGGCGTGTAATTGTTTTGCCGTACGGCATTGATGCCTACAGCCATGTGTTCGGCGTCCATAGGCTGAATGTTGCATTTGCCCCATGCCAAATCGGCCTGGTATGCCTCTACACTTTCAGGACGGACGTATACCGTGACATCGGCACCAAACCAATCGGGCAGAATGTAACGTCCAGTTTCTGTAGCAAAGGGGGTGACCGCCACATTGCCGGACAATTCGGAAGAGAAGTCGTAGGGACGACGCATATAGTTGTAGATGGTTGCTATCTTGCCATTGTTGAAAGCCTTGCTGTGCAAATAGGTGAGCGTTTTGGGCAGAGTCACCTGGGTCAAGGCGGTAGCACCAAAGGCATAACGTCCGATATGGGTAGTTTGCATGGGCAGTTCGGCTTTTGACAGCAGGTTGCAGCCATTGAACACCTCGTCTTCGATAACAAGGGGCGTGTAGTCTGGACGCTCGGCAAAATTCACTTTGAGCAAAGAGTTGCACTTTGTAAACATGTAGGCGGGCAATATGGTTACATCGGCACCGATGTTAACGATTTCAAGTCCCTTGCACGAAGCAAACATATTTTGCGCGGTGGCAGCATTTGGCACGTTGTAATTGACACGCAGAAGAGTGCTGATGTTGTTGAAAGCGCTCTCACCTATAGTCATGTTACCATCGAGGTTGACAGTGCTTAAAGCGGTCCATGAAAACGCCTGATTGCCTATATACTGCAACTGTTTGGGCAAGGTGCAGGTGGTGAGCGATGTGCACGAGGCAAATGCTTTGTTACCTATTGCCAGCAGGCTGGCAGGCAATGAAACGTGTTGCAATTTATCGCGACCGTAAAACAATTGGTCGGAAATGACCGTTGTGCCAGCAGGCAGTGTGATACTTGTCAGATTACCGCTTTTGCATGAACTGCCCAATTCTATGGCTGCGCTGCCGAGCATGATGATGCTGTCTGTTTGCGCGTGCTGCCAATACCACTCAGTACCATACATGATGTTGAAACCTGCACGTGTCAACTTGTCGGGAGCTGATGTGACCTGCTGAATGTGTGACCGCATAAATGCGGCGCTTCCTATTTCACTGAGGTGCTTGGGCAGCGCCAGGTTGCCTCGCAACATGGCAGTGTTAGCAAAAGCACCTTCACCGATATACTTCAGGCTATCTGACAGAACGAGCTGGCTGATATACGATTCGCGGAAAGCATCAGCGGCTATACTGTCAAGACTAACAAGGTTGGCATGGCTGACACAACTCTCATTAAATGCAGCACTACCAAGTTCCTTGAGATGGCTGAGGTCTATCAAACCGATGGCTGCACGCTGGAAGGCTCCACTGCCTATGCGCTCCACACCATCAAATGGGTGTTCAACAAGTTTTTCGCAACCATAAAAAGCGTCTTGCTCAACCTCTGTTATTTTGCCTTGGCTTGTTACACTCACCAATTTGTTGCAGTTGAGAGCGAAATGGTCGCCCACACGGGTGAGTGATGTAGGCAGCACAATGCGCTGCAACTGGGTCATGTTGGCAAAGGCTCCGCCAAGATCGAGCGTATATTCCTTTACATAGTGGTTGGAACCACCAAGGCCTGTTGATGATGAAGACTCCTCGGTTCGCTCCTCATCGGAGAGGTAATAAGTGGTGGTTTCCGCACCAAGTCCTATTTGGTAGCGGTCGGTCTCGACTGTGCTGTAAGCGCCGCCATCGGGCACAAGGGTCACATCGGCCAAATCGATGTCTAAAAGTTTAGCAAGGCGGCCGGTGCCAGCACGCAAAAGAGCCAAGTCCTGCGAATTGATGGGGCCTACGAACTTGAGTCGGCTGATGTGACTGTAATATGCAACTTGGCAACGCCAGCCGGTAGATTTTTGGTTGCATTGACATGAGCAAAGAGCGTGGTTTCGCCAGGTTTTTCACCCAAAATCATGCTACGATTGCCTTCAGCGCAATTAAAAGCGGCTATGGCTGGATTGTCGATACTATAGCTTGTGGAGTCGCTAATAATACCATCTGTATCACCTACCATATCAGGCAGTTCCACCTTTTCACCTTGCTTAATGGTCACAGTTGCGGGGTCGAAAGAAACGTTTCGCTGTTCTGCACAGTCAACTGACAAACTGGTGAGATAAAACGTGGTGGAGCTGCCTTTATAAAAATAGATGTAGAGCGAGCCACTCGTCGTGTTAGCTACATAGTCATAACTGCCACTTGGGTAAAAACAGGCTGCCTTTACATTGAGTTCGTTATAATAGCTATTTCCATTTATCTCAACACGCTCGATAAGTACTGCCTGGCTCATCGTTTCGGTACCATCGGCAGACGATGAGCCTTCTAAAGTGATAGACTGTACATAATTGTAGTTTTGTGTACCAGTGATGGTAACATAACCTTCAAAACCGGCGAATACCAATGCTGGTTTGCCCGACACGGGGTCGGTGCCAAGTTTGCAAATGTTTTCGCCACCATCGGCAACAATATTAAATTTCTGTTTTATTTGTCTGGGAGTATACGTTATGCGTTCGGCCCACACAGGGAGTGCTACGATGCTGCATATCAAAAAGGCTATGAATTGGCGCCATGCCTTTGTTGATGTCTCTCTAAAAATCATTAGGGGGGATAATTTCTGCATAAGCTACAATAGGATTTGCTTGTGTTAACTTTGTTTGTATTTGTTGTCTTTTGTACAAAGGTATGGACTTTTGCTTGAAACGCCAAAGACACGTGAGAATATAATCTCGTTAAAAGGCGAAAATTCCCCACGGAATTTTTCAAAGCTTTACAAGGGGGATTTTAATACAACAGGTTTGACGTTGTGTCAAGCTATTGATTACAAACCATAGCTAAAACCTGCTGACTTCGTCAATGCATCACCCAATCGAAAAGCGATGAGTTCGTATTTTTGACCGGGGTGACACATTGACGGAGTCAGAAAATATTTGCCCATTCCACCGATAGCCCACCTATAAATGAGTATGTGTGCTTTTACTGCCATCTTACACTTTTTGTATGTAACAAGTTGATACACAAATATTTCGAGAGTGTAAGATAAGTTCAAAGTATCATACACTCCCCTGCATACATCTTACACTTCACACCCTGCTGTCGCACAGTTGAATTGGACGTATGCGGTGGGGTATACGCCACAGGGACGTAGAAAAATCTGTTGGAGCAACAGACTTTTCTGCTCCCCTATGCCGTGGTATCAACCTCCCGTGCTTGTGCCGTGTGGCAGCGTGTGGGGTGTATAGGTTGTGTGTAGGTAAAATTTGTAGCATCTTACACTCAGCAAAGTATTGATAATCAGTGAGTTGTAGCGTATTAGTGTAAGATGCAAGATACTCAGTGTGTAAGATATTGTAGTATGGTAAAAGGTCCCAAGTACCACTTTTTCGTCTTGGTTCTTTTAGCGTAAACATGCGAACGGAGTCAAGCGCTATCACCAAACGCTATCACCAAACGCTAACTCTAAACGCTAATTCTAAACGCTAATTCTAATGGGGGCGACGCGTCTCGCGTCGGGATAATGAAAGAAAAGAATTATTGCTATTCGGTAAAACCACTCTGATCTTATAGCACACGGATCGCACCGATTGCACGGATTCTTTCGCTCACGCAACGTGCTTTAGCACCACGGAGATGACGGATTTGACGGATTTTGTG
>ERZ1023666.971-NODE-971-length-10242-cov-10.774713_pt1 | contig 10242 bp, 9 predicted proteins | sample MGYA00380341_ERZ1023666 | MGnify/ENA primary metagenome ERZ1023666 (study PRJEB33179, sample SAMN07448983) | human gut metagenome | biome: Human-gut; feature: Human associated habitat; material: Faeces | host: Homo sapiens | place: India: Bhopal | collected...
CGAATCCTGCACCTACAGCCGAGGAGCAGAAGGGGGCAGCCGACATCGAGGCTGTGAAGCAGAATATCGCCGGGGTCCGTACCGTTCGCAACCAGAAGAACATCGCTCAGAAGGAGCAGCTCTCACTCCAGGCAGTGGGCAAGAACGACTTCGAGGCTTACAACGACGTAACTCTGAAGATGGCCAACCTCGACAAGATAGAGGTCATCACCGAGAAGAGCGCCGATGCATCCAGTTTCATGGTAGGTACCGACGAGTTTGCCGTACCATTGGGCGACCTTATCGACGTGGCTGCCGAGATAGAGAAGGCTGAAGCACAGCTCAAGCACCTTGAAGGCTTCCTGATGGGTGTGCGCAAGAAGCTCAGCAACGAGAACTTCGTGGCTCACGCTCCTGAGAAGGTGGTGGCTCTTGAGCGCAAGAAAGAAAGCGACTCTGTAGAGAAGATCGCAGCCCTCAAGGCTACTATCGAAGAACTCAAGAAGAAGTAACAGACTATTTTTTTTCAATGTTAAATGTTGAATGTTAAGTGTTAGACGAGGCTGCTCTTGCCATCTTAAGAACAAGACTTTACAAGGGCGCCACGACTTAACATTTAACACTTAACATTTAACATTTTTCGTATCATGACAAGAAAGAAGCTTTTCACCTTATTTATATATGTATCCTTCGCCCTGATGGGACTGACGGGCTGCAACGACGAGGCTTTCGACATCGACAGCGTCAACAAGCAGACCTTGCTCATCATGTATCCATGGTCGGGAACCGAAAACTCGGCAGGACTCTACAGCGATATGGTCAACAACCTGAACCAGATAGAGAATGCCATCAAGAAGAACAAGGGACTAAAAAGCACAAGGGTATTTGTGTTTATGAGCACATCTGCCACAGAGAGTTCGCTCTTTGAGCTGACTTACAACTCAAGCACCTTTACTGTAGAGCATCAGATGCTGGAAAACTATACCGGCACTGCCTACACCACTACGGAAGGACTGACAGACATCATCGGGGAGGTGAAACAGCAGGCAGAGGCACTCAACTATGCCCTGATTATCGGAGGACACGGAACAGGATGGAACAACATTTCCGACTGGACCGACTATCCCAACCAGGCCAAGAGAAAAGCTGCACTCAAGACCCGCTCTTTTGGCGGACTCGACAACACCTATGCCATCAACGTATCATCGCTGGCGCAAGCCATCGAGACCAACGGCATCAAGATGCAGTACATCCTCTTCGATGCCTGCTATATGAGTAATGTGGAGACGGCTTACGAGCTGAAGGATGCCACCAACTTCCTCTTGGCTTCGCCCAATGAGATTATGGCAAAGGGACTGCCCTACGAGGATATCTGGAGCTATCTCAACACGACAACTCCCAACTACGCAAGCATCATCTCGTCGTACTACTCTCATTACAACAGCACCTCTACCCCATACGCGAGCCTTGCTGCCATCGACTGCCGACAGATGGACAAGTTGGCTGCCATCATGAAGGAACTGAACAGCAAGTACACCATCACCACAGAACGCCTGGCTGGCGTGCAGACAGAAGACGGATACACCCCCAACCTGTATTACGACTTGGGCAACTATGTAGACAGTCTGAAGCCCAACGCCTCGATGAAGGATCAGTTTGCCACTCAGCTGAAAGCCACGGTAAAAGCCGCACAAAGCACCGCAGAAGTGTACAGCAACATCAATGCGACAACCATCACCGTCAAAGACTTCTCGGGGCTTACCATCAGCGACCCCAGTTCGCATCCCGTGGCTCTCAGAACCAAGAAACAGACCAAATGGTGGAAAGCGACGCATGAGGGAGAGTGAAGAGCAAAGAAGTTAGGAGGAAGTTAAAGAAAAACAAAAATAAACAGACAGAAACAATGGAATACTTCATCGTAGAAAACGGAAAGCAAGCCGGACCATTCAGCATAGCCCAGCTGGCAGAAAAACATATCAAGCCTGAGACTTTGGTATGGAAAGAAGGTATGGCAGACTGGACTCCAGCCTGGAAAATAGCCGAACTGAAATACATTCTCGCCGAAGGCAGTCAGCAAACAGGAACTACTGTGCCTCCTGTTCCTCCTACAGCCAATCAGGCGGAAGATATGAGTCAGCCTGCAGCAGAAACAGAGGAAAATGAGAACGGGAAGGACAGCGACAAGAAGCCTAAGAAAAAGAAATCTTACTGGAAATTCTTCGTAGGACTCTTGGTTGTGATTCTGCTCATCCTGGCATTCACCAACCCCGGCAGAGACACTCATAAGCAAGCCGTAAAGGAGGAAGTCGGCAAGGTGATAGACAAGGCTACAAACATCAGTGACGACTTCATCTTCGCCGATGGCCTGCGCTCGTTTGCCAAGATGATCTCGAACAACATGATAGATGCTGCCTTCGACCAGCTTTTCGAGTACCACAACTACATCATCTTCTCGAAAGGCACCGTCAGCTTCAATGGCAAAAGTCACAACGTAAGCTTCGGAATTCTGGGCAAGGTATACACCATCAATGCCGATGATGCTATCAAGGCAATGGAAAATGTGGAACAGCTCAACAGCAACGACTCATCTGAAAATGCTGATGACAATCAGTCGGCAAACAACTCTTCAGACAACACCAACCTGCAGTCACAGCTCGAAAACAAGACCAACGAGGCTATTGACAAACTGTCCGACAAGGTCAGCAAAAAGGTGGAAGACAAACTCAACGAAAAGTTGGAAGAACTCAACGACTCCTCTAATATCGACAAGATAGTAGACAAGATCCTCAGCTTGTTCTAACAGGCCTCCCTCCACGAAGTGGCAACACATATAAAAGCGACAATACATCAAAAAGCCCTACCCCCTTTAGCGGGGCAGGGCTTTTTTATCTCCATTAAGCACATAACTGCTGTCATATGACACTCATAAAAAAAACGCAATAGGCTTCGAGCTTAAACGCAATAGGCTTCGAGCTTAAACGCAGGTGCTTTCAATAGTCAATGAAAGCACTTGCGTTTTTCAATAGAGAATTTCCTCCTGAAGTTTCACATTTATGTTATTCAGACTTCAACACCTCTCTCAACTTATCTACTCCAGGAAAACTTGTTGTCTGATAAGTAATCTTTCCTTCCTTGTTTACAACAAAATAAGTAGGAATACCTGAGAAATGATATAGGTCACTAAGAGCATCAGCCTGCTCCTCTGTCAACCGCACATGCACTCCACTTATCGTCTTTATCATCTCGCCCCATTTGCCAACAGGCGATGAAGCATCTGCAATATAAACATACACCACATCGGTGAGCTGTTCTTTTAAAGGACGAATGGCCGACATGGCAGCCCTGCATGGCATACACCACGTGTTCCAAAAATCAAGGAGCAGAGTTTTGCCTTTATACTTATTTATGATTGAGGGAAAAATCTGTTTGGCAGACATCTTGGGGTCTATGTCTATAATGCTGTATACAGAACTGGAATTGGCTGTCTTTATCATCTCGGCCATTTTTTCGTCGGAAGACTTTTGCTGGGACTTCAAGTCTTCATTGTCGGCAAAAAGCAATTCCCTCACCATATCATTGGCAATACTATCGCGAGCTGCCGCCATCTGCTGTTCGGTGAGAAGATGCTTGCGTCCTAAAGAACGGCTGAGACGCTTTCCGACAGCTATATCATCCACCAATGGGTCAGCCGCCATATATTGGCGACAGAAACTTGACGTAAAGTCTGCAAGAAAAGAATAATAACGCTGATTCTTGGAACGAAGGATTGGGAGTTGCTCCAATGTTTTGAAATACGACAATGTGTCAACACTCAGGTCGGCACGTCGCACTCCTGTCTTGCGCACAATCATAGGAGCCATGGCTATATTGTTCTTAAAACCAAACAACGCCGAAGCATAATTCATGGAAAGATAACTATGCGCCAAAGTTCGGGTGGCAACGCTGATGGTTGCATCAGCATCAATAGCATGTAGTTTTTGCTCATAAACCTTCTGCACATAATCACGATATTGCAATGGTGTCATACCACAAATGTCATCAAAGAAAGTTTTGCCATAGACATCAAGCTTTTCCTTTACACTCTGCAACTCTGTATCGACAGCAGCATATTTTCCTTCAAACCAAACATATTTCTTGACGCTTGCATCATCTGCAAAGAGATGTGTAGCGGCAAGTGCCTGTGTCGTAAGGTCAATAATTACAGTAGTCGTGTCGTGAGGCACTGCAAGAAACGGAATCTCCATTCGGTTAACCCGAATGGTTGCTATTGTCGGTAAAATAGCATTGGCACTTATGCTGCATGTTCCATCCACGCTGATAGAATCGTGGTCGAACGGCATACGCTGTGGTGAGAACCAATTTTCCACGAGAACATCAAGTGTGGTACCGTATTCAGGTTTATACCCTACCAAGCGCACATTCACAACAGTCTTGCCAAGGTTGAGATCGGTAGATGGCAATTCTACCTTTTTGTCAAATACTTGCTGTAACAAGTGCTGCGGAATGTCATCCTGCGGCCGTCTGCCGTCGAGGCGCACTCCGTAAATGTTCCAACCAGAGTTGTCGGCTATTTCACGGAAATCAAACTCCGTCGTGGTCTCGGGCATTGGTTTAAAACGCAAAGTAGCAGAAACGTACCCACACTCAGGTACTTTCACAAAAACACCTTTTGGCAACTGCGGACTACCCAGATAAGCATACGTCGCACCATTGGCTGCAAGAACGGCATGGGAATCGATACTAACCTTGCCACTGGCCTGATAGATTTTTACGTCAAGAACTGTAGCTTTCTTGTCGAGCGTCACACGCTCGATTTCTAATTTATGATTGTTGGAGGCGAAGAAGTAAGGACGCTCAACAACTCGCTTGGCTTGTGCCGCTGAAGAAACGACCAACATCAGAAAGACAACAAGCGATAAGGCTTTCTGACTAAAATACATTGTTTTCATTTAATGTGTATATTTGAATTCTTTTTCCCTCAAAAAAGGAATAGCTGAGCTATTCATAGTCATCAATCACGGAATTGACGAAATCCATCATGGGCTTTGCCACACGGAAGATGTCTGCCGACTTGCTGAGCCAAGCTTCATCGGCAAAGAATTCGTCGGGCACACGGACCCAGGCACAATAGTCCTTCATCTTCAGATAGTCGAGAAACTCATAATCCTTGGGAAAATCCTTGAGAGCTTTCTTCAACATATTGACTCCGAAACCTTTGTCGCTTATCTCGTCATCGTCCTTCCATACACCCTCACCAGGATAACCGAAAGTCTTGACAAACCTGCCATTCTCCACAGCACGTCGCCATTCGTCAATGTTACCCATAATCTCGTTGCGGCACGAGGTAAGGATATTCGTAGGTAGACAGTAGGCACCGACTGCCAAAAGGCAATGTCCTGGCTCTACATGAATATAGTAGCCACCACGAAGCGACTTCTTGCCGTGAGCACAAATGTAGGCTCCGAAATGGCGCTTATAGGGCGACTTATCGGAAGAAAAACGTATGTCACGATAGAAACGATACGTACAGTCTTTCACCTGCAAGTGGGCTATTTCGTCATCGAAACCGGCATAGTGGTCGATGGCCTTCCTGATGCCTTCCTCGAAATCAGACTTGGCTGCCAGATACTCTGCCTTGTGTTCCTGGAACCACTCACGGTTGTTGTGAGCAGCCACATCCTGCAAAAAATGATTGATCTTCTTGACATTCATCTTATATGTATTGCTATAGTTTACTGTTTTTCAGACGTTTGGGACAATGCTCGTTAAAGAAACACTGCTCGCATAGCGGTTTGGCACTCTTACATATATAGCGGCCATGCAACAGGAGCCAATGGTGCGCGTTGGGAATATCGGCTTCGGGAATGTTAGCCATCAGACAGTCTTCTACCTTTCGCGGACTGTCGGCCGTGGCAGGCACCAACCCCATGCGATGGCTGACACGATAGACATGCGTATCTACTGCCATGGTGGCCTTGCCAAACCACACGGCACGAATCACATTGGCGGTCTTGCGCCCTACTCCGGCAAGGCTCGTCAAGTCGGCAGCCGACTCTGGCACCTCGCCATTGAACCGCTCTACCAACTGACACGACATCTCTACGAGATGCTTCGCCTTGGCATTGGGATAACTCACCGAACGAATGAGTTCGTACACTTCATCCACCGTAGCCGCTGCCATGGAACGGGCATCAGGATAACGGGCAAAAAGAGCTGGCGTAACCATGTTGATGCGCTTGTCGGTACACTGAGCCGACAGCAAGGTGGCTACCAGCAACTGGAAAGCACTGCCAAACTCCAACTCGGTAGTGACACGGGGCATCTCCTGTCGGAAATGGTCCAACACATATTGGTATCTGTCTTTGCGAAGCATTGTTCTTTACACCTTATTATATATATAGCCATACAGCAAACCAGAAAGGAGCTGTATGGCTATCAGTAAAAAATTCTCTATAAAAAAAATAGAATCGTTATTGTACGTGTTTTAAGACTTACACCCGAAGGATTATTTCTTAGCAGGTGCAGCAGTCTCGCTCTTCAACTTGCCCTTGTAAGCCTTGTTCAAGCCATTGATCACCTCGTTAGTGATATCGTAAGCCTTGTCGGCATAAAGAAGGTTATCGCCACTCTTAGACAAGATGATGCTGTACTTCTTGTCCTTGTTGTAGGCAGCCAGATAGTGAGCAATACTGTCGTGGAGAGCATTGTTGTACTTTGCCTGCTCGGCAGCAAACTCGTTGCTCAGACGCTGCTGCAAACCCTGCACGTCGTTGCTCTGCTTCTGCAAACCAGCCTGTATAGCCTCTGCCTGCTCGCGTGTGAGTGCATTCTGCTGAATCTTCTGCTGGAAGTTGGCAGCTGCTGCCTGCAAGTTCTGCTGCTTCTGTGCAAGTGTAGCCTGAATGTTCTGACCCTTCTTCTCCAAGAGAGCAGAATACTCTTTGGCAAATGTATACTGTGTCATGATAGAGTCGACCTCTACATACGCAATCTTCAACTCAGCAGGAGCCTTGCTCTCAGACTTAGCCTCAACCTGTGGCTGCGACTTGTTGCATGATGCCAATGACAAGGCAGCAACTGCTGCGATAGCCATGGAGCCAAAAATGTTCTTTTTCATTTTCTTGTTATTTTAGTTTTTTATTATTTTATATCTTACATAAGATTTATAAAAGAGAGAATCCGTCTTCGTTCTTCACTCTTCACTTCCTCAATAGGCCTTTCCCGCTTGTCGTGCCTCGCGGTCCTGGTCTACCACACAATGAATACCCTGCTTGCGAAGTCCAGGATTGTCGTGGACATGCTGCGAGGAGAACTTGCCGTTCTTGCGAAAAATCAACTTCACGGATAATAAAGCTACAGATATAGCAATTATTAACACGCTAAATAGCAATATCTTTATCATTTTTATTACTTTTGCAGTGCATTAGATTGCACATTTGGATGCAAAGGTAATATTTTTCAAGCAAAGTTCAAAATAAAAATACATAAAATGACTAAAAATGATTTGAAACCTGCTCGTGTTTTCGAGCAGTTTGCTAAAATCAATCAGATTCCACGTCCATCAAAGCACGAGGAACAGATGATTGAGTACCTGAAAGAGTTTGGTAAAAGCCACAACTTGGAGACTGTTGTCGACAAAACCGGCAACGTGATTATCCGCAAACCCGCCACTCCTGGCTATGAGGACCGAGAGACGATTATCCTGCAGAGCCACATGGACATGGTGTGCGACAAGCTGGTGGATGTAGACGTTGACTTCACCAAGGATGCCATACAGACCTACGTGGACGGAGAATGGATGAAAGCCAAGGGCACTACCTTAGGCGCCGACGACGGAATAGGCTGCGCCATTGAGCTGGCTATCCTCGACTCTGATGACATCGAGCACGGACCTGTGGAGTGTGTCTTCACACGTGACGAGGAAACAGGACTTACTGGTGCACACGGCATGGAGGCTGGTTTCATGAAAGGCAACATGCTCATCAACCTCGACTCAGAGGACGAAGGACTTATCTTCGTTTCTTGTGCCGGTGGACAGACAATCCATGCCACCTTCGACTTCTCTCGCGAGAAGGCTCCTGCCGGATATTTCTTCCTCAAATTGAATATCAAGGGACTGAACGGAGGCCACTCGGGTGACGATATCGACAAGAAGCGCGCCAATGCCATCAAGATTCTGGCCCGTTTCCTCTATATGGAAATGGAGAAACAAGAAGATGGCATCCTCTTGGCAAGCTTCAACAGCGGAAAGATGCACAACGCCATTCCTCGCGACGGACAGGTTGTGTTTGCGGTAAAGAACGAGGCCAAAGAGCAGGTTCGTGCCGACTGGAACATCTTTGCCTCTGAGGTGGAAGACGAGTTCCATGTTACGGAGCAGAGCATGCACTTCAGCATGGAGAGCACAGATGCTATGGACGTTATCGAAAGCCAGGTGGCTGACAGATTCATCATGGCACTGCAGGCTGTTGACAATGGGCCTCTCACCCACTGCCAGGACGAGGCCATTGCCGAAATGGTTGAGACTTCGAGCAATGTGGCAAGTGTGGCAACTACCGAGGACAGCATCGAAATTGTTGCTTCTCAGCGCAGCAATGTGATGAGCAACCTCGACAATATGACCAATACGGTGAAGGCTGCCTTCCAGTTGGCTGGTGCCAAGATAAGTGTAGGCGACAAATATCCTGCATGGAAGATGCGTGCCAACAGCGCCCTGACCGACCTGACAGTCAAGAGTTACGAAAAACTATTCGACAAAGAGCCTTTGGTAAAAGGAATTCACGCCGGTCTGGAGTGTGGTCTCTTCTCTGAGAAATATCCCAACCTCGACATGGTAAGCTTCGGTCCTACCCTTCGCAATGTACATACTCCTGAAGAGGCTCTGCTCATCCCTACTGTTCAGATGGTTTGGGATCACTTGCTGGAGGTTCTCCGCAACCTTCCCAAGAAGTAAAAGGACTCAACTTTCGCAAATGGGAAAGTTAGAGTTCTGCAAAAAACATACGATAAAAAAAGGAGATTTTCCGTATATGGAAAATCTCCTTTTTTTATGCGTGTAAACTTGGAAGTTTTAAAATGCTTATGAAATGTACCGCTACTTCTTCCGCCGCAAACGTGCAAAGAAATCCTGCAACTGTCCTGACTTGACACCCATCTTCTGCAAACGGCGAAGGTCATCGTATGCCTCGCTCTTGCGACCTAAGCTGATGAGCAAGTCGGCATGATTGACCACATAGTCCTGACAGGTACTGTCGAGGCGCATTGCCTCGCCATAGTCATAAACCGCCAGGTCGAGCATGCCCCTCTCTTTCTCCATTCCACCACGGGCTGCATAAGCTACAGCGCTGTCGGGATATTGCTCTATCAGACTGTTGATGCCATCGTAAGCCTCGGTGAGATGTTGGTCTTTCTCGTTGAGAAGCGCCAGTCCCAACTGTGCCTGGAAGTTGCCAGGTACCAAAACAAGAAGGTTCTGATAGTCGAGACGCGCAAAGTTGTAACGCTTCAGTTTCTCGTTGACAAAAGCCCGGTAGAAAAGTCCCGCAATGTTGGTCTGATTGAGGAAGAGCACCTTGTCGAGCTCATCCTTGGCATAGTTCCATTGCTCCAACTGTATGTTCCATGCAGCCTTTTTCAGGCGCAGGTCTACACTGTCAGGATGATACGCCAGAACATCTGTGGCATGTGCCAAGGAGTCGCGCAAGGCTGCACCTCCCTGCTGAGCCAACGCCTCGCCTCTGCCGCCAAGCAACAGGGCAAGCATAGCAGCAAGCACAAAAGGACGGTGTCCTCTCATTATGCGTTCTTTATCCAGTTAACGATCCACTCGCCAACCTCTGTTGTGCCATAATGAGCACCGCCCTCAACCTGAATCTCAGGAGTGCGGACATTGGCATCGAGAGAAGCATCTACTGCCTTGCGGATCAAGGCACCCTCCTCGTTCAAACCGAAGTGCTCGAGCAACATGGCTGCAGAAAGAATCTGAGCTACAGGGTTAGCCAGGTTCTTGCCAGCTGCCTGTGGCCATGAGCCGTGTACAGGCTCAAAGAGTGGAGTGTGCTCGCCTAACGAGCTGGATGGCTGCAAGCCCATAGAACCGGTGATGCAAGAAGTCTCATCGGTAAGGATATCACCGAAGGTGTTCTCTGTAACGATGACATCGAAGAAGGTAGGCTCTGTCAACACACGCATAGAAGCGTTGTCGATGAACATATAGTCGGTGTTTACCTCAGGATACTGTGGCTCCATCTCCTTGGCAATCTG
>ERZ1023666.972-NODE-972-length-10237-cov-157.092713_pt1 | contig 10237 bp, 9 predicted proteins | sample MGYA00380341_ERZ1023666 | MGnify/ENA primary metagenome ERZ1023666 (study PRJEB33179, sample SAMN07448983) | human gut metagenome | biome: Human-gut; feature: Human associated habitat; material: Faeces | host: Homo sapiens | place: India: Bhopal | collected...
CTACCTTTCTAGTTTATAAAGTAAAAAAGTGTCTACTGAAATCAGGAAAAGTCACTGTACCCACAAACGTATCAAAGTCCATCAGTGCCCATAGCAAGTAGGAAAAGATGCATGTAGCGATGGATATGATGAACCAATTCTTTATAAGACTATGATATTTCTTCATATAACTCATTTTTTTGCTTGCAAATTTAGTGTTTTTTTTCGAGATAGACAATAGTAAGAACCATGAATGACGAAAAAACGCTCATGAATCCGCTATTTTCGCTTATAAACCATTCATAGCATAGTAAGATAAGGTTCATCTGTGGTTTTGAGTGATTCACACCTCAATTTCTCCGAATCACGATGTTTGTACTTGCATAGTCTGAAATATCTTAATATTTTTGCACTCGAAAAGTTTAGGTTAAATCAAAAATTCAGAATATGCTAAGAATGTTTTTTATAGGTATCGCACTTCTCACTACAACGGCAGCACTTTGCCAGAACAAGAAAGAGATGGATGAACCTGTGCATCACTTCTGCGTAAATATAAATGCAGGGTTAGGCGCGAATTACAATACTTGGTTCTTGGAAGTACAAGGGGAATATAATCCTATTTCTTTCCTTGGCATAAATGTAGGGATGAAATTTCTCAATCCGTGTAAGCAAGATGAAAGCCTACACATAGTATGCCCCGAAGGTAAATATGAACTTGACGAATATTCCACATTTATGTATCAATTTATCTCACATCCATCTATCCACCTATGCGCTCCATCTATAAAACTTGATAACGTTGGAGATAAGTTGATATTTAGAATGGAGTATGGAATTCTTTTACCTCTTAATCATTTCACAAAAGGGCATGCATATCCCCAGCCTGACAATGGGCAACTACCTGATTCATATTCGCCAATAGATATAAAGAACATAAAAAGCGGAACGCCATTTTATCATGAGACAAGTGTTTCAGCCAATCTTGTCAGTGACAGATGGAAATTAACTTTAGGATACACCTTTTCCAACCTTGACATCTACGGAAGTGCTAGAAATGCGTACTTAGGAAACACGCATATAGAGTTTGAGAAAAAGAAAAGAGGAGATGAGGTATTTATAGGCATTGGATATTATTTATAATATATTTAGTTCGCAAAAATAGCAACATAATAAAATGAAGAAAATTGCATTAATAAGTCTTGCAATTATGGCAAGCCTCTTACCTTTGTGCAGCATGGCACAACAGGGAGTCAAAGTAAATGTACATACTGGTGCAAACTTATCTGGTTTTGCTGGTGGAAAATCCTATGCTGCCCAAGATAGAAAAATGAAAATGGGTGCTAGTGTAGGTGTTGGTGTATCCTATGAAACAAGCAAGAAGTTTGTCTATTCCTCGGGAATTGATTTCTTAATGACGGCAGGTAGCTATACCGCCATGTCAGACTACTATAATGGTGGACTTACAGCTGCATTTCCTGCGGTAAATTCAAGAGAACTATCCATCCAAATTCCTGTCAAGTTTGGATATGACTTCACTCTGGGTGAGAAGTTGCATTTCATTCCTTCTGTTGGTGCGTATGGAAGATTTTCCATGGTATCTATCAAGGAGAATGTAACCGAGAATACAGATGGAAAGTCTGGTAATAGCTTCAAATGGAACAGCTTCAACAACTATCAACATAATACCAATCGCCTTGATGGTTATAAGCGATGGGATGTTGGAGGCTTAATTGAAGGAAAGTTTGTTTATGCCAATCGTTATGCTGTAACATTAGGCTATTCTCGTGGTTTTCTTGACAAGTCACCTCAGTTTAAATTCAAGAACCACAGCTATCATCTGACATTGGGATATACATTATAGTGGTTCTCCTTGATTTTACAACAACAATGAAGACACTTTGTGGCAATTCTTGTAAAGAATAACCACAAAGTGTCATTTTTTATATTTGCTTACTAGAATTATCCAAATACCTGCTGCCACAACGTTTTGTTGCTTACGATGATCCTGACATCGGCTTTCATATACTTTTGCAGTATAGGAGTATTTTGTCCCTGTGTACTCACTGTGGCTATAGCCATAAAATAGTTACCATCTTCCCTATGTATGAGCTTGGCATTATGGCTCATGATGTCGCAGTTATAAGATGCATTAGCATTGCCCTCGAAAGATACATGAGCAGTCCTTGGCTTATCGAAAAGATACAAATACTTGTATGGCACAAACACTTGCACTGTTCTTTGATTGATGACCTCACCATTAGCCTCTATGGATATAGGATAAGGTATCTTGTAGAAAGCAACTGCGAGGGCGAGGACTATTATCGTAATGACAACCGTTCCCAAGCTGACGAGGCGAGGAGGAACCTTGCCTATCACGTTCCTCACCTTCTCGCTTCTCAACTCGATATTATCTGATTCTTTTTCTTTCTGTTCCATATCAAACGCTTTTTAGTTTCCCAATTCCAACTGATTCTTCACAAGATTATAGTATGCCCCTCGCTTGGCGGTCAAAGACTCATGGTTGCCTATCTCAACCACTTTTCCATGGTCGATGACCACGATTTGGTCGGCATTCTTCACCGTGCTTAGGCGATGAGCCACAATCACAACCGTCTTACCCTTGTAGAACTTATCCAAGTTCTCCACGATGCTTCTCTCATTGTTGGCATCGAGCGAGTTGGTCGCCTCGTCAAGGAAGATGTAGTCGGGATTCTTATACACCGCCCTTGCTATCAAGATACGCTGTTTCTGTCCTTGGCTCAGTCCCACGCCATCACGCCCAATCTTGGTGTTGAACTTCAGAGGCAAAGCCATCACGTAATCCTTGATGCAAGCTATCTCGGCAGCTTTCAACAACCGTTCCTTATCTATATCGCCATCATCAACAGCAATATTTCTTGCGATACTCTCCGAGAAGATAACACCATCCTGCATGACAACACCACATTGTCTGCGCCACCACTTTTTGTTGAGTTTGTTGATGTCAGTATTTCCAATGTTGATTTTTCCCTCCAAGACAGGATAATAACCAAGCATCAAACGGATGAGGGTGGTCTTTCCACTGCCAGATGCACCAACGATGGCTGTTACCTTACCTTGCGGAATGTGAATGCTCACATCGTCTATGGTTTTGCGCAAAGCATGTGGGTCGTACTTGAACATGATGTTCTTGATGTCAATGCCCTCATTCTTATCTTCAATAGAAGTTAGCAAGCCTTCCTTTCCATTCTCATCATCCATCTGGTGAATCTCGTTGATTCGCTCCAAGCTAATCTTCACATCTTGCAGAGAATAGAAGAAGTTCATCAGTTGCTCCACAGGTGAGTTGAGCTGTCCGATGATGTATTGCACGGCAAGCATCATACCGAGTGTCATTTGCCCATGAATTACGGCGGTGGCTGCAACTACCGTGATGATGATGTTCTTCACCTCGTTGATGAAGATACTTCCAGCCTCCTGTGTCTGTTGGAGTTTAAGCGATTTCATCTGCACACCGAACAGGTCTGCCTGCGTGTCCTCCCATTCCCATCTTCTGCGCTGCTCACAATCCTGCAACTTGATTTCCTGCATGGAGGTGATAAACTCATAAGTTTTGTTATTGTTGATGGCTTGCTGCTCAAACAATTCATAGTCGAGCACCTTTCTCCGTTTCAAGAACAAGGTCATCCATGCGCCATAGAGGATGCTTCCCAACAAGAAGATGGCAAACACAAACTTGTTATAGAAGAACAACACCACCGAGAAGACCACGAAGGTGAGCATGGCAAAGGTAATATTGAGCGTTTGCTGAGTGAGGAAGTTGTTCACACGGCTATGGTCGTTCATTCTCTGCATCAAGTCGCCCATGAGCTTCGTGTCAAAGAAAGACATCGGCAACTTCAAGAGCTTGATGAAGAAGTCGCTCACCAATGAAATATTGATGCGCAAGGATATATGAAGCAATAGCCATCTGCGGATAAAGTCGATTGCCGTTCGGCTGATAGTGAGCATCAACTGTCCCAACAGGATAAGCCAAACAAAGCCGATGTCTTGGTTCTTGATGCCGACATCTACAATGGACTGGGTAAGGAATGGCAAGACAAGCTGCAAGAGGCTTCCGACTACCAAACCCAAGATAATTTGTCCGAAGTACTTACGGTATTTCCTCACATACCCAAAGAGAAAACGGAAAGACCTCTTCTCTTTGATGTTCTCTTCACCCTCCATCTTGTAAGTATAGAAGGCTGGAGTGGTTTCCAAGAACATGGCAATGCCCTTGTCCTCATCATTGGATTTTGTGCTTATCCAATGCTGCTTAAATTCTTCTAAGCCATAAGTAACCAATCCCTTCCCTGGGTCAGCGACATAGAATTTCTTGCCTTTCTTTACCTTATACAAGACAACAAAGTGATTCTGATTCCAATGAAGAATACAAGGTAGAGAGGCTTCACCTAACATAGAAATGGTAGTTTTTGTACTTATTGTGTGTAATCCTAGGATATTAGCTCCCTCATTGATGCCTAGCATGGACACCCCTTCCGTTGTTGCAAAGCAAAGTTTCGACAGTGAATCCATTGTGTACTCTCTGCCGAAACTTTTACATATCATTTGCAAGCATGCTACCCCACATTGCATAGAATCATGTTGGGGGGTGAATGGAAAATTATTTTTCATCTTGAATATTAATCGTTTTTTTACAAGCGTTTTCTTTGTTGTATTCCCGCACCTGTTCCTTTGTATTTGTCGTTTTTTGCATTTAAAGCATATCGAACAGTCAACATAACAGAACTTGACGAATAAGATTTGATATTTGAACAACTCTGTTTACCAGAATATATGACACGTCGCAAATTGGCAGTACCAAAGATATCATTGGCATAAAGCTGTATAGTTAATCTATCTTTAAGTAATGTTTTATATAACGAAATGTCTGTATTCCAGTAACTATATGTAAAGCAATTGCCCATATTTCCTTCAGTTTGAACTGTCATTAAAAGTGAAGCCATAAACCATTTGGTATCAAAAGTATTATTGATATGAAATGTTCCAATGGGATTACTCAATGATTTCGAATTAGGGTTTGACATGTAAAACCATTGTTTGGATATAGCTGCCTTAAGTTGTGGATGCCAAAAACCAATCGAAGGGCTAAGGCTTAAATTCGTTTGAATTTTGTTATAACTTTCCATATTTTCTGGTCGCATTATTGATATTTGCATATTTTCACCATAAGGTTTTACAATACTACAAATTTCATCAGAAATATGGGAATAGATAGCGGAAAAAGCAATGCTACTCCAAGTGAAGTAAAATCCTAAGTTACGACTTTTCGAAGGAAGCAGATAAGGATTTCCAGACTCATAAGTATAGCGATTGTCATATTGAATACCATTTCTTAATTGATAGTATGATGGGCGATTTATATCGGAAGCATAATTAACTTGTATTTGTGAATCTCCTATAGGAAACGAAATAGACAATGATGGAAATAGGTCACTAAATCTTTTACTTTGAGATGGGACATATTCTTCATGACTATAATACTTAAAATTCGTGTTCTCATAACGTACCCCCATAAGAATAACAGCGTTTCCAATACGTCTATTATAATCACAAAAAGAAGAGTATGCCTTTTCCTCAACAGTGCTTCTTTCATTGTTGAGGAGATTTATGGGAAGTACATCATATTTGCTTTTTCGTTTGTTGTCAGAAAGCTCTCCTCCCCAAGAAAAATGCCCACCAAAAAGCGGTATCGTCAAATTGATTTTTGACGCAAGTTGGTAACTAAAAGAGTTGCGTGACGTTTCAACTTTTTCAGAAGTAGCGTCCATGTTCGCATCTATCCACTCATTATTATACATGTGCTCCTTTTTATTGTACCAATAATAGTCAATATTGAAGTCAACTGTCAATTTGCCAACCTTTCCTACATAGTACGCATTTGTAGTTACTGCTGTAGAATTTGCAGGAGACTCATAATAGCTATGAGAAGATTCTGATATGTTAGAATCTTTTGTAACTACTGCATCCATGGTTCCAGAACCGTAATTTTTAGCAAACCTATCATAGCTTGCTCTTACTCCTAACGAAGTACTGTCATTAAGCTGATAACTAATAGCCAACTTGGCATATGGGTTGACATTCGTATATTCTTGAATGATGTTGTTATTTTTCTCCCAAACGTTATCTAAATATGTAAACTGTTGGACCAGTTTGTCATCTTCCGTATTGGAATAATCACAATACAAAGAACTAGAAATGTCCATCTTTTTATAATGGAAATTTAATGTGGCAACATTTGTGGTACTAAAACGTTTTTCTTCATTTATACCATAAGATGAACTCATATCAACACCCCAACTGTCTTCCTTGCGAGTCTTGGTTGTAATACGAATTACACTTTTTGTGGCTGCGCCATAACGTGCTCCAGGATTGTTGATAACCTCTATGTTTTTTATATTGTCACCTCGCAAGTTTTTGAGTTCCATTCGGTCAATAACTTTATGACCATTAAGGTAAAAATCGGGAACGCCTCTGCCTAAGACTTGCACTTTTCCATCAATAATTATAATGTTTGGAATATAGCTCAACACATGCTCTAAAGTTCCTGCCTTTTCCAGAAAACTTCCAGCAATATTGGTTAACATTCCTTCGTCTTTCAATATAGTCTTAGGTAAATTACTTTTAATCACCACTTCACTTAAAGTATTCCTATCTTCGTTAAGTACCGCTTTTATCACCTGTTGTCCATCAACATTCATTACTAATGTAGAATAGCCAATTCGTGAGAAACGGAGAAAACCTTGCTTTCCCTTTGAGTCAATTGAAAATTTTCCATCGGAATCAGTTCCTGCACCATTGATAAAGGTCGTGTCTTTTCTTGATAAAAACACCACATTGACAAACTCTAATGGAAGTCCCAAAGAATCAACAACTTGTCCCTCTACGTTCTGGCAAAAAACATAGAGGGGCAAGAACTGAATGAACATAAATACTATTATTCTAAAACATTTCATTGTATGCTACTTTAAAGAATTGTAATAATTTTCAAGACATTTATCTAATAGCCCTGGAGCTTTCTGCATACATTGGCATAAGTTAAAATTGCCATTATGGTATATATTGCGTTCATTGTACCAAGCACACTTACCATTGCAGATAGGTAAGAAAAAACACTTCCTACATTCAGTGTCATTATACCATTCGCAGCCAATGTGGTATCTGTAGTAAAGTTCCTTGTTAACTATACCTTTTCTATTGATATATCCAACAACTTTAGTCTTGTCTGAAACATCATTCCAACATTTATAAATTTCTCCTTGTGGACCTATTATGAAAGAATTGATACAAGAAGCGCAACAGGTCTTGGATATGCCTAATGAAGGGTAAACTTCTCCCTTTAATATTCCCTTTGAATATATATCATAAAGAAAATTTGCAGTTTCCCAACGTCCAAATGCAGGCTCTACAGTATTAGTCATTTCTTTATTTTCTAATCTTATAATGCCTGGGTACACAATAACATTATTTGAGTTGACCATGTTGTTAATGTCTTCTCGAAGAGAAAAATAATCTTCAACATTGTTTTTGTCGATATTGACTCTAACATGCAACTCTGTCTGTGGCATATTTTCAGCAATTAATTTTATATGCTGTAGGATTGTATTAAAAGAAGGAGCTTTTGTACTTTTCATAGCTCTCAGCTTATTATGCCTGTCTTCTTGTCCATCTAAAGTTATTTGAATACTATCTAACGGATGTGATTCAAAAATTTCCATGGCTTTCTCATCAAAGTAATAGCCATTGCTTATAATTGAATGGTGCTTTAAAGTACATCCTATCTTGTCTAATCCTTTTAAAATTTTGTCTATTACCTTCAATCCCAAAAGTGGCTCGCCTCCGTACCACGTCAAACTCATGTTGTCCTTGCCTTTATTCCCTTTTATGAACTCTAACAAATCCTTGATAGTATCTTCACTCATAATGCCACCTCTTTTCCCATTTTCAAAACAGTAAGGGCAATCAAAGTTACAATTCAAAGTTGGAACTAAGACGAGATTTAATTTTGTTGTATCATGTTGAACTGTTTGAGTGACGAATTGGCTTTCCAAGACAAAATTATCATCAGATTCCTTAAATCCAACAAAGCCCTCTTTGCAAAGAGTTTCTAAAACTTCACTTGGTACAATCTCGTTAATCGGTTTTTCTTCTGTTTGGTGTACCTTCAACAATTCAAATACGTAGTCAGACAATTCTATAAAAGAATTTGCCTTTGACGAATATGCTAATGGTACCCCTGTCGTACTACGAAAAAAGTAACAATATCTTGAAACATATAAATTCTTCATATTTCATAGTTTTAATGTGCGCACCTATATTCGCGACTACAGATGCGCACTTTTTTCTTAGTTGTTATGCACAACTTCACTAATTATTTTTTTACAGATGTGGATGGCTTAGCTGGTGTTGTATTACTATTGCTGATCCAACAATCGCATGTACACGTTGTAGCAATGGAATCAAGTGATTCGTTCAAGCCACCTTTGATGTTAACCAAGTCTTCTGTGGTCATAACATCTTTGTTTTTGATAACTTTTATGTCCATAATTTTGATATTTTGTTGCCTACATTTTAGCGCATCGGCTTTCACTCCTTGTTATAGTTTGGTCTATATATAATAATGTCGACTTTATTATTCTTTTTGCTGAATAAGACTAGTCATTCAAATTGACGACTGCAAAAGTACTGCTTTTTAATTGCAGCTTCATTACATCAATATTAAGAATTCGTTACATTGTAAAAATGTGACAACTGGTATAGGTTCTCTCTTACTTTTTAAGCCTTTCTTTTATATCATTAGCTTCTTTGTTCAATTGTTTTGCAAGACTATCTTTGTATGCTGCCATTTCTATCATTTCATAATGGTGGCGGACAGAATCCTCATAAGCAATAACACGATTTCTTACGTTGTCTATAATATTTTCATCTCGTTGCACATTGAAATATTTTTCAATGTAGCGAATGTTCGGGTCATCAGCAGGAAGCACCATCTTCAATGCCCGATACTTCAAGTCTGCCTCCTCCCAATCTTGATGCTCTCGCCATTGGGTGAGATTGCCCCAAATGGAAATGACAAGAGATAGAGCCAAGCCACCTATGAAAAGAAGAACATTCTTTGAGGTTGGCTCGAAGCGATGGGTTACAACCTTCTTTTGAGGTGATTTGTTCATTACTTCAAGTTTATCTTGCAATGTCTTTGAGAAAACATCATTCCCTTGTCTCATCTGCTTGACTGCATCAACCAAGAACTTGCTTCGCTGCTCATTTTTGCCAAGTTCAACCTTAATAAGGTCAGCAAAAACGACAATGGCATCTCTTAATTTGGATATTTTACCTCTGACTTCCTCTTCCTTGGTAAACATCGCATTGATTGACTTATCCAACTTGGTTATGTCATTACTTGCAGGAACGGTTTCCGCTCCTGCGTTCTTTGTGGAGGCAGAAAGTTCATCGACTTTCTGCTCCAATCTCTCAACTGTGCCGTAGATGGCTTCCAATAGTTCTTCTTTCATGTTCGATTCTAATTTTAAGTTTGTAACTTGCATCAAAGGCTGAAGCCCTTTCTGCGTTTTCTCTTTTTCTTCTTGGCGGATTCATCCTCTGGGAATGACTCATAAGTTTGGGCATTAGACGGAGCGAACAAGCCGATGGAAGAAATGCCGTCCCAAGGGTCTTGGCTGCTATCCGACATGGATGGCTCATGGTTGCTCTTGTGATAGCCTTGCTCGTATTGCAGAGTAGAGTTGGATTTTGGTGATACATGGTTCTCCATTCCCTCAAATCTCGCATTCAGTTTGCCAAAGCTATAGTCTCGGCTAATCTGTGTACCCTTGAAGCTATATCCATCCTTGCAGAAACGGATGCCTTGAACCTTGGTTTGCTCCTTATCCTTATAGACAAACTCTAAGTGAACACCTCGTTTTGCAAGTTCACTTTTGAACTCGTCCCAGCTATCTGCCATTCTCAATGCGCTCTTTACAGCATTGTGAATCTCGTATTTGGCACGCTCCGCATTGCGCAATTTGCGAGTGTTAGTCTTGCTCTTGTCCGTTCCGTAGGTAAATCCATACTTGGATTTAAGAGCCTTGGTCACTTGCTCATTACGCCTGTAATCATTCCTGTCTGATATGAGTTTGCCCTCGTTATTGATGCGGTTATACACGATATGACAATGTGGATTGTCCGTGTTGTGATGCCTTACGATGATGAATTGGGTATC
>ERZ1023666.978-NODE-978-length-10220-cov-8.208657_pt1 | contig 10220 bp, 5 predicted proteins | sample MGYA00380341_ERZ1023666 | MGnify/ENA primary metagenome ERZ1023666 (study PRJEB33179, sample SAMN07448983) | human gut metagenome | biome: Human-gut; feature: Human associated habitat; material: Faeces | host: Homo sapiens | place: India: Bhopal | collected...
GAAATATTCAAGGACTTTATAAAAATATTGAAAGGAGATTTCACTTCCTAACAATAACATTCCTTCGTTGTAAAATGCTAATGCCTCGTAATGCCTATAATCAGAATAAATAGAGCCATCGTATTTGTATTCTTTTCTCCGTTTATCTATTGTTTCTTCTCTTTCCTCAAAATCGACGCATATGGCATCATAATATCCGTAATACTCACCGCACTTAGGATTCCATTCCGCATAAATAGGTTCATTAAACCAGCGGATTGTAAATAGCGCCTTGACTATATATTCTTCATAATTGTCATTAGTAATACCACTTAAAGATAAAGTCCAATAATCCGCCCAAAAATAATACTTATCACCATCAAACTCATTCAATGCTATATCATATAAAAGCGAAGGGTGCGAAATAATCACTTTCACATTTCCAATCTTAAATTCAAATAAATCAAACTTGTCATTATCAGATAGTTTCTGAAAAAGATCCTCGGAAAAATCAAAGAGTACCTCTGCATAATCTCCATATTTTATACCCAAATTATCAAATACACGAAAGCGTTGATTGCAATCAACAACACTATATTCTCCGTTTTCCTGTACATTTACTCGATAATTCTTCCCTACTCGCTTCTCGCATATAACGGCATAATCATCTTCATCAACAATAATATCCCCTTCTATTTCCTCACGATGATAGTCCTCTAATAAACCTTCAAACATGCTTTGTAGTCCCTCCATCTACTCAAAATGTATTACTTTTTTCGTTATAGTTAGCAAGCCTTATCTCATCTGTTTGTATTCCCGTAGGTACTTAAACGGAAACGGCATTACAGTCAGCATTCCATATCTTACAAACTCCACGCCCATGAGCGGAAGAAGATCCTTAAAGATCAACGGGCTGTTTTCAACAGCCTGTACCTCTCGTATAACACTGGCTCGTTCCATGTTATATTTCATCCCAGAACCTATTTCTCCAACACAGAATCTCGCCAATTCGGTTGAGATCTGGATATAGTTAATATCTAACGTTCCAGACATATAATCATTACGTGCCTCTTCTCCACGCAAGAATGCGTAAAGCATCACTCCTGCATTTTCGAAAACATGCTTTACGACAGCCTTCTTGGTCTTCATTCCCTTCAGCATACCCATTATTGTTTTCTTATCATACTTCGCATTCTGGTCAATAGTTGGAATGAGGACATCTAACTCTGCGCGAATTTTTATATCATCTGAGCTTAATCTTACGTCATGTAATAGAGGTGCAAGCTCCGCTCCTATAAAGCTAACATCAGTAACAACATTACTAAGCACATCTCCCATTCGCTCGAAATCAGGAACGGTATATACCTCTGTCTCTTTTATTAGATTAATATTCCCATATGAATCCTTAATCAGCCCTGCAACTCCAGAATAATCTCCGGACGCAAAATCATCTATGCAAAAGAAATCCATATAGGAATCATATTCCGTCATATTAAGTAGATTTCTAACCATTCGCTTGATTTCAAAAGAGCCGTCAGGATGAATACACATAAAGTAATACTCTTTATCTATTACGGTTCCAAATACCCAATCAGAAGGATACTTATAAGCAGCCCAATCCACGATACTAAGCTTTCCATCCTTAATATCTTTCTTGATAACCATTTCTTTCAATATATTTTCGATTGCGGCTTTTGCTTTAGTACTGAAATTCTCTACCGTAATATGCTGAACAACATAGTCCTTCAGATCATCAGCATGCGGATCCGATCCCGTGTAAAATGATTTGTCATGGATATATCGAAGGTTTACCTTACCCTTAGATAACCTTTTTCCTATATTGCACTTAACATCTGGGAAAATATCCTTAATAATGTCACACAAATCCTGAAGATACGTTTCCGAAGTAGTGCTTTGAACTTCATCAATTACATTTATTCCGCTTGCTATTAATTGCTCCGAAACGGCTTTCTTGTATTCTTCTAATCCTTTTCTGTTAAAAGCCAACGTCTCATCGATTTCGTATATTCTAAGTTCTATCGAAAAATACTTGCCAAACTGCGACTTCACCAAGCCGAATATATCGTGAAGAAGTCCCATTTTTGTACAAGAAAACGCCTCATAGTTACTAAAATCAAAAAATGAAACATTTCCACGTTCGCCATCAACCGGCTTCTGAATAAGATTGGATTTATCATTAAGCTTTCCTCCGCTCACACGGCGCAATGTATGGTTGTTATATGAAAACTCGTATTGCGGATATTCATGGATTTTCCGCTTTTCGAACTTCATTTTGTTTTTCAGGCGTAAAGAAGTCAGTCTATGCGCTGACAAACGCAGACACATATCCTTACTTATTCTAATCTCAATACAATTAAGTCCCCTCAGTACACCTTCATCATCTCTGTCTAGCCATGTTGGCTTATAGCAGAATAACTTACCAGAAAGATTATTGTACGAACACATCTCGTCCTCAGGATTCGACAATGAATTGAGGAATAGCTGTAACAAAACAGGAGCAGAAATTTCCTCAGCCTTAAGCTGAGTTATGGAAAGACTGTCACTGCCTTCATATTGTCCCAATGCCTTCATCATACCACTTCTCGAAATCTCTGTTCCGGAAGTCATCACGTAAAAACTCTTTCCACGCTCAAACACTACAGATCTTACAAATGATAAGTCATCCAAATCAAGGAAGTTAGCTCCTCCACTGATATATTTATCTGATGTTTCAACCCGAAAAAAGGAATAATCCTCATTAATAGCTGAATAGTCAAAATCAGCTATTAACTCATTTGATGAAAGTTTTCCTTTCATATAAGATATCCCTCCCTTTGGATTTTCTGTAGCATTTCTATTCCAAGCTCATGGCGATCGCTTCTATACAAATATGGTATTTCAACGATCCGACCACCGTCACTTGTAACAGGATATGAATTTCTATCATAAACAATGTTAACTATAATCGCTCGCCTACCATTGCACTTTTCCAGCTTTGCGAGAATATTTTGCTTTTCCTCTTCTGCGTCTACGCGCATAGTGTCTTTCCATAACTTAAAATCGATAAAGATTCCATCACCTATCGTATAATCGAACAGTTCAAAGTATTCGTCTGGAAGATCTTGTAATTCAACGGACAGATAGGTTTCGAAAATATACTTACCTACAACCTCACCAAGTGCGCCCTTATATATATTGTTAAACATAGGCGGCGTAAGAATAAACTCATTTGCTTTAAAGGACGTAGCATAACGCTTAGAAGTAAAATACTCCTTCAGCCCCTCTATATTGAACAGTTCCTGCAGATTCACTTCCTGCTCTGACATCTTTTGTGAAAGGTTATCGTCAAACTTCACTATGATATTCTTATTGTAGTCACCTTCCTGCTCATACGAATAACTTGTAATCTTCCCAGGAGCTTGCATATATATCGTTCTGAATTGAGTACTTTTCTCTACCTGATCCCTGGACATAGTCGGACACATTAAGCATAGTTGCCTCAACCTCTGCCAATAATCTATGCTGTCTTCGATCCAGTTACGTTTTAATTCATTAATTATTTGCATCGTCTTAAGGGATAACTGTCCAGCTGCGTTTTCTAACCTAGCCACCGGATCACCCACTTCACGAATATTGCTACTATACTGTTTTCCAAGTTCAACTATTGCCCAAAACTCAGGATTAAGCATTCTTTTCTCGACCTTTGATAAGTCATAATGCTTTAAGATTTCGTCATCCACGTAAATGTATATATCTTTGTTTTTACGTCCTGTACGACAAATTCTGCCTACCGCTTGAATTAATGTTCTAATAGCAAAGTTGTTCACAGAAAGAGTCTCATAAGGAACCCCTTTCTTACCGGACCAAGTGTTACCACCACTATAGGCCACGAAGGCGTCTTTAATACGGGCTATTCCATCCTTACGAGATATCTCACCGCGCTCCATGAGAAATTCCATCTGATAAATAAACCTTATCAAATCTTCGGTGCTAACACCTGTATGTGCATCAACATTAACAATCAGATTAGTTGGCTTTTCGAGATATATGCCATCAAAATCTTTCTCCATATCTCCGCGGGCATACGCATTAACCTCAACTACATTTACTCCTTCGGGCGTTTTATACTGCAAATTCTGACCAGCTCCTACAGTGTTATATGATGATAAAACAAAGAGCTTTTCTCCAGCAGAAAGGCGATTGATCATTTCGTTGTACTTTGCATCATATTCTTCACTTGTAATGCAAACAATGAGGCTATCGGCCTTATAATCGAGATGTGCCTCTTTTATAATCTCATTCGCAATCTCTTTAATAAGTTTTAGATCAAAAGATCCCTTGTTATCCTGGGGCAATTTATTGCTAAGGCACAAAAAGGATCGTATTCCTGTATTACAAATAAACGCTTTGAGAACCTTGACTATACGCAGAAAGTTAGCCGCTGCATATTTGTTGCTTCCCGAAAATACGTCTTCAAGTTTTTCTGTATACTTCTTTATTAACGCCTGGCTAGTGAATATTTCTTGTAAAATCTTAGGATAGTCATCAACAAAAGATACTGGTTCTACATGAATATCAACCTTTTTATAATCAGCCGTAAATTCAGCAAAGTCATCTCTCAGCCTTTTGTCGTCGTCATCCGGCAACTCATAAAAAGAGTCCTGCAACATTCTTTGCAAGTACTCAAGATCATAATTACCTACCACTGTGTCAATTGTGGCTGTCGCGGAAATGCCAACAACTCTTGCCCTTTCAGACATTCGAAGAAGGATCCTCTCCGGAGAATCCTGAAAATCGTACAATTGTATCTCTGACTGCATATTATGATTTGGATCATCTATGAAATCATAGTATCTAAAACCCTTATCATATACGGATCTATCCAAATTCTTTAAGGACAATTTGCCATCTGAGGATCTTTTTTCGGTTTTTCCTGTCGCCTGACCTGATAAGATTAACGGCGTAAGGTATCTCCTGTACTCAGGAGATAAATGAAATTCCCTTAAGACGGATGCAATGGCATTTTCAAGAGTAAAATCATCATCACCCCGCTGCTTCTTTGCATCTTGCAGCTGCATATAATTGTATGAAAGACTCCTGCAACCATTTTGAAAAAACGAAACACAGCCTTTCACACTTGCAAGTAGTCCTAATACTCCAGAGTCTTCGTCTGTGGGCCTTTTCTTTGAAAACTTCAACCAATTCTGTTTTGCCTTGTGGTCAGATGTAATCTGTACAAAAGAATTATCACCGGCAAAAACCGAATGAAACTGAAGATCATTAAAGAGAAAGTTTCGGCTTGTATCTCTTCCGCTATCATCTGCAGTCTTAAAACTATACTGCATGGAAAATCTGTCGTATGTTTCACCTACAACAGTTTCAAATCCACTAATAATATCACCACAGTTTTTGGCTCTTGGATGCTCCTCCAAATATGCTTTCTGTTTATCGGAATCGGTAGTTAATTCAGCCGGAAAGCTTCGCATCTTTAGTGATGAGTAAACTTGAGTAAACAGGGTTAGATAATCAACATGATTATCCAGTCCTCTCTTAATAATCTGATTAAGCATGCGATCTCTGGTAGCATCGAACTCATCTATAAAGATAATCGCCTTATCAATGATCTTGTTATTATAAAAACTATAGGTTGGTTCAATTAGAGTAGAGTTTCCGAGGATAAACTTATCCATTGACATAAAATAAATCCTCTTCTCTCTCGTATAAACAGCCGGATATAACTCTCCAATCCAATGATACTCTGGATTATTTGCTATTTCCTTTAATTTCTCATTTGGTGTTCGGAATCTGGCAAGTTCAGAAAGAACAAGATTGCGAAAAGCTCTTTCCTGAGTATCACGAATTGCTTGCTTTGCATTTTTGCAAAGGTTCGCAATAGCCTCATTTGTTTTCTTATCCTGATAATTAACAATTAACTGAACCGATCCCAGAAGTTCCTTAAATTCAGGCTTTTGAGTAATTCCGATAGGTATCTTTCTTGCACGATACAATGGCATAAGATTCTCAATGACAGCATCTGCGTTTGCATCAATTTGCATGCAGAATCTGTCAAAATCATCGCCTTTGCCACGACTCTCAAAATGTTCCTTTAATTTGTTGTAGGGAAGGTTTTTCTTCAACGTGGTAACAAAGAAAAACTTTATCCCCCTATACTCTTCTTTATCATAATTGTCTGCTATAAACTCTAATACGCTATAGGTCTTACCAAACCCTGTAGGCATATCCAGAAGGAATAATCCGTTCTCACGTGCTTTACAGAATTTTTCAATTGCTTCTTTCATATACGAAATCATTCCCCCTGGAACTCAGTCTTTATTAGATTGTGGTTTTTCTTGAGGTTAACCACAAAAGTTATACATACTTCTTAAATACCGTTGAAAACAGCACTGCTTTATCAATCATTTCATTCATCAAACTGTCGTAGTTTGAATGATCATCAAAATTCAACCCCGGCATACGGTAAAGAATTCTTGCCGCCTTTTTGCCATCAAGCCTTTGCCATTCAGGATCAAGTCCAAGTTTTTGCTCTATCTCATCTTTCTGAGCATAGAGTTTATCAAAAAGATCCTTATTGTCATTTATATAAAGTTCAACACCCACGCAGCCATCCTTATTTACCAGCGTCAAGGATACATGTGCTTCGCTTGTTCCGATAGCGATATCGTACCAATGATCTGTAGTAGGCTTTCGTACATTGAAGGGCTTTCCTCGCTCTACAAGCACTTCATTAAAACGAGTCCAAAACTCTATTCGTTCGCCCTGGGACTTGTTATAATCACCGGAACCAGACTGTGTCTTTGCATTTTTTATAAATCCGTTGGGCTTTTCAACAACCTCAAATTTCGGTGCGCACAATGAGTCTCCAATTTGATATGCATGGATTTCAATAAGGAAAAAGCTAAGTTTTTCCGGCGTGTTATTGTTAAGCCACTCTATTGCACTACGATGTTCCTCACGTGCTTCCTTAACTATCCAAACCACAACCTTTGCATCAAGTCCAGAAGCGTAGGTTATGATTTTCCCCAGATGATCATGGTTAGACATTTCCAGCTGGTTCTCTATGATGACTTTATCTCCGGTAGTTTCATCAGTACCGACAAGATCACAGCGATAAGAACCAACATAAACTTCCTTTTCAACTTCACTTAATGTAAGGCCTATCGCCTCATTTAGAAGTTCCAAATTCTCTGCTTTTGACAACCACTCTGAGAAATCATATTGTTCATGATTCCAGAGTTTTCTAATATCAACTTCTTGCAACTTTCCAAGCTTCATCGTTGCCATATACAATGCCTCCTTAATCAATCGGCTCCAAATACTCTATCTTCTTACCATGCGCTCTCGCATATTCAATCTCGGATTTAGTACTATCTCCGATATAGCCTCCAACATTGATCACATAAATCGAATCTGCCATATCTATCTTCCGTTTGTGCATATCATCCAGCATCTCTTTTGTCTTTGAAAGAGTGCCTTCATCCATGCCTTCCCACACTTCCCGGTCACCGGAATGCCCAAATAGCCCGACGCTGATGACAATATTGCCTTCCAACGTGAGCCGCTTTTGAGCTTCCATAAATTGATCTTTAAACCGTGTGCTTCCACAAAGGGTAACTACTGGATATTTTGCCATTACTCATCCTCATTTTCTGGTATAGTCTCCTCAGGCTCAATGTTTACAAGCGCAAACGACAAATAGCCTTCCGCATCAAAAAATACTTCTATTCTTTGTTTCCTAAGTAAAAGGATGTTAGTAGTTAAGATATGAAGTATACCTTTATCAATGTTTCGTGCCTCATCTTCAAAAGAAGCAAACACCTCTGAAACGGCTTGAATAAACACCGCCTTTTGCTTATCCGAGAATTTATTAATTCCTATTAGCATATCATCCCACATCGAATATACTTTTTGCTTGGCAGCATCGTCTTTCTTTGATATTTCCATGGATATGTAGTTAATTACGCCTTTGGTGAGCGATAATAAACAGCCTTCCTCCAAAAGTGCTTTCAGGTATTCCATGAAACTCTCAATATCTATTTTCTGCTCAACCAACCAATCTGAAAGCGCAATAACATTCAATTTGACAAGCTCGTTTTGCGACAAAGATGCGAGTATTGCTTCAATAGTCACCAGCGAATACCCTTCATTCTTTTGGACAAATGCTATAGCATCATAGTCACAGATTCCAAATAATTCCTTGCTATCAAATCCTCCAAAAAATTCTCCAGACAAATCCTGATCGCTCTTAATGGTGAGAATAGATGCACAATAATTCTTAAAGCCCCCGGCTTCCTTTAGCCAATAGTCTTTACCGGCATCATTAACTTCATTTATAAAGATCTTTCCGTCAACAACTCCCAAAGATGCCACAGTATCCCTATTGTATTCTTTAATAACCTCTGCTACATCTGAATCCGCTTGTACCATTGCAGATTCCATAATTACGCCTCCGGCTTGATTTATTCGTTCTGCAGGATATCCCATTTTATAAAGGGCCACTAACGCTGAAAATGAAATAACATACTTATTCGCCGGCTTAGGTACATGAACAATCTGTCTTACAAAATAATCACGAGAAGTAAGTATCATATCTACAAACTGAAAATAAGTCAGGCGAGTAAACCGCTTATATGTATACAGTGGAAGTGGAACATCTTGAACATTATTATATTGTTCCAACCAATCAATCGTCTGTCTTTCATCCGGGGTGCTTTGCGCAATCATTTCTGTAAAGGCTGAAACATCCATCTTACCATCCTTTACTGGTATAGCCAATTCCTTGGCAAATCCACTCTGCGTCATTTTTGCAGTGCACGTCCTGAATAAATAGCAATCTAACGGCATTATTTCTGTGACAACGTATGAAACACCATCTATAGTAACTTGATCACCCGTATGTCTTCGTAAAAATCCCATTCTTGCCGCATCATCAATATGCACATGGACATCATTATTCCAAACATGAGGAGATGAGGGAAGGAGGCAATCCTTATATACACATAACCATCGCTGGCTACCATTATCTCCTTTGCAAAAAGCCGCGGTATCTGCTTCAATTCCAGATATTTTTGTCACTTCATTGCTTTGTGAGGAAGTAGAAATAGCAATATACTGTCCAAATGCGGGATTATAACCCTCCCCCGACATTAAAATGGCGCGTATATTTTCACTTTTCGCCTTTGATAAGTCGCCTTCATTCAAATAGCATGCAGCGGCAAGCATATGTAATCGTGATGTGTCTTTCTTAATTGCCGCACCTAAAACCTCTTTGCTGACTTTACGCTTATTTAGCAGAGATAAGGTAATTAAAGAATCTATGACGAATGCATCTGAACTATCATCTTCATATGCCGCTCTATACCACTTCAATGCTTCTACGTCATTCTTTTTTCCTTGAAGAATAATCGCCTTATATTTTTTTATTCTAAATCCTCTTTCACCTGTTTTTTCATGCTTTTTCAGATACAATTCTGCCAAATCGTATTCGTGAAAATTGAGTAATCGTTCAATGATTAGATACTCCGAATTATGGAACAGGCTAGTCATTTTACCATCACGGCACGCCTCAACAAAATCCTTTTGATTTTCCTCCGTATCTGCCAAATTCAATAATTCGTTCCAATATTCATAGACGTTGCTTAATTCATCCTCATGCCTTTTAAGTTGGTCTTCACGTTCATCATTAAGCCCCAAAACATTCAGCGCCCCTTGATACATGAAAAAAAGCGGCCAATCTTTTTCGAAAATATTCTCATGTTCCCTGCAAAAATCTATTAATTCCTTTTCGTCTTTACGCGATACAAAATAATTATTCAACAACCAATATGTTTCATTACGGACCGAATAATCAAAGACCTCACTTAATTCAACATCGCGTTTTGCGTTTCTAATGGCATAAACATAATCAGAAAGGGGACGTTCATGTATCAAATCTTCTGGTACATTCTTCTCTGCGTCGGCAATTCTATCCATAACCAAATAAGCCTTTACTATCACAGAATAGTAAAAGCTTCGGATTTTTTTACACAATCCGTCGAAGGTAGTTTTATGCTGTTGTACTTGATTAATAACAGATATTAATTCCTGCGAATTATCATCCTCATTTTCGCTTACTAAACTCTCTACCCTCTTATCAGCTATTAAAATATCCGTAAGCGAATTCTGCTATCCTTTTACATCCACTTCAATGGATAAATGATTAATTCTTATCCGACTTTCATATT
>ERZ1023666.981-NODE-981-length-10202-cov-6.512467_pt1 | contig 10202 bp, 5 predicted proteins | sample MGYA00380341_ERZ1023666 | MGnify/ENA primary metagenome ERZ1023666 (study PRJEB33179, sample SAMN07448983) | human gut metagenome | biome: Human-gut; feature: Human associated habitat; material: Faeces | host: Homo sapiens | place: India: Bhopal | collected...
ATGGATTGGATCATTATTGACGCCTAAAGTCTTCGATGAAACCAAAATTACATTTGTAGTACCATATTCACTTTCTAATTGTTCATCTGGCATATCCGAAGGTACAGCTTTCACAGGATTGCCTGTACCATCCAAAATAGGTTCACCACTTTCTTTAACCAAAGATATCAGATCTCCTGCCACTCCTTCCTGTTTTATATCAGCAATTATATTTTCATCATATTCCTTTGGAATCCCCTTTTCAAGTAAAACAAGATCGGATAGATGATCCTTAATTTCAGCATATATAACGTTAGGAAATGCTAATACATACGCAGTTCTTGCTTTCGAATTATTTGCGCTTGCTGCTATATTAATATTCCCTTCTTTATCATCATCTATCCAAAGCCAACGATTAAAGGAATCCATTATTGTATAAGAATATTCAAGCTCCCATGTCATCTGATTCCGTTCTGCCACATATTCCACACATACCAAGGTATATTCATCATTCTTAGCCATTACCGTTACAGGAACTCCCTCGCTATCATAACTATTATCGCCTGCAGTATAACTTTCTCCATCAACCGAGACTTCTATGTTGTCTTTCAGAGTACCAATAATTCTATCAGCAGGAATACCTTCATACTTCACAGGAACTTTTGCAACAGCTCCGCTTCTACTTTCAATTGTCAGAAAGCCGGTAATTTCATTCTTTTTATATTGCATTATCATCTGTGGAATGACGCTGACATTATCTCCGGCATTGCCAGATACAACTTCGCTGTCTGATGCTCTACGATTGAATTCCATCCATTCGGGGTTACTTTTCAAAGCCCAATCCTCATTAGCTTCTAACACCAATATGTCAGTTCCATCAAAATTGATGACAAAAGGATTTTCTTCTGTGTACATTACAGACTTGTCCGCATTGAAAGCCCGAACTTCATAACCAGTAGACGGACGCGTCACCTCCGCTATCACCTGCTGGCTTCCTGCCAGCTTCATAGTCAGCTCTGCCTTATAAGATTTTAACAGTTCGGTAGCATCATCACTAATATGGATAGTGACTGTCTGCTTTCCGGCATTGCCTGAACAAACGAACGTCCTCTCACCATCCTGTTCAAAATAGCACCATAACGATGAGGAAGTCAATATCCAGTTATCGGCAGCCTCAAAAGTCAGTGTCTTGGTATCTCCGATTTCACATTCTATTTTCTGCAAATCCGGGAATACAGGCGTTGTAGTCTCGTCATCATCACTGCAAGCAGATACGAAGAGACAAAACACTAACGTAATCAATTGCAAATAATATTTCATTATATCTTTCATATTTATTTCCGATTATAGTTTAGAGTCCTTCCTCTTTCTTATACTGTTCCGCTTCTTCATCACTAATCCACTCCAAGATATTCACATAAGTACCTACTGTACCTTTACCCACCACATAAATAGTGCTATATAAGAATACGAATTTCTGGCATACATTATAATAAGAATCGTATGCAACAGGCTGAGTACACATCAGCTTTCCATTACCGTAAATGGTTCCGAAGGCTTCTGCCGTACTACCTATAATTTGATCATCAAACTCTACAAATGGTTTCAACGGATCGGAAGGATCATACTTAATTTTAAGATCATAATTCTTGTAGAAAAAATCATGTAATATGATAGTATTATCTTCCGTCTTGTCTCTTTCTGCCTGCAATAACCGATGTTCCGTATCCGTCATATATGCATTAAAGAAAGAAGAAGTCAATAGACAATAGCCTTCAAAAGTACTTAGTTCAAAAGGACATGCTTTTTGCATTTGAACACGAGTACGTGTACCGTACAAATCCCATATATTTTCATCTTTCGCAAGCAAATTGAATGTAACCGACAAAGAGTCAGTTTTACCTATATTTTCATAAACACCCTTCATCCGGAACTTTGCAACTCGCTCCCCTGCTTTAATGGTTACCGTATTTGATTCAACTACATATTGCTTTTTTTCAATTGCATTACTAGCCTTATCGTCTACTTCCACACCAAAAGAACGGTCATAATCGCATATATTCGTAGCTACTACCGGAATCTCAAACCATTTCTCGCTGTCCTGCACCGGATACATAGATAATGTATCGGAGAACATCACGTAGTCGGAACCGCTGTAAGTCGTCCGGGAAAGATCATTACATCCCCAGAATCCGACAGCCAACGTCGTAAGTGTTACTATTCCTGTTATTAATCGTTTCATTGTTTCTCTATATTATCTTTATACATTATTTATTGCTTTCATTAGGTGCTAGATCCACGCCAGGAGCATCCAACTCATGTTGTGGAATAGGCCATACAAAACGAGGATCGTCTTTCTCTAACTTCAACGTATTACCCGGAGAGATAGTCGAAGTTTGTTCTTTACGTTCAAATCCCTCATGCCAACGTTTCAAGTCGTTAAGACGGAAACCTTCCATAAAGAGTTCTTTCATACGTTCTTCACTGACAGTTTTAAACCAATTTTCTTCTGTAAGCGTAGTAGAGCCACCATAAGAAGAATAACGAGCCATACGTAAAGTAGAAATATCAATTCCTGCTTTTCCATAATAAGATGCTCCCATCCGGCAATAAGCCTCTGCACGAATCAGATATTGTTCCGCTAACCGGAACGGTTTCGGCATGGATACACACAGCAATCTTTGGCTTATAAAATCCTGATTTCCCATGTATTTAACCAAAAGAGGCCAAGTCAACCCATGAGAAAATCCGGTCGTTGCCGTAGCGAAATAAGCATTATAGCGTAAATCAGCATTGGCATAGGTATCCAATGCCCATTTAGCTGGTACATAATCCGGTTTATAAGATGTATAATCATAATTGAGGAATACAGTGCCTAATGCCCCTCCATAGGAATTTACCTCAAACATTACTTTCCAAATGATTTCAGTAGAATTATCATACTGCCACATGTATGCAAAATCATTATAAGTAACCGAATAACTATGCTTGGTTGCATCAGCTAATATATATTTCTTACTATCTATTACTTTAGTAGCATATTCAACAGCTTTCTCCCACTTCCGCATATACAGGTACATACGAGCATATAAAGCATTGACTGTACCAATCGTGAAATATGCAGAATTATAAATAACCTCAGTGTCATCATCCGTAGCCAGATATTCGGCCGATCTAGCCAAATCATCCAATACACACTGATACGAATCTTTTAAAGAACCACGTTTTACAGGTCCCGGATAAACGTAGCTGGACTGCAGTACAACTCCCAGATCATTGGCAGCTTCTTCGTCACTTTCATAAGCTTTACAGAAACACTTCAACAGTTCTGAATAAGCCAGCGCACGGGCAAAATAGATATGACCTTTATAGGTATCCAACTTGTCCAGTTGTTCATCATCTGAAGTGTTGGCCTCTACAGCAGCAATGTTATCAAGAACAAAATTGCAACGTCCGATGACAGTATACAAGCCACCATACACATATTCCACCTGTTTATTGATAGCTAATATTTCATTACGCCATACATCACCATAGATATTTGTATATCCTTTAACAGCGTATACCAGATCCGTCTGAATATCAGGCAATAAAGTCAAGTATCCGCTATATAGGCTGGCATTTTTAAACTGTGCATAAATACCGACCAAAGCTTGGCGTACATCGCTCACTGTCTTAATAGCCTCTTCTTGCGGAATTGCATCTTGCGGATATTTATCAAGACAGGAAGATGCCGAAAGCAATACCGCAACTAAAACTATATATAATTTTATTTTTCTTATCATCACTGATTAATTTTAGAATGAAACTTCCAGTCCGAATGTAAACTGACGGGACATAGGGTATTGAGCCTTATACACATTGGAGGTAGACTCCGGATCCATCCCTGTAAAACTTGTAAATGTCAACAAATTCTGTCCCTGCGCATAAATACGGGCACTACTTAAAAAATTAGTCCGCTGCAACCATTTCTGTGGGAATGTATAGCTAAGCATTAAATTTTTCAGACGCAGGAAAGAAGCATCTTCCAGGAATCGTGAATCTAGTTGAGGAGTAACTCCATAACGAGGGATATCAGTCACATCTCCCGGCTTTTTCCATCGATCATAAAGCATACGTTTTGACTGATTGTAGGCACTGAACAGTCCGTTGCTCTCTTGAAAGACTCTGTCATTGTTAAGCATCCAGCGATCGGCCACCCACGTGAACTGTGCGGAAAGTGAAAATCCTTGCCAAGAAAGTGTAGTACCAAAACCACCTTGCCAAGGAGCTTCATGTGTCTTACCCAGCATCACTTTGTCATTTTCATTATATTCTGTAGTAATTTCACCGTCTTTGGTATACCATAAAGCATCTCCATTAGTAGGATTGACTCCTGCATAACGGTTCAGATAAAATTCACCTAACGGATGACCTACCGCAACCATTCTACCAGTATCAGAGGCTACATATTCTGTTATCCCATTATAAAGCTCGGTTATCTCATTTTTATTATATGAAACATTGGCGTTCACATTCCATGTAAAGTCTTTGATGCGAAGTACGTCTGCACTGACATTAATTTCTACACCACGGTTTCGCATAGCTCCCACATTATCCCAACGAGTTCCAAAACCGCTAGTTGTGTAAGAAATGGGAACTGCCATCAACATATTAGTAGTTTTCTTATTATAAAACTCCACATCCAAATTTATACGATCAATAAAACCTAAATGCAGTGCCACATTAGTAGCCCATGTAGACTCCCAACTTAATTCTTCATTTCCCAACTGGGAAATAGCAATACCTGATTCATTGTTATACTTATATCCACCGGAAACTAAAGCCAGATGTTCATAGTTATTAATAGAAGAGTTGCCCGATGTACCGGTATTAATCGCTATTTGCGCATTAGTAAGCCATTTATATTTTTGCATGAACTTCTCCTTACGGAGATTCCACATAAACCCGACTGACCAAAAAGCTCCCCAATGTTTATCTGTTCCGAAACGGGAAGATCCATCCCCACGAACCGAAAAGTCAGCATAGTAACGATCATCATAATTATATTCACCACGACCAAAGAAAGAGAGAAAAGAATATTCCGTAACGGGATCTCCCCATGATGAAGCGGTAGAACCGGAAGACAAGTTTGTCAAAATATCATTTGTCTGTCCACGAGTCGTAACCTGAAAACCTTCATAATGATAATCGACTCCTTCCTGCCCAACCATAAAGTTGAATGAATGAACATCATTCAACATAAAACGGTAGTTTGCCGTATTTGTAATCATCAGATTAAGCATATCATACGAACTACGCTGGGCACCTCCATAATTATTATTTGGCTTATAACTCGGAAAACTTCGATAAAAAGAAGTAGTATGACCATAATCTGCACTTAGTTGTGAACGAATTGTGAGATTCTTTATAGGTGTAGCTTCAGCATAGAAAGTAGATAAAAGTTTATACTTCTTATTTGATAACGGATTGTTTTCCATCCATGCTAACGGATTCTCCGTCGTTCCTTTCCAACTGCCGTCATCCTGAAGAGCCAGACTTCCATCCTCCTTATAAGGATTCCAGTAAGGCAACATGAAAAAAGATGCGGAAATAGGAGCCCACAATGCATATTCACCATCATCACTCTGTTCTACCTCCTGATAAGTAAACATTGTATTCGTTCCTATTTTCAACCATTTATTAGCTTTCGCCTCCACATTGGCACGGAAGTTAACACGCTCAAATGTAGAACCTACTGCAATACCATCCTGATCATAATAGCTTCCCGAAACATAATAATTTAACTTTTCCGTACCACCATTTACTGACAACTCGTAATTCTGCAAGGGTGCTTTGTCATTGTATACCTTATCCAGCCAATTGATATTTATCTTACTTAATTTCTCGTAATCCTGTCCTTTATCCAATCCCACTTCTTTTTCAAACTGAATACGTTCGTTCGTATCCATCTGATCCCAGTCCTTTGAAGCTAATTGGGAAAAACCTAGTTGTGTACGGAAAGTAATCTTGGCAGCTTCCCCCATACGTCCACGCTTGGAAGTGATTACTACCACGCCATTAGAAGCACGTGCGCCATAGATAGAAGTAGAAGAAGCATCTTTCAACACTGAAATGCTCTCAATATCATTAGGACTAATCGTGTTGAAATCTGAACTTGAAATAGCCACTCCATCCAATATAAAAAGAGGATCTTTCCCCGAATTAATTGAATTTGTTCCGCGAATACGAAAAGTTGCTGCCTTACTGGGTTCACCTGATTCAGAAAGCACCATTAATCCCGGTGCCTGCCCTTGCAGTGCCTGATCGAAACTCGGAGCAGGAACATCTTCCATCTTTTCAGCTTTTACCGTAGATACAGAACCTGCAATCGTACCTTTCTTACGTACACCGTAGGCAACAACCACTACTTCTTCTACCATTTGTGCATCACTCTCCATCTTCAGATTCATGCGAGTGGCAGCAGACACCTGCTTTTCCATCGTTTTCATTCCAATGTAAGAAAACTGCAAAATGGCGGGAGATTTCGTCACTGTGATACTGTAATTACCATTCATATCGGTAATTACTCCGTTCGTCGTACTCTTCTCCAAAACAGACACACCAATCATCGGCTGATTGTCTTCCGCCGAAATAATGTGTCCCGTTACCTGATATCCACCCTGTGCAAAAAGCAACAGGGGGATACTTGTCAGAGTAAAGAGTACAAACAAGAGAATTGATTTTCTCATCTTTGATACTTTGATTTTAAATTAATGAAATTGATTTATTTTTATAGATTTATCTACAATAAGGAATACGCAGTCTTCGCGTAGAATAATACACTCCTTTCCCAAAATCGGTTTATGCATTTTCTGCACCGACTTGGGACAGGCTATTATTATCTATAAATATAGAATAGGAATAGACTAACTTGGCAAATTCTTAATATTGCGCCAAATATCCAAATAGATTTTTCGTGTTACTGCTGTGTGAATTAAATGTATGACCATCTGCTCTCTTAAGTTATAAATTAAACACTAATATCACTTGTTCTGTTTAGGTGTTATACACTTCTAATATTGTTTTATTTTGGCTACAAATATATATATTATATTTAAATAAAAGAAACAATATGTCGCATATTTTATACCAAATTTCCACTTATATCTTTTTGATACATATTTAAGTACACAAACCCATAAATGAAAATAAATCCACAACATATTTCAATGATAGTTGAATATAAACGTTCATTTTGATAGTTACTTTAATTGCTCAAATAACAACATCACAACTCATACAAAATAGCTTATTGAGAGGATTCAATACAGAAAAGATAATTATTCAAAACTATTTTCTATTTTTGCATCCATTATATATAAATAAGGTATAAGATGAACTACGGATTTGTGAAAGTAGCTGCAGCCGTGCCACACGTAAAAGTGGCTGACTGTAAATTCAATGTAGAGAAGATAGAAAGTCTGATTACAGTGGCTGAAGGAAAAGGAGTGCAGATCATTATTTTCCCGGAAATGAGTATCACCGGATATACTTGTGGTTACCTATTCGGACAACAACTTTTGCTGGAAGAAGCAGAAATGGGAGTGAGGCAAATTGGGATTAACACCCGTCAATTAGATATCATTTCTATTGTTGGCATGCCTGTCGTTGTCAATTCGACAGTAATCAATGCAGCCGTAGTGATTCAGAAAGGGAAAGTGTTGGGAGTTGCAGCCAAGACCTATCTGCCGAATTATAAAGAATTCTACGAACAACGTTGGTTCACATCAGCGCTTCAGTTGACTACAAACAACGTACGCCTGTGTGGACAAATCGTTCCCATAGGTGCAAATCTGCTTTTTGAGACTTCAGATACGACTTTTGGCATTGAGATATGCGAGGACCTTTGGTCTACTATACCTCCAAGTTCCTCACTGGCACTGCAAGGGGCAGAGATTCTGTTCAATATGTCTGCTGATAATGAAGGCATTGGAAAGAACAATTATCTTTGTTCTCTCATCAGCCAACAATCTGCACGTTGTATTGCCGGATATGTATTCTCGTCTTGTGGCTTTGGAGAATCTACTACCGATGTGGTTTTTGCCGGTAATGGGCTGATTTATGAAAACGGTTCACTGCTTGCACGCAGCGAACGTTTCAGTATGAAAGAGCAACTGATTATCAGTGAAATTGATGTGGAACGCATCCGGGCAGAACGCAGGATAAATACTACCTTCGCCGCTAATCAGGCAAATTTAGGAGATAAGAAGGCGGTTTCTATCGCGACAGAATTTGTCAACAGCAAAGATCTGACCTTAACCCGGAAGTTAAACCCCCATCCTTTCGTCCCACAAGGATTTGCGCTAAATGAACATTGCGAAGAAGTATTCTCTATCCAAGTGGCCGGACTAGCACAAAGATTAGTTCACACCGGAGCCAAAACAGCTGTAGTCGGTATTTCAGGCGGACTAGACTCAACACTGGCACTGCTCGTCTGCGTGAAGACTTTCGATAAACTGGGATTATCCCGGAATGGTATTCTCGGAATCACGATGCCGGGTTTCGGAACGACTGACCGCACCTACCATAATGCGATCGATCTAATGAAATCATTAGGTATATCCATCCGTGAGATTAGTATTAAAGATGCCTGTATCCAGCATTTTAAAGACATAGAACATGATGTGAATGTGCATGACGTTACATACGAAAATTCTCAAGCGCGCGAACGTACACAGATACTAATGGATGTGGCCAACCAGACTTGGGGAATGGTTATCGGCACAGGGGACTTATCGGAACTTGCATTGGGATGGGCTACTTACAACGGCGATCACATGTCCATGTACGGGGTAAATGCGAGTGTTCCCAAAACACTTGTGAAATATTTAGTACAATGGGTGGCAGAAAACGGTATGGACGAAAACTCGAAAGCGACTTTACTTGATATTGTAGATACTCCTATTAGCCCGGAATTAATTCCGGCGGATGAGAACGGAGAAATTAAACAGAAAACAGAAGATCTGGTAGGTCCTTATGAACTGCACGACTTTTTCCTATATTATTTCTTACGTTTCGGCTTTCGGCCTTCCAAGATATTCTATTTGGCAAAAACGACATTCAAAGATATGTATGATGAAGAAACCATTAAGAAATGGCTTTCCACTTTCTTCCGTCGTTTCTTCAATCAGCAGTTCAAACGTTCTTGCTTACCGGACGGACCTAAAGTAGGAAGTATTTCTATTAGTCCACGGGGGGATTGGAGGATGCCTAGTGATGCCAATTCAGCTATGTGGCTTAAAGAAATAGAGAATTTATAGGGAAGCACAAACATCAAACTATTCTCACTGCTATGAGAAAAAATTCTCACTATAATGAGAAAATCTTCTCATAGTAATGAGTATTTTTTCTCATAGCAGTGAGAATAGTTGAGAAAATATAACGCCTCATCATAGCTTCGATACAACATTTTAGCAAGACATGTATCTGCACAAAATTACATACTAAAGTCCCTCTGTACACATAACTTTTCTTCTTAATTGCTCTATATCCGCTTCTTTAATCCTCCGAATGATATTTTTATAAATACGATGAAAGCCAAAACCGCCTTCAGTCATTTCATGAATCGCGTCTTCTTTTGAAACATTCTGAAATACCACTCGATAAAGTGCGCAAACAGCTCCTGTGCGATCTGATCCGTGGTGGCAATGGATAACAATCGGCGCTTTACGATTCTTTATAATACGCAATGCTTCAATCAACTGTTCTTCATTGATGGAATGAGCTTTGGTCTTTACCCGATGAAGCTTTACGTTTGTTCCTGCGGCTTCATCATCATCACTATGTCTATTACGGAGATTAAGAGCTTCGCCGATACCATACTTTTCTAAAGCTTTAAAGTCTTCATGCGAAGGTTGCTCTGAACGATATACACCCGAATCGATCTTGTACAGATTAGTTAATTCACTATCAGGAAGAGTAATCTTCTCTACTTCCAAATTCTGACTAAAAATAGATATAGAGAAGATTACTACCAAAAGTAGGCTCAACAGGATTCTTTTCTGCATAAGTCTATATTGTTATTATAAAAAGATCAAAGTACTCCCTTGCTGGATGGAAGTTCAAAATGATAGATATCTCTTTTGATTGCCATTTTCAAGGCACGGGCAAGGGCTTTAAAAATACCTTCTATCTTATGATGTTCATTTTGTCCTTCCGCCTTGATGTTCAGATTCATTTTT
>ERZ1023666.983-NODE-983-length-10192-cov-36.751603_pt1 | contig 10192 bp, 9 predicted proteins | sample MGYA00380341_ERZ1023666 | MGnify/ENA primary metagenome ERZ1023666 (study PRJEB33179, sample SAMN07448983) | human gut metagenome | biome: Human-gut; feature: Human associated habitat; material: Faeces | host: Homo sapiens | place: India: Bhopal | collected...
GCTTTGGAAAATGCCCGATTGGGAGCATGATTATGAGGATGCAGAAGCCAAGATTCTCATCAAGGAGGAACGGTTTGACTTGCTCAAGGATATGTTTGTGCATAAGCATTGGAACCTGTGGGAACTTTATCCAGAATATATCAAATATGTACCCAAGCAAGACCATGCTTTTGTGGGTGAAATACTGTTCAAGGACATCAAGAGATTGGCTTTGCTCAAAGAAAAACCAAAGGAGTTCAACTGGCTGTTGGAACAGATTGAGAGGGTAATGAGAAAGTCTGCTGCGGTGGATAAGATAATCAAGAATGGTATCAGACAGCTTATTGCGGATTATCCTGACAAATATTATTTCAAGAGTTATTTGGGAAGCATCCTGTAGTAATGTTGAATGTTTAGTGCTTATTTAGCGGAATGACAAGAGAAGCAAGCGCATGTTTATCTGGAAGGCATGCAACTATGCTTATGCTCATTTTATCGCCTCTTTTATTGTCTTCAGTGGTACCATCTACTCAGATTGGTATATCGCTGACTATCCGAAACAGGCTACTCGCATGAAAAAGATTGTGCGTGATGGCTTTGAGGTGGTAATGGAAACATTGCCACACGACCTATCCAACTGGCGAGAAGCCTTTGTGAAGACATTGAAGCAATTGAAGTCTTATGGTTGGGAGATTTTTAAAGGCAAAGGGGCTTTTGACCTTGATAAAGCCATCAAGGATATCGAGAATCTATTGAAGAAATAATTTCTTTGCAATGAAGGAAATAAAGTTATTTGATTATCAAGAGGATATGAAGGAACGGATTGAGAAGGCGTTGCGCCTTCATCGGTCCGTGATGGCACAAATGCCAACGGGAACAGGTAAGACATACCTGTTAACAGCAGTCATAGACTCTTTCGTGAACAACAATCCAATGGAGAATGTATGGATTGTTGCCCATAGAAGAGAGCTTGTGTCGCAGATAGACGAAACCGTAAGAAAGTTCCATTCTTATTCCGCATCAAACACCTCTTCCCTATTGTCATCCGTCAAGGCGATGTCAATCCAGTGGTTGATGAGACACTATGACGAGATAGAGGAAGAACCAGGAATGATAGTGATTGACGAGGCGCACCATGCACTCGCCAAGACCTATAAGGAAATGTGGGAGAGATTCCCGAAAGCTAAGTTCCTGGGACTGACGGCTACACCTTGCCGATTGAACGGTAAAGGATTCACAGACCTCTTTGATGTATTGGTGCAGTCGTGGAGTGTTCCTGAGTTTATCAGCAAGGGAAGATTGGCAACATACGATTTCGTGAGCATCAAATCGGATGGTGTGACACAACGGCTCATCAACTCCTTGCAGAAGCGAGGGGCAGATGGTGACTACCAGAACAAGGAAATGGATATGTTGCTGAATAAGAAACCGAGCATAGAAAGACTCTACCGGAGCTTGGAAGAATATGGTAAAGACAGAAAGGGCATCGTGTATGCTATCAATATTTCTCATGCTCAGAAAATCACAAAACTGTATCAAGAACATGGCGTGAAAGCCATAGCCATAGACTCGAAGACACCTGCCACGGAAAGACAACAAGATATTGAAGCTTTCAAGAAAGGCGACATTCAAGTATTAGTGAATGTAGATATCTTTTCGGAAGGCTTTGACTGTCCGGATATGGAGTTTGTACAGCTGGCACGACCAACGCTGTCGCTTGCCAAGTATCTGCAGATGGTGGGACGTGGATTGCGAGTGGCTAAGGGAAAGAAGAACTGCGTGATTATAGATAACGTGGGACTGTATCGGGTGTTCGGATTGCCTTCGCAAGTATGGAACTGGAATGCTATGTTCGAAGGAAAGCTGAAAGTTGGCAAGAAAAAGGAGACTCCAAAGGAAAGAGAGTTTTTCCTGATGAACGAGGAGCAAGACGATATTCAGATTCATCCAGACTCAGAAATGATGATGGTGATGAGCCATGAGGAATTGCTCCAAACGATACAGTATCGTAAGTTTGTAGATAGCAAAGGGGAGTTTGCCATCATCAAGCTGCCTGATGGAAAGATGACGGTAGTGAACCGACAAGGAGAACAAGTACTGGAGCCAGGCGATTACTATGACATGAAGCTGCTGGATGGCAACATCCTGTTCTACCGGCCTCGCAGAAAGGCGAAATGCTATTATGACCTATTGGCAAAAGCTGTCATCGACGACGGCACTAACGTAGCAGGGGCTCCCCAGGTTGTCAACATCAAAGGATGGGAGTTTATAGAATATAACGACATCTTCATGTCTCGAACCCAAGAAGAATTTTCTTTGCCCTATCGTCCTTCACAATATGATTTTCTGAATTATGGGTATTATATGATATACAGATCCAGACTTTCTGCTACCGGTTGTCAAGTATGGTACTATTATCAGGGTAGTGAAGGGAAGATGCGCATGAGCAATGAAGAGAGCAGGAATGTATGTTTCCTGCGTAATGATTATGAGCATGTGTATTGGTTATGTGCAGTCCTGTATGGTGAACGTATCGTTGTCATGGACAGCAAAGAGGACTACTACCTGGTGGATTCAAGTTTGAAGAAGACCTATATAGGGTGCAATCAGCCAAAGAATGAAAATGAAGATTTGAATTTTGTCATGCCTCGGATTGGCAAGAAATACTATCAAGTGGCGATGTTACAGAAGAAGGAAATGGAAGCAAGTGAGTTGCTTCTTTTGCATGAGAAGTCAGAGGCAGGTCATGTGGAATTGTATCAGGCCGGAAAGAAATGGGGCTTAAAGGTAGATGGTAAAGTTATCGTGCCACCCCTCTACCACCATATAGCGCTACCTGTCGGTGCCTATTGCGCCTTTGAACAGATACCCAGACATTGGGGTGTTATGACATTGAAAGGAAAAGTGATTGTTGATGCCAAATATGAGAAGGTGGAGATTCGTGATGGGGGGATCGCTGTGGTAACTGATATTACGGGGAAAACACAGACCATCCATCTGAAATGATCTACTATATGAGAATGGAATGCTATTAAGGAGGAAATCAAGTTCATTGCCTTCCTGGTCTTCTTGTTGTCCTCTGCATAACAATCAAGCAAGCTTGTTGTTCTAAGTGTTTACGTATCGTTTGCGTTAAAATAATGCAAGAAGTTTGGCGATGTGAGGGGAATCATGTATCTTTGTAACTGTCAACCACTAAGAGCAGAAAAATCGAGTCTGGCGGCTTCATTATTTGAAGGACTGATGATCGTAATTTCGTCCATCGGTGGTTTACATGTGAAACGTTGGATTGCGGTGGAAGGTCATAGCTACGTTCCTACTTTGTCCACCAATGTTTTGCATGGCAGTTGGATATTGGTCGGAATTGGGCTGACTGAGAAGTGCCCACTGCATTAAAGAAAGGTTGCTCCCAAGTGTGTACGACTAAATGTAGGATATACTTGCATAGTGGCAATCGAGTACTAACCTTGTTGCTTACATCAGCCTTTCTACCTTTGGTTTGGGAAAGAGCTGTGTCACTTCTCAACTAAGTAGGTGTAGTGTTCATACTCTTACATCTAGCCAAGGGTTCTTTATTTTTCCACTTGGTTGTGGTTTTGAATGAACCTGGAGTGGGTTGATTTAGTGGGGATTTTTTGTTTTTGATATGCTTGCTTTTGAGCAGTCCATTCTTTAGGTACACCAAAATTGGGCATACCCTAAGAATAGACCTTGTCAGTTCTTAGATAGTTACGTATTGTCTAATGACAGTTTACTTAGTATTTTGGGTTCTGTATGGTTATTATGGAACTTCTGCGACAAAATTATAAGCAAAATCTTGTTTGGTTTGGACTCTCATTAATTGTCAATGATGTTTTTTAATGACTTTTGGCAATCTTGGCACAGACCGTTTTTCATGTAGAAAGTATTCTTGCCATGGGCATCCTGCATCAGGCACTTCAAATCATCCTTCTTGCAATGCGGCAAACTGCGAGAATGCAGGAATTCATGGATTGTTACTTTCCATAAGTCATCCTTTCGTTTCAATCGGAAGGTTGAAACCACACAGGCGTCACCTGGCCGGAAACTCAATCCCATGATTCCATAGTTGTATTGTCCATGAATAGAAGTAGAGATGTCTCGATGCGTCAAACCTATCGTTACGATTTCATCATTACCTCCATGCTCTTCATGCAACATTTTCAGGATCCCCCCAGCCCAATACCTGTTTCTTGGTTTGTAGAGACATGAGGCAGGTATTTCTTTCTTGTCTCCAACAAACACAGAAGCTTCTAACCAAGTCTTTGGTTTCGTATAGAGAATGATACCCAATTGCTTCACGAGTTCTTCTCTCAACTGTTCTGCCTCCTGATGTGAGAAATTTCCCAAAGGCTTTAACTCTATGACATAACCCAATGGAGGATCAGCAGGGAGGCTGTCTCCCATTCCCTCATTGCTATGGCTCTGATTTCCATTGGAACAACCTGCTGAAAACAGGATTGAGATTCCAGCTATAAACAGCAATAACTTCTTCATAGAATATTCTTTTTTATTTGTATTTTGCATAAATCAATACCGGTCTTCTCCTAGAAGATTCCTTGTATATCTGCATCACTTTCTCCACGCAGCTCCTTGATACAGTAAAGCAGCCACGGCTCTCTGTTCCCAGCGGAATATACTCCTTCTCACCGGAGAATCTTGTCACCTTGCCAGCAGAATGGATCAGGATACCACGGGCTTCTGCCAGATAATTGCTCTTGTCGAGCCCTCGAAGGCGAACGCAGTTCTTGAACTTCATTCCACCTTTTCCTATCATGACATATCTTCCAAGACTCGTGCATCCACTTCCTGGGTTATTACTGAACTTTGGTTGGGCAGCCGTATTTCCTTTACCGCTTCCATGCATGCAATAGCTGCTCATCACTCTTTTGCCACCCTGCAAGTCGTAGATAAAGAATCTCTTCTTGCCAGATGGTTTGGAGAAATCCACTAGGATATAGTAATCCGTACTGTATCCCCGTCTGTCGCAATAATCCCTTACTTGCGTCAGGTTCTCACAATCCACCTGATGATACCACTCTTTAGCATCCACCGTATTCTTAAAAAACGGTTTTGTGAACCTATTATAAATAGGTGGAACGAAAAGAACACCGATGACAAGCAGAACCAGTATTCCCAATATAATCAATAACTTCTTCATAATGCATCAGTTCTCTGTTCTCAGAGGAACGATTTCTTCACGCAGCTTGTTTTGAGCAGTAAAAAAATCACCCAATAAAGCCTTTAGGTATTCTTTTACCTGAGGAATGTCCTTAGTCAGTATACACTGGCGTTTAGAATGGAGAACAAATTTCTGTCCTTCTTCTTCTATGCTGTAGAAAATGGTTACTCCACCATGAGTATTGATTGTGTTAATTGCCTTACGTACGTTAGACATTTGTTCAAGATCATCCATTGGAACTATACACCACCATGGATCCCACATTTCAATGAAGTAGCTGTCATTACTGGCATTAATGACAATATGTTCTCCCTGATACTCAAAATACAAGCGATTCTCGTTCTCTTCTAAAACAGTTACCTCACAATTTAATTGCTTCAGTAGCTCTATGCACAAATCCTTGGTGTGTGGAGGTTCTTCCTGCTTTTCTTCTTGCTGTATGTCTGCGGAAGCCTTAGGTTGTGTACCACTATCTGTCTCTTGTTCAATAGGCTTTACTTTTCTTCGCGTAAAGAAGTAAGTACAAGCTATAATCGCAATTGTTGAAATAATAGTTTCCATATGTATCGTTTTTATTTGTTGTTCTTTTGCAATAATTCTGTTATCTTTCTGAAAGTTTCTCCTGCCATGTTTCCTCCAGGAGCTGGTGTCCCTGATCTCTTATAGCTGACGAATACCGTGTATTTTGGTTTCTCGATAGGGAGATAGCCGCAGAAGTCTGCATAGATGCCATCTTCCGTATGGATACTTCCTGAGATGCCAGCCACATTGACCATCTTTGTTTCTGCCTTCTTGCCCAAGCCGTTTGTGACGAAGAATCTAAGTGCTTTCTGCATCGATTCAATATTCTTCTTCTTCTTGGCTATCATAGAGTCTACTACGATGGCAGAACCCTCCTGCAATTTTGGACAGACCATCTTTCCTCCATTGGCAATGGCATTGAAGAAGCTCATCATGCTGGTTGGTCTTCTATGATGGAAGCCTAGAGCATAAACAGGCCAGGAACCTTTGAAAGTAGAATCCTTCTCCAATCCCATTTGCTGTAGCTTTTGCAAGAAAACATCTTTATTTTGATAAGCCACATCTACAGCCTTGTCAATGGCAATACTGGAATTGTATGCCAGCCCCTGCAGAAGCGTCAGTTCTCCATATCCACCTTTTCGCCAGTTATGGTCATAGATGGTATCCTGTCCGATAACATCAATACCGGCATAAGTATGAAACATATTGTCCAGCGTAACTTTTCCGGTTTCCAGAGCTGCAAGCAGGGATGCCCCTCTGAAAAGGAAAGTTTCACGGGCTTTGGAGAGTAGGGTGGTGTCTTCTACTACTTTCCCTTTATCTTCCTTCCATCCTACTACTGCCCGGAGATTACCTGTGGAGGTCTCCATGACTATTACCATACCTTCTTGAGCAGCAAACTCCTTCATATCCTGCTTTACAATGCTGTCAACAGAGTTCTGCAACTGAAGATTGATGGTGCTTTCTGTTACTTGTTTTGTAGTGCACGCAATGAATACTGTTATAGCGAGCATTGCGATTGCTATCAATAATGATTTTTTCATATTTCTCTTCATTTTTGTTGTTGATGTTTTAACTGCATACATTCATTTGCGGAATCATGGAGTCTATAGCTGGATGATTCTGAAATTTGGATTTGTGCCCGATATGCCACTTGTTGCAGTAGTTACATTTGTAGGCTGATATTTCCCTGGAATCATTTGGATGATTAATCTTCCATTGGGCTATAGCTTTTAGAGCCGTTTCCTCATTTCTGTAGCCCATCTTCTTCTTCAGGACAATCTCTTGGGTGATAGGATCTTTTTTCCTTTTCCAGTGAGTGGACTCGCCTCTTCTTGTGTTTCTTGCCTTTTCCTTCTGTCCGATGTTGTACAGTTGGAAGGCTGTGGCTCTGTCCATCCAGTATTTCTCCCTGTTACTGGTTTTGTAGCCTTCATCCTTCTTGTGCATCCGGTGATAGGCCTGGCACATTCTCTTCTCCACGATGCGACGTACCTTTTTGGAGTCATGGGGAGCTTCCGTCTCAATGTCGAAGTTACGGAGCATCATTCCTTTCTTGAACTTGAGCTTCTCCTTGAAGATTTTCTCGGTCTCTTTCTTGAAGCGTACATCCTGACCATTGAGGACAACTCTGTTTCCTTCCATTTTTACCAGCATGGATGTAAGGTCTTTATCTTTTGCAGCTTCCATGTTCATGAGTTTCTGGATGGCTTTCAGTACGCTCTTGACGTTGAAACTCACTCCGATGATGCTGTCTCTGATGTACTTGATCAGGTAGTACTCTTCTATTGTGCAGTCATTGTTATGTAGGTACCATCCCAATGTTGCCAGATTCTCAGAGTAATTCCAACAGTCAATCTTTTGGAAGCGGATGAGGGAAGATTCCCAGCTAGTTAAAATGTTCTTAATTGATGTATTCATATTCTTAATTTTAATGTTTACATCAGTATATAACTCTTACAGCGAAAAGGTAAACATTTGGTAGAGTTTTTTGTTCTTTAATTTATTGATAGATAGCATAATGTTCCCATATTTTTTATAGTATAGGAACCTTATGCTATTTGTCATTATGATTACTATGTGTTTCTAACTGGCCGTATAGGATTTTTATAGCCAGAAAAAAGAAAATCAGTAGTTAAACTGCCCTGACTAGATATTTGAGCGGTTCTTTTAGATCTTTCAATTAATTTATCATTATCATTTGTCCAAAAATAAGCATTATCCATGTCATAATTCTCTGATGGTGTTTTGTATCCATGTGGCGTAAATGAAACAGTTTTTCCACTAGGTCCCAAACAAATATATGTCTTAATACCATTGTCTTCCACTAAGCTGATTTCACAATAATCCTTTAGTTCATCTATTTGCTCATCTGTCGGAAGATTGAATTCGTCAATAGCATCCCTGTATGGTAAGAACAGAACTTCTCCGTCTTTCTTGATGTAATCTGATACCCAAAGCGTACCACTAGGAAGTCCCAGGTCTACATACTTCATTTCTTCTAGGATAGTCTCTTTCTCTGCTTTTTTGTAACCATCCTGGTATCCCACATTATAACCGGCAGAATACGCATCTATGATAGCCTGATTCAGAATATCATTGATTTTACCTTCTGCATACTTTTTAGCACAATCTAAACTCATATCTTTTTTATCTAATTTTTAAAACTATAGAAGTGGACAGATTATCGGTATGTCCTAGTCTTATTGTTTAAAATAACCAATGTTCTCTGATAAGGACTCTTCTAAAAGGATTGTCTTTATTATCACACTGATTATTAAATAGAAGCATGCAAGAGCGAAAAAGCAATAGCTCATTACCAAATACTTTATATGCAGGATTTGGCTGACTTAAAAAAGCTTTTGTACATTCTATTAATCTAGCACCGAGAATTGGATGGCTCAGATATGCTCCAGCATCAATAATACGCCCAAGTCCATAGTATTCACTTTTAAACCCTTTACCTGATATTGCCATTTGTGGAAATATAAACCACATCCAATCGGTTTCTTTCTTTCCATTTTTGATCTCTTGAAGAGCTGTATTATAAGTATTCCAAGAGTCTTGAGCGTGCAGAAAAGGATAATCGCTAATACACAGATTTCTCCAAAAATCTTCCCACTCTTCTTTTGTATCAAATGGAATAGTTTGATATCCACGAATTACTTTTGTCATTTTTTTTGTTCTTTAAAAGAATGCATCCAAAACTTCCTCAAACACATCATTCGGACTTACTCTATTGAAGAGATTCATAGAGGTGTTGAGCTTCATCACGTCAACTCCGCTTCCCATGATGTATTCGATGTCCTTACCCTTGTGGAGCAGGAGCGCCTTGCAGCATTCACGGAGTCTTTCACCCAGAATTTCATGTTCAATATAGGCTCTGGCTTCACCCTCGCCATCCAAACCATAGTAGTTTGCGTTGTGGCTATGACCGAGTCCTTTCTGCTGTGGAAAGATATACCATATCCAATGGCTTTGCTTTCGTCCTTTCTTCAGTTCTCTCAAAGCCTGGGTATAGGCAAACTCCTGGGCATCCAGGAAACGTAAGAGATCATAGTGTGGTTGCTGAACCTTTGGCCATCCGATGATGTCCCAGAACTCAGAAGGAAGGCACACATTCTCAAGATCGTAACATCTTTCAAACAGAGGAGCCATTTCTTCTGGAGAATATCCGGCGATACCGCAACCAATCAATGTCACAAAGAATGTTTTGTCAGGGTGATTCTTTGCAAACTCGATGAATTCATCCACATCCTTTTTCAGAGCTTCCATACCACTCATTGAATCGATGGCGTAACTCTTTCCCTGCAAACCATGTCCCTGACCTCTGATGGCACCGAACTTCTCCAGGGCAGTCTTTGCCGCACCACCATCATGATATCCCATGGCGTTAGAACCGAATACAAAGATTTCACCAGCGGCAAGACGGCTGATGAGATGAGGGGTAACGCGAGTCTCTGGATTATTCGGTGACTTATCCAGTTTCGCAAGCTCTTCAGCTTCCACCACAGGAACCATCTTCTTCCATTCCTCCAGGAACTCTTTCATGTCGTATTTTAAGTTCTGAAGTTCAGAAGGCTTATATACGCCACTTTTCGCCACGTATTCTGCCACCTTTTTCTTCACCGTTGCCTCGGTCTTGAACTTTGCCATTTCCTTTGGATTCAACTTAAAGGTAAACGACTTATAGGTCTTCTTACCATTGACCATTTCAAACTTGATAACTGAAATCTTTACTTCCTTACTCATTTTTATTATCTTTTAGTTATCTATTAATACCACTATCCCTTGAAAGGTAAACATCGCAGACTATTCTCTCCTGTTTATGAACTATGTTACTTCTGAGAGTTTGAGACATAAATTCGTTTTGGATATTTACCAAGTATATTTCTTACAACATCAAATCCTTGATGGTTGTACCATTCATGAATCTACTTAAATCTACCCTTTCTCCAATACCATGCAAATGTCCGGTTTCTGAATACTGCC
>ERZ1023666.988-NODE-988-length-10140-cov-20.348835_pt1 | contig 10140 bp, 8 predicted proteins | sample MGYA00380341_ERZ1023666 | MGnify/ENA primary metagenome ERZ1023666 (study PRJEB33179, sample SAMN07448983) | human gut metagenome | biome: Human-gut; feature: Human associated habitat; material: Faeces | host: Homo sapiens | place: India: Bhopal | collected...
TTTACGTTCCAACCTCTCTTATTCTCCTTTGGCTGCTTTAGAACCTTATGTTAATGGGTACAAAAATACGAAATATACTTTAATCTTGCAAGAAAATGGATAAAAAAAGCAAGTATCAATGAAGGAAGAAAGATAATCTTTCTAAAATTTGGCGTTTCTGATAGTTTTTCGTATCTTTGCAACCTATGAGATACTAGGAAGGTATCTTGTTAAAGAATATAAAAGAATTGTATGTTAGAAGTACGTGATAGATTAAACTTCGAGGATTATCTGGATTCACTCTTGAATAGTATAGAGAGTGATGACTTGGAGTTTAAAAGTGCTGCCGGTGGATTTCCTGGCAGCTTTTGGGATACCTATTCAGCCTTCGCCAATAGCGAAGGAGGAGTTATCGTGCTTGGAGTAATAGAAAAAAAAGGTAAGTTCTATATAGATAATCTATCTGATGAACAGATTGAGAAATATACAAAGGACTTTTGGAATAATGTGAATAATCGAGCTACGGTTAGTTGTAACCTGTTAAAAACAGAAGATGTCGTGGTAGAAGATTACAAAGGTCATAAACTTATGTTATTCTTTATTCCTCGTGCATCCAGAGAACAGCGTCCTGTTTATAGAACGTCTCAACCCTACAATGGTACTTTTAAGCGCAATCATGAAGGTGATTATAAATGTACGGAGCGAGAAGTGCAGCGTATGTTTTCAGATGCGAATGTTTCTAATCCCGCTGATAGACGCATTTTGAGAAATTATTCATTAGATGATTTAGATATGGAGTCTATTGCTCAATATCGTCAATTATTTAAGTTGGCAAAGCCAGACCATCCTTGGTCTGTTTTGTCTGATTTTGAGTTTCTTAAAAAGATAGGTGCTTATCGTACAGATCGTGGAACGAAAGAAGAAGGTTTTACTATGGCAGGAGTTTTGATGTTTGGTAAAGAAGACGCCATTACTGATAATGAATGTTGCCCCGACTTCTTTCCTGATTACCAGGAAAAACTATCAGATAATCCTGAAATACGATGGACCAATCGTATTTGTCCTGATGGAACTTGGGAGGCAAATTTATTCCAATTCTATCTTCGTGTTCTTCCAAGATTATCAGCTGTCTTGCCAAAACCTTTCATCTTGGAGGGCAATATTCGTCGAGATGAAACCCCTGCGCATGTGGCTGTACGTGAAGCATTAGTAAATCTTTGTATTCATACCGATTATTCGGAAAATGCAACAATGGTAGTGCGTTTGTATAGCAATAAAATTGTTTTTACTAACCCGGGAACATTGTTGGTTTCTAAAATGCAATATTATGGAGAAAGTGCTAGCGTATGTCGTAACAAGACTCTTCAAAAGATGTTTATGCTGATTGGCTCTGCCGAAAAAGCGGGAAGTGGAGTTGATAAGATATTGGCTGGTTGGCGATTTGCAAATTGGAGAGCACCTATGTTGAGAACATTAAGTCAGCCTGACTTAGTGGAACTCACAATGATGATGGAGTCGATGATGGATGAAGGAACAAAGGAAAGATTGGTTCTGATATTTGGAACAGAAGTTTTTTCTTTGGGACATGAACGCCTGTTGACTCTTAATGCAGCTTGTACAGATGGATATATTACAAATGAGAACTTAAGGGTTGTCCTTAACCAGCATAAGGCAGAAGTCGCCGATTTGTTGAAAGATATGTGTAAGCATAAATTGCTGGTTCAAGAGGGATATGGTAGAGGAACCAAGTATCGGTTGCCTATGACTGGTAATATTGCAAGCTCCGAACCTAATATTGCAAGTTCCGAGCCTAATATTGCAAGTTCCGAGCCTAATATTGCAAGTTCTGGGGCTAATATTGCAAGTTCCGAGCCTAATATTGCAAGTTCTGGGGCTAATATTGCAAGTTCCGAGCCTAATATTGCAAGTACTCGTGTAAAACAAAGAATGCCTTATCAAAGCTTAAAGGCTATGATTTGTACTGTTTGTTCTGAGTGGATATCTTTAGATGAATTATCGGCAATTGTAAGGCGAGACAAAATTTATTTGAGAAATTTTATAATTCCTAAGATGTTAGAAGATAATAGTCTGGAAATGCTATTCCCTGGCGTTCCTAACCATCCTAGGCAAAAATATAAAAGTACTGTAAACAAATGAAGATAAAGATAAATCCAAAATACGAAGAGATGAGAAGTTTCATCGAGCGCATCCCGGATGTGTTCGAGCAGGAGGGACGTTGCATCTTTGAAGGACGAAATGTTATCAAGGCTTTTCATGTAAAGTTTGATGGAAAAGAGAAAGAAGTTGTGGTGAAGAGATACAAGCAGCCTAATTTCATTCAGAAGATAGGATATAGCTTCTTCCGCTCTACCAAGGCTTTCCGTGCCTATGAGAATGCCCTTAGGCTGATGGCAGATGGCTTTGCCACTCCCGAAGGCTTTGGATATATTGAAACGAGGGTAAAGGGACTTATTGACTATTGCTACTTTATCTCTGATATTGATAACAGTATGCCTATCAACGATCAGTTGAACTCCCCAGAGGAATTCAACAGGGTGATGGCGGCAGATTATGCGCACTTTGTGAATCGATTGCACCAGAAAGGCATCATCGATATTGACTTGAATGCCGGCAATGTGCTGTATCAGCTTCAGGCTGATGGTCATTATACGTTCTCGCTTATCGATATCAATCGTATGAGGTTTTACTCAGGCTATCCGCCGATGAAGGAATGTGTGGAAAACCTGACGAGGTTTACCGGAAGAATGGATGTCTTCGAGTGTGTGGCACGAGAGTATGTGAAACTGCGGGGAATGGATGAGAAAATATTACAAAAAATAATAGGAGCAAAGAAGATACACGATTGGCGATGGGTACATCGCAAAAGTATCTTGCATTATTTTAAACGTAAAAAGTTAGGTTTATGAAAACAACATTATTGATTACGACTTACAATTGGCCTAAAGCCTTAGAACTCGTGTTGTATAGCGTGTTGCATCAGCATGTTATGCCTGATGAAGTTGTTATTGCTGACGATGGTTCTACCGAAGAGACTAAAAAACTGATAGACCGTTATGCTGAAAAAATGCCAGTACCGGTAATTTGGGTTTGGCAGGAAGATAAGGGATTCAGAAGAACTTCCATTTTGAATAAGGCAATAGCAAAGGCTACGGGTGATTATATCATCCAAGTTGATGGAGATGTTGTTTTGAGTTCTCATTTTGTAGAAGACCATATAGAAATGGCTCAGAAAGGATGTTTCGTCTGTGGAAGTAGAGTGCTGCTGTCTGCCCAGATTTCCAAAAAAATTTTGGATACAAAGGTAGTCAATGTGAATCTTTGGAACATGCCTTTCAGTTATGTAAGCAACAGCTTCCGTTCTCATGTGTTCCGCAGATTGCTGGCTTTTCGCTATGCCCGTAGAATCGACCATCTCAGAGGTTGCAACATGGCTTATTGGAAAGAGGATGCCATCAAGGTAAATGGTTACAATGAGGATCTGTTGGAATGGGGACATGAGGATGCCGAGTTTGCCTATCGCCTGCATTTTGCTGGCGTTCGGAAGAAGGCGCTGAAGATGGGAGGAATCATGTACCATCTTTATCACAAGGAGGCGTCTAAAGCCCAAGAGAACATGCATAAAAATGTTTTGAACCAGGTGAAGAAGGAGCGTTTGGTTCGTTGCACAAATGGTATCGATCAATATTTATAGAGCATAGATATATGGATAAGACAAGTGTAGAACAAGAGCAGGGAAATGGCATCTCGGTGGTTATTAATACCTATAATGCCTCCTGCCATCTTCAGCAGGTGCTGGATACAGTGAAGGGCTTTGACGAGGTGGTTGTCTGCGACATGGAAAGTACCGACGATACCTTGGATATTGCAAAGCGTAATGGTTGCAAGATAGTTGTTTTCCCTAGAGGCAGTTATCAGATTTGTGAACCGGCAAGACAGACAGCCATAGATGCAGCTTCCTGCAAATGGGTACTGGTGGTGGATGCAGATGAACTGGTCACCCCAGCACTGAAACAATATCTTTATTCCCTAATAGGGAAGGAGAATGCTCCATTGGGATTGTATGTGCCACGCAAGAGTCGCTTTATGGGAAGATTCATGCATTGTTTCTATCCCGACTATCAGTTGCGTTTCTTTATCAGGAAGGATACGGTATGGCCTGCTGTCATCCATGCCGACCCTATTATCAAGGGCAGGATAGAAAAGATACCAGCAACCCATGCAGATATGGCTTTGGTTCATCTGGCAGACGACAGCATTGCCAGCAGAATGGGGAAAATCAACCAGTATACAGCTAACGAGATAGAAAAGAAGAAAGATCGCAATTATGGAATGGCAGCTTTGTTCTATCGTCCGTTGGTGCGTTTCTTCCGTGCTTATATTCAGAAGGGTGGCTTCCGTGATGGTAAGGAAGGATTTGTATGTGCCTGCTATGAAGGCATCTATCAGTTTGTTGCTGTCAGCAAGATTATAGAAGATCGCTTGAAACATAAAAAAGGTAAGTAGCAGTTTTGGCTACTTACCTTTTTTGTTTAATGAATGGTATTGTTATTTCTGATTTATTTTCCTTCGATAAAGGTCATTCCGCCTGGACCTACTTCATCACGGCAGCGTTTTAACAACTTGGCTGGCGTTTCTTCGCCATCATCGAAAGGTAATGCTACTACCGTTTTCTTGCCATAATAGTTTGCCATACCTCGGTTAATCCAATAACCTGGATAAATAGTGATATCATGGAAGGCATCGGATGGCATCTTTACGGTAAGCGGATTTAATACCAGATGATCTGCCTTGCTTTGCTTTACGGCAATTTCGCGCTGCTGCATTTCTAGGTCAAACTTCTGTGCTGTTCCTCTACGCAGCAAGGAGAGAGTTCTGTTGGTAGTAGTTGGCTTTGCTGTGATAGAAAGTACCAACACAAGCCAGTAATATACCGGTAGCCATCTGAAGTATTTATTATATTTCAGTCTGATTGCCTCTGTCAAGTTTACAATAGCAACGCTTATTGGTTCCAGATCAGCCGCTCTGCGCTGAAGAGCACCAGAAAGATAGTAGATATTGAAGCAAATCATCCACAGATGCACATAGAAGTATACATTCTGTGTTCTGTCTGCTCCTTTGGTTCCCATGGCATAGCTGTTTGGAAAAAAGAAGGCGCAATAGAGTAGGAAAGAGATGAGCAGATAAAGCCATGGATGAGAAAACCTAAAGTGGGATGCCTTGGCTAATCTTGCAAGAAAAGGTATGAGAATGGTAAACATGAGTATTTCTGTGATTTTAATGGCATCAGCGAGAAATTCTATGCCCTTTGCTATCGCAATAAAGAAGGCTGAAACCACATTCGGTTGACTGGTGACTGTGGATTGGCGGACAGTATTGCCTGGTGCAAATACACTGAAAGCAAAAGCGCAGGCATAAATGATAAGGATAGAAAGCAAGAAGAAAGGAGTCTTCTTCCTCTCCACCCACATCCATACGATTGCCATAAAGAGAATGGCTGGCATACCCAGACCGGTAACAAAGTTGCCGCCGGCAATGAATATGGCGAGTGCTGCGGAAACCAGCGTGATGATGATTTTCGCTATGATGGATTTTGTAAGATGGAATTCGATGAGTAGGGAGGCAAGAAACAAAGAAATACTATAATATAAGGTATAGTACATCGCTCCGTTATACCAGCAGAATGCATCGTAGAACGACCATACGAACTGTACGGTCATTAATACAAATAGAGTAGAAATGAAAGTGTATTCCAATTTGCTGATATGTAGCAATCTGCGTAATATTGTGTATCCCAGTGTATAGGTGGAAAGAATTAGGCTTCCCAATAGGATAATCGGTACAAGCCAGTATTTGCCAAAAATTCCAGGTTGTAATGCCATCAGGAAACATGCCGAATAGGTACCCTGCCATGTCTGGTAGATATGCATGGATTCAGCCCAGGCCGCCTGAATACATGCCCCAAATGAATGGGTGGCAGTCCAAGCCTTGTAGACAGGAGCTCCGAATACATAGTCATCTGCAAACTGATGGAGATAGGGACCTATTGCCACAACAGGGATGATGGATAAGATTAGAATACAAATCGCCAATATCGTATGGCTTTTTAACAATTTCTGATTCATCGTATTATTGTTTTTGCTTATTTTTATATGTATAATAACAGAGAAACTTGTGCTTTCTTGCACTAATAGTTGTTAAATTATATAAATGCCGTTAAGGCTAAAAGGAAAAAGCTTTCAGGAAAGGAAATGGACATCATGTAGACGAACCTATATGATGACCATGTCTTTTCTTGCCTCGAAATTGGCGATAGTCTTGACGATTTCTTCTGATATGTCATCGGATACATAAGAGAAGTCCTTGCCGGTGCGGATGGCTTTGAGGAAGGAGAGGAGCATATAGCGCAACCCTTCTCCATCCAGCTGGTAGAAGTAGCGCTTGTTGTTCTGCGGATTCTCGTATCTCACCTCGAAGTAATCGGTCTTCCACCATGGGGCTGGTACGTAGATGTATCCCTTGGTACCCGAGATAATCAATTCGCCTTCCGACTTCACGCCTTGACCAACCTTCAGCGAAGCTACGGCATGAGGATAGAGGAAGGATATCTTGGTAAAGGCATCATAGCGCTTTGCTTCGTCCAGGAAGTGAGTGGCTATCTGTTTGCTGCTGTATTCTGTGCCCAGAAGCTGGAAGATAGGCAGGAGTGCCGTCGGTCCCCAGGCGCAGATACTGTTCCATTCGTAAAGACTCTTCTGTGAATCCTGGGTTGGGTCAAAGTCTACGAGACTGGTGCAGGTTGCATCCACCGACATGATATCACCGATGATACCGCCCTTAGCCAAGAGTAAGAGTCGGTAATAGGCTACGGAATAGGCGGTCTTGATAGAATCCATCAAGACTACCTTCTTATCTTTTGCTATTTCCTTGAGTTCTTTCCATTGCTGAGGCTGAAGAGTGATAGGCGATTCGCACAATACGTGTTTGCCAGCTTCTAATGCCTCCTTTATTTGAGCATAGTGCTTGCTTGGGGCAGAGATGACATAGAGCGCATCGCTTTCATCCAGGAGTTCCTGAAAACTGGCTGCCTGCTTTTCCGCTGCCTGCAGATTCTCTGAGAGATATTGGTCGTTGAGGGAGAAAACCTTTCCTGCCTCTAGCCCATTGACATATTGGCTTTCCCGCTCTATCTTGTTGAGGATAGGCGATTCGCCAACCAGTCCGAGGCGAACCACCTGCTGCTCGCTTCTGATCTCCGTGCTCGATACGCCCTGAGTGCGGTCTAGATAAACCACCTTGCAATAGGCGTTGAGATAGTCAAACTTGCCTCTCCAGTCAGAACCTACGGTAAAGATATCTACGTCCAGTCGCTTGATGTCGTCAATCTTCTGTCCCTCGTATTCCTCGATGATGATTTCATCGGCAATGCCTGTGGCACGCACGGCTTCCACTCGTTCCATGAGGGATTGTTGTACATTGATTTTGCCACGCTCACGGTCGAAGGTATCCGAGGTTACGCCCACGATGAGGTAGTCGCCCAAAGCCTTGGCGCGCTCCAGGAGACGGATGTGACCATAATGAAGCAGGTCGTAAGTACCGTATGTGATGACTTTAACCATAAGTTTCTCTATCTTGAAAGTTCTCTATACCTTATTATATATATATTATAGCAGCCCCTTTATAGCAGTCCCTTAGCCTGCATATCCTTCAGTGCATCAACGAGAGTGGTGTTGTCTTTTGGACTCAGGTTGCCGAGATGACCTACACGGAATATCTTTTCTGCCATGTCGCCACCATTAGGACATACCCAGATGCCATATTCGTCTTTCAGCTTCAGGAAGATGTCGTAGGCTGAGGCGTTCTGTGGATGCAGAGGAGTAACGGCATTTGACATCGATTGGGAAACGATGGTGAATGGCAGGTCCTTGATCTTGTTTCTGAAATCTTCTGCAAGCATTTTCATGCGCTGGTTCTCGCTCTCCACACCGCCATTGCGTTCTATCTCCTTCAGGCGGGCATGAATCTGCAGTAAGGTTCCTACGGCTGGGGTGAAAGGAGTCTGTCCACGCTCACCATTCTTCAAGGCATCCTTCAGGTCGAAATACATCGACTTAACATTGTTTGCCTCTACTCGCTTGATAGCCTCTGTATCGAGAATGATGACAGAGATGCCTGGAGGACATGCCAGTGCCTTCTGTGAACCCGTAATCATTACGTTCACGCCGAGTTCCTTCATGTTGAATGGGTCCGCGAGGAAAGAACTGATGGAATCTACGGCCAGGAAAATATGGTTGCGATGACAGAAGTCGCTGATCATCTGGATGTCGTAGAGTACGCCGGTAGAAGTCTCATGTAGATTGACGAGGAAGCCGGTGTAGCCTTGTCCCTCGTATGGCTTGAGGTCTTCTGCCGTGAGTGGAGTCCCCATCTCAAGCTTGATTTCTGTATGTGGAATCTCATGAATTTCACAGAGTTGTACGAATCGGTGACCAAAGCTACCGCCATTCACTACCAGTACTTTGTCGGCAGGAGTGAATACATTCATGACCACGGCTTCCATTGAGGCTGTGCCCGAACCTGTGATAAAAACTGTGCGGGCATCGTCTGATGCCTTGGCAAACTGTTTCATCAATTGTTCGTTCTCCTTCATGATGGCGGAGAACTCTGCTGTTCTGAAATAAGGCACCTGCTCAGCGCCGATGGCTCTAACCTCATCGCTTGCCATCACAGGTCCTACTGTAAAATTAAGCATATCTTTATTCTTTTTTGATTCTTCCAAATGTCTTGATGCTGGTATATTTACGCCAGAGATTCAGCTTTCTATTCTTTGGTACACCATGGCGACGGATGTAGTCTTCGGCTCCGTCGAGCATGCGCTGGCATACGTTGCCGTCCAAATATGGATCGTAGTTATCTACTATCCACTGTCTCTTGGCTATCGCCTCAGGGTCTGTGAGGGCATGGTCGTAGGCGGCAATCAGTTGATCAGGTTCCGTGATGTTTTCCCAGTAGATATCCTTGGATATGGTGCCGAGGGTGATTACTGGGCGAGAGAGCAGCAGGAATTCATAGATGGTAGAAGAGGTATCGCTGATGAGCGTATCTGCCATCAGCTGATATTTGGTTACGTTCTCTCCCTTGTCGATGAAGAGAACATCCTTCTTGGTTGCAGCCCATTCACGGTATTCATCTACCCATTCCTGACGGGTAAGCGGATGGAACTTCATTACTATCAGGGCATTGCGCTCCTTAGCCAGCTTGCCCAGCTCTTCCTTGATGTAAGGAAGCGAAGTGAGTTTTGGCGAGAAGGTAGGAGCGTAAAGGATCAAGGTCTCCTTGCCGCTTTCCCTGAGCAGTTTCTCTCGGTCGGCATCATATTTATGCAGGTTTTCCTTGATCCAATCCTGCTTAGGCCATCCCGTTTCCAACACCTCGAAATCTCCATATCTCTTGGCCAGAGCCTCGAAGTGGGAAGTGAAGTAAGGACCTTGGGTGAAATAGGTGTCAAAGTAACGGCGGATAATCCAGTGATCTTTCTTCTCTGCGGCATAGCCGTGGAATACCTGTATCTTGACGCCTGGCAGATAGTAAGGCACAATGTTGCCTGGCACATAGATAGCCTCTGGCTGGAAGTCATAGACTTCTTGAATAGAGTTGGTCCATTTCACCTGGTCGGCATATGGAAAACTGTCTATCTTTGGTTTGTGGATATACCACAATATCTCGTGTGGCAAATGTTGCTTTGTCACATGTTCTTGTATCGGATTAAGTATGTCTATGGCATACTTGTTTTCACAGAAAAGAACTATTCTCATGATTCTTTAGAAATTACTTTACCGTTTTTAATTTCATATCGCTTATCAAACTCCTCCTTGGTTCGCTTCCATCTGTTATGCGTCCATAAATAATAAGGTGGATTCCGGCGGATGGTTTCTTCCAGCATCTGGAAGAAGCGACGGGTAATCTCGTGCTCCGGCAGGGAGTTCGGATTGCGGGTGATGAGTTTGTATGTTGCCGTGTAGTAGCCGCGCTTAGGGCGGGACATCTCTACATAGAACACGGCATCGTTCATCTTTCTCATGATTCTCTCGCCGCCAGTAAACACTGGGGTTTCGGGATGGTTGAGGAAAGGAAGCCACAGGT
>ERZ1023666.991-NODE-991-length-10128-cov-15.269036_pt1 | contig 10128 bp, 10 predicted proteins | sample MGYA00380341_ERZ1023666 | MGnify/ENA primary metagenome ERZ1023666 (study PRJEB33179, sample SAMN07448983) | human gut metagenome | biome: Human-gut; feature: Human associated habitat; material: Faeces | host: Homo sapiens | place: India: Bhopal | collected...
TCATTTTGAATGTTGCATGAGATTTGACGTTGTATTGGCGTTGCTCGTTTCGACGAACAGGGCAATGCGAAGGCCTTAACAAGTGGGACGAGTGACAGGACTGACTCCGCGCTTTTTTGTATATATACCTATAATATAGCCTAAACCACCTGCTTGGAGTCGCAGGTTCATTAACTTTCAGAACTTCTAATATGAGACTCTTTAATCTACTTTTATTATTGGCAACATCCGTATCAGGTTTTGCGCAATCTTCCATGAACGTGAAGATTACTTTATCTGATAAGGTTATCACTGTGCCTAAAGATAATTTCGTAAGTCTTTCTTTTGAGGAAGCAGAAGAACAAAAGGATGAATTCCTAGATGATATATTCATAGTGGGATATGGCGACTTATACGAAGGAGTTCATTCGTTTTATTGGAGTAGCAAAGACCGAAAATGGGATGAGATAAAGGTAAACGACAATTATGTTCCAGAGACCATGGCTGATTACCTTGCAACAGATGGCACAAACATTTATGCCGCTGGTATGATTCAGAATGGAGCACCTGGAGATATGCGTTGGGAGAATGCCAGCATTTGGAAAAATTGGGAGATAAAAAGTTATGAGGCGATGGAGTATGAGTTGTGTACTTTTGCAACAGACTTATTTGCAGATGAAAAACACGTATATGCAACCTCTGATGGTAATTCTGTCAACCAACAGTGGAGTGATGGAGACGTGGAATACTCTATTGTAGATGGTAGATCTGTATATAGCTACAATGGGGATGTATATGTAGCACGTAAGAATACTATCCTAAAAAACAATGAGATATTGACAGATACAATAGACGGTACACCATATAATATGGTGGTGAATGCCAAAGGGATTCATTTCTTGAAGGATATATCCGATAAAACTACTGGTAGAACTAAAACAATATTATGGAGTAATGGAAAAATAATCGATACAGGATTAGATTTGGCTGTTTCTGGTAGAAGTATAGTTTCAGAAAATGATATTCTCTATGTAGTTGGTTATGGAAAGAAAGCAACACCCACAGTATGGAAAGATGGAGAACTAATTCCAATGTTAGAGGAAGGAAAGACAATTGAAATACGAGGAATAAGCGTCATAGACCAACGTATTTACATTGTTGGACACAATTTAATATCTGGAAATGAATCTCCATACGTATGGGGAATACCAGTAGTTTTGAATAATCGTAAAGAATACGATTTACGAGAATATGGTTTAGATGGGGTTAACAATCCACTTATAAATGCAATATGTGTAATCCGCAAAAAACAACAAATATGATGACACAGGTAAACAAAATATTCCTCTTTGTTATTGCGTTTCTAAGTTGCACTGTATTTCTTCACGCTGAAGATGTTCTTGTTTTAGAATTCAATAATGGCAAGAAGATCACTTGGAAAACAAGTGAGCTACCCGTTGTTACCACATACGAAGACAATGTGCTGGTTACTACAAAGAACCAATCAGTAGGCTATACCATAACCACTGTTCAGAAGTTCTATATTGACGATGACAATTCTACGAATATCAGTTCGCCGATTGAATCAAAACGAGCAATAATGATAACTGGTGGCAGAATAAGCATAAGAGGATTACGTCCCAATGAGCAATGCAAAGTATTCAATTTGGATGGAACTCTTGAGAGCCAACAAAAAGCAGACTCCAATGGAACGGTTTGCTTTGATGGACTATCATCAGGCATTCACATCATCGGCTTTAAGCAGGAATCCGTAAAAGTGATTCTGCCGTAACATTACAGATAATACAATATAAATAATTTATCAATACACTTATTATGTTATGAGAAAAATTTATTTAACTTTACTATTGCTTCTGATGGCAATATTTTCAATTGGAGTAACCTCATGTTCTAATGATGATGAGGAGGATTTGCAGAAACAGCATGAAGAAGCGTGCTACTACCATTATTGGAAAGAGTATCCTAACTCATACATCAAGATGTGTGACTGGCGCATGACATTCCGCTTCACAAAGTGTGAGCGTGTGGATGAAGGTTTGTATATCCAGTATGTTATGAACAATACTGGTTTCAATCAAAAGATGACCCTATTCTTCTCACTTCCATTGACTGCTGGACACGATGACTTAGGCAACTCTTATCAAAGTAATACGCAAGCTATCGTCGGCACCATTGATGGAAAGACTGTGGGATATGGTGGTGGCAGTACAAACGTGGAATTTTCGCCAAACCAAGCAATCAAGGGTTCATTCTTGCTAAAAAATTTTGACATAAACGCTTCTGCTGTTTCCGTCAGCATGAAAGTAGGAGTATTGCAACCACAGAGCGAGAAACTGATGTATGACCACATTGAGTTTGTAAACCTTCCTATAGACTCAGACCCAAACAATCTGGAGCATATGTAAAACATAACATTTGAGAGTATCATCATGCACTAGTGTAAAAACTAAACAATGATAACAACATGAAAACTTATTTAAGAACAATATTAACAGCCATCGCATTTTTAGCTTGCTATAATGCGATGGCACAGAATTCGAAATTAGAGATTCGCAGAATACGATCTTTCTAATCCTATATTCAAAGACCGCATCGTCACTTTTGCAACAAACTATATCAACCAATAAAAAATAAGTATTATGAGAAGAATTATCATCATGACTTTTGCCATGATAGCAACCATGCTGTCATTCAACCAAAAGGCAAATGCCCAAAAGCAGGTCAAAGTACCTGTTTTTGAGGGTATCATTACAGCTAAGAAAGGTACTGTAAATATCAGAAAGGAAGCCTCGACACAGAGTGAGAAGATTGGAACATTGGAAGCCAACATCACTTTCTGTCCTCTGCTTGACCAAGACGATGAATGGTATCGCATATTGTTTGAAGAAACTGAAGAGGACTCTCAGGAAACAGATGGCCGAGTTATCTGTGGATATGTAGCTAAGGCATATTGCAAGATGACTCCTATGGATGAAAGAACCAATGGACTATCAGATTTTGTGTACTACCTCGAAAAAAAAATAGGATGCACAAATACTGTAAGAAAGCAAGGAGACTATAGGCAAAACATCATAGTTTCAGGAACATTTGCCAAATGGTATAACGAAGTCGGATATTGTTTTGAAAGAATGGAAGGTAGATTCATTGGGGTCCCGCATAAGGGAGTCATGGTAGGCGAATATATTGATAGAAAAAAAATCCATTTCAATATGCTCGTCAATGGATTGGATTGGGAAAAATCAGATGCTATCTATGGCGAGATGAGTACCGACTTTTATGATCCATCAGCCCCTACAAACGTTATTTTGACCGACGAACAGATTGCAAAATCAACAAAGTTTGCCCACAAAGCAATTATGTATGCAGTTCCAAGCAGCTATAATAATGAAATTGATTGCGAGGGATATGACAACAAAGGCATTGAGATTATGTATGTTGACATGGATAAGTATCCTTTTAAATACGAGACTATCCAGTTCAACGATGACGAATCATTCAGCTATTTTGTTGTAGACGAAGAAGAGATACTTGAAAAGCAAAAGCAGCTCGAAAAGGATATGAAGGAAATGGATGAAATAGAAAATCTGCTCAATAACGCAGGCAACTAACACAGCATTATTAATATTAAAATATCATCAAGAAAGAATATGAAAAAGCAAAATATCATATTAGTTTTGTTGCTATCTCTCGTTTCCCTTTCTATAATGGGGCAAACGAGGGCTAAAACCAAGGTTGTTCCTATAACACAAAAGTATCTTGCAAAAGCTCGTGCAGGAGATGCCGACGCACAACTGCAAGTAGGCTTTTGGTATGCAACAGGTATAAAACTGGCGAAGGATAAAGCCAAAGCTAAGTTATGGTATACCAAATCTGCCAAACAAGGCAATGCAGCAGCTCTAAGAAATCTAGCTGAAATGGATGGTAAATATATGTTTTCCGATATGTTTTCCGAGCCTCATTTTTTGATGGAGCAAGCAGCACTTGCTGGAGACCTAATGGCTCAAAGAAATATGGAAGTAAGATATAAAATACAAGCTGAGTTTAATGAAGACAACCCAGAATGGCAAAGTTATCTTTATAAACAAGCTATAGAATGGGGACACAGACTCGCAATAAACAGAGACAATCATGAGCAGGCAGAAGAGCTGTCGTATGAAAAAATCTCAGAACGAAGAGAAGAATACATGAGAAAGATCTCAGAAAATGAAGACGCAGACAATAGAAGCAACAAAGAAAAAGACGAGGTTTGTAATTCGGATTCTCTGTTTTGCAGAAAGATAGTTTTTGATGCAATTCATCTCATTAATTTCAATGATTATCATATTCGTTATGATATCTTCGAAGATCGTATGACGAACTTCCTAGGAAAAGAAAACATCTACATATCAGAATACTTGCCCGTTCTGCATAAACTTGGTTATTTTGAAAATGTATCCATAACTTCGATAGAGAAAAAACGTACAATAATGGGGGTTAACACTTATACCGTATACGTTATGGCAGACAGAACTAGCTTTCAAAATAAAAATGAGAAGTACAAAATAGCTATAGGCATATCCAGAAACGGAATGGTCAATGCTTTGAACTTGTCTAAAATATTTCTGCCAGAATAGAATGATGTAGAAATTGATAATTATATAAAACTTATAAAGAACATGAAAAAGTATAGTCTTTTATTTGTAGCACTCAGTATTATTGCTGCATCTTGCAATCAAAAGCCTCAAAAAATCGCAAATGACAATGCGATTGTTGAGGGTAATGATTCAACCATAGAGAAAGATACTATCAAAAAGGTTGTGGAAGTAAAGAAAGTAGATCCAGAAGTTGATGGTGTTGACCTAGGCCTCAGCGTAAACTGGGCAACTCACAATGTAGGAGCTTCTGCCCCACATAAGGTTGGCTATCTTGTCCCACTTGGCAATGTAACAGGCACAAAAAAGTCTGCCAAGCATCATTATGAACAAGTTTCTGGTGAATCAGATATAGCTACCGTAAAGATGGGTAAAGAATGGCGCATGCCAACTGCCGAAGAAATGCTCGAACTGATTGACAAATGCGAATGGAAACAGAAGACCATCAAAGGGGTTAAGGGCGCACAAGTTACGGGACCAAGCGGCGAATCTATCTTCCTGCCAGCACCAGGACAATGTACAAAGTTGGAAGGCTATCTAGATCTAGAATATGATTGGCAACCTAATGATGTCGGCACAATGGGGTGGTACTGGTGCGGAAAGCCGTTGGAATATCGCAACTGTCTCTACTTCAAACTTTCTAAAGGTGGCAATATGGTTGAAACTGCAATGATGATAGCAGACACTGAAATTTTCTGTAATGCAGTGAGAGCGGTAAAAAATAAATAACACAAACTTCGATTTATGAGAACCAGACATTTAATCTTTGCAATTTGTTTTATATTAAGCAATTGTCCACAAGTATTTTCACAAACAAAGTCTCAAATACAAGCTTATACACTAAAGCAGTTACAGCAAGCAAGAAATGGCAATGTTAAGGCTCAATTACTAATAGCCCAAGCTTACAAACTCGGCAAAGGTGTACCAAAGAATATGGATAAAGCTGCATATTGGAACCAGCAAGCAGCCATGAATGGGAGCATAGACGGAATCAAAAGAATCCTATACGACAAATACGACTATTTCTATATGAAAAAAGATAGCATTTATGCTGAATGCCAGTTTTGGAAAGAACAATTGGCATATGCAGGTTCGAGCATAGAAATGGAGCAATTAGCCGATGGGTATAGTCCTTTGAACTTAATATGGGGATGGGACAAAAACTATGGTTACTCCCTTCTGTCTTTTTTCGATTATTGCTTTAACAATGCTATTTTTTGGGCCAATCTTTACCAAGAAAAGGATGGTCAAGATGCCCATGTGAGCGAGGTACTCAACTGGCTACAAAGAGACAACAAGAAATGCCAAGAACAGTTATCTGCACTCAAGCCATCTGTTCGCAGCTCAATAGGTCTCGGAGACTCTGTCTTGGTTCAAAAGTGCATGACAGACTTACTTTATACTCTCAAGTATAATATGTGGGAAGGCAAAGAATATCGTTTTGCAGATCCTTTAGACTCCTTTTTAGGCAAAACCGACCTAAGTTTAGAGGAAGCTTTTGAAGCTTATGACAGAAAGTATCGCTCTGGAACAAAACTAGATTTTCAGACATTGTACGATTTCAAAATAGAAAAGAGACCTGATGCAAATGGGTATTCCTATTCCGTTCGTGCTACGACTAACAGAATATCCAGCAAACAGAAATACATCATCATGATTGACATTACACCAGAAAAGAAAATCAATACTTTTAACTTAATGGAAATTGTAAAATAACATGAATAACCAACAAAGCAACCAAGAGAACCTCCGCCATGTGCAGACGATTCTCGTCAGAGAGCAACGTTACAAGTCAAACAGACTTGGTACCGCAGGCTTCATCACCTCCTTGTTAGGGTTACTCCTTTCATGGGTACCAGTCCTTGGCTGGATTCTATGGCTAGTAGGAGCTTTGCTCTCACTCATTGGCGTTTTCAAAACTCCTAGGGGGCTGGCCATCACAGGGCTTATCCTTTCGCTCATCACCCTAGGAATGGGAATGCTATTTATAGAGCTTATCGGCTCAGCGTTCAAGTAATCAACAATCCTATAACACATAAAAATTATGGAACTACAAGAACAATTCTTTTCAGACTGGCGCAGCAGCTCCAACAAGGTGTTCTGGGGTCTCACCCTAGCCCTCATCCTGACATTCTTTGCCAATTTCTTCGATATGTTTTCATGGGTACCTATCGCAGGGGAGATGATATGGGAACATTCACAGACAGGCACAGCATCCCTATGGGATAGTAAGGTCTTCCGCTTTGGCGTTGGTATAAAAGTCATCATCGTACTTGGCTATGTCATGTACTTCATCGGACTTAGCGACTTTGCCAAAACGTGCCAAACAGAGAATGCCGCACATTATATATATAAGGTGCGCACAGGCTCCATCATCATCCTTATCACAGCCATAGTGAATGTATTCTTCGGCTTCATTGCCATCATCCCTATCATCGGCCAGTTCTTCATGTTTATCATATGGCTTATGGCAGTCATCGCTTTCTTCATCATGAAAAGCGGATACGACGGCATGATGAATTGTGACGAATTTAGCGGCATTGCAAAACTGGGAGCCAAGAACGTAAGATACGCTTGCGTTTGCATACTCCGGCTTCTGTTCTCCCCTATCGTTATAGCCATTGTTGGCTTTATCGGAGCAGCCCTATTTGGAGGCTCATTATATGGCATGAGAGAGGATATGAGTTTTGAGGGACTCAAACAGATGTTCTTTGGCGGTGCGGCATTACTAGCAGTGGTAGGAGCCATCGCTGTCATATGCATGATTTGTTGGGGCATTTGTGCTTTCATCTGGCCTATGATAGGCTGGAGCAGAATCAAGAATGGAGGACCAGCCGACACTTTGTTCATCGTAGAGACAGAAGAAAATTTCAATACACAAGAGGAAACGGCGCAAGCTATAGAAACGACCAATCCTACACAAGAAGGAAATACAGAACTAACCATAAAGGAAGAGAATTCTCAACAGAGCAAACAAATAGAAAAGTCCAGTCCTGATATTACTGATTACGATGGTACAAAAGGAGATCCAGGAAGTAAGGACAATCGCCCTCTTCTCTACTCCATCGGTGGCATCATCGCTGTCGCCATCATTGGCATCATTTGCGTCTTTACCTTTGGCAAGGGGAAAAAGAGCGAGAGCATCCTCGGATTGCAAAAACCAAAGTGGGAGAAGTTCGTTCACATGAAGGGCAAGGAGACTGCGTTTTTCCAGTCACCTAACCTTAGCAGCCCTAAACTTATGCAAGCCTGCAATGCTGAGGGATGCGGAATCGACTATCAGTACTTGTGGACAGGCGAAAAGCCAAGCGAGGGATATACCAATTTTGAAAACTACAAATATACAGATGAGACCTCTGTCTTCCCAGTCATAGAGGAACAAGACGGTTGGTACAAAGTGTATCTAAGTACTAAGGACAAGATACACGAAGCCTATGTCGAGAAATCCCAGTGCGAAGAGGTTACACCAGAGACTATCACGCAAGAAGCATTGTCCAAGATAAGCTCAGACTATTATCTCTTGGAGCAAGGCAAATACAAGAATCTTTGCTTTGCACTAGGAAGTAACGATATTGACGAGCCCCAATTATACATGGGCGAACTGATGGATGAGAAATGCATTGCCTTCTCTTCCCATTACGATATGTACATCTTGGAAAATGACACAACGCAAAGCTTCACATTCACCAGAGGAGAGTACACTTCTGACGATGGCACAACGAACTATACTTTCAGTATATTCTTCAACCCTAACAGGTCTATCTCTACTGGAGACTACAAACATTTCAATACAAAATCTCTTACCGAAGAGGAAATCAGCAACATGGTGGAGAAGACGACAAGCGTAAAGCACGACAATGGTCTACTAAGATACGCCTATTATTTCCCTTCTGTCTCGGGTAACTCTCTGTTCTATTTCTACCCTTACAAGGAATTTGAAGAGAACATGGAAGAGGGCACTACTACCAAACATATATCCAACTACAGAGTGGAAGACGACGAGAATCTCATCGCTACTGTTGATGGTGAAGACAGGGAGGTGGACTTAGACATTGGCAAGACCATCCTATTTGGAGTAAAAGACCTTGACGGAGATGGAAACATGGAGGCAATAGCCAGTCATTACATGTCTGGCATCAATGGCGTAGCTGTGGATTGCCCTTTCATCGTTTATTACGACTCAGAGAGCGACACTTTCAAAAAGACAGAAGAGATGAAGATTACAATCGACACCGAACCAACTATCGAGGAAGATGGTGGAAAGCCCATCATCATACAACGTGATGGCTTGCGAACCGTGCGCTACATGTTTGAGAACAAGAAGTTGAAAGTACTCGATGACATAACAAAGAAATATGGTCATATAGAAACTAAAATAGACCTGGCTGACCTTTTTAGGGATGAAGAAGGAGAAAAGACCCTATCCGTCGTCTTTCCTAATGGAGAAGAAGCCACATTACACTTTGAATATGAAAATGGTGGAATGTATCATGGGTGGAAGATGACCCTAGAAAACATAGAACTATCCAATGGTGAAGAAATATATGTAGGAAAAGCTGCCAAGACCTTCTATATTCTCAAAGAAACTACCAACGATATGCCTGAGATTATTGGCGACACTCACTTATATCGCTGGAACGGAGAAAACTATGTTGAAGAGGAAACAAGAACAATAGGCAACGGATGAAGAAATAACAGTTTATTAGACAACTATTTCTATTATCATTCGTAATTATTAAGGATTGTTTGTACCTTTGTACATGAAGAAACAGAACGAAAAGCTATCAATAGCATCAAGATAGTATTGGTTGAGTATTAAAGAATTCATTATGACAACAAAGGAGATAGACGAAAAGTCGTTATTTAACGCACATCGCCTCTTTATGTCGGGCGACATAGATACAATTCCTGTTGGCACTACAGCGGGTCTGCAACAGATACATCATTACCTTTTTGATGGTCTATACCCATTTGCCGGTGTCATTCGCGACAAGAACATCGCTAAAGGTGGTTTTCGATTTGCGAATAGCCTCTACCTTGAAGCAGCCCTCGCAGCTGTGGAAAAGATGCCAGAAGACTCCTTCGAACATATCATTGAGAAGTATGTTGAGATGAACGTGTGTCATCCTTTCATGGAAGGCAATGGCCGATCCACCCGCATCTGGCTCGACATGATGCTCAAACGCACCCTCGGCAAAGTGGTAAACTGGCAGTATGTGGACAAAGACCAATATCTCTCGGCCATGGAACGCTCACCCATCAACGACCTCGAACTGCGCTATCTTCTATCGCAGAATCTGACTTCTGACACGGAGAACCGAGAGGTTATTTTCAAGGGAATTGAGCAGAGCTATTATTATGAGGGGTATGAGAAACGGCATTAGATATAATGAATCAAAAAAGGTGTGTCTAAAACAAACAGAGGTTGGTGATGACATTCACCGCAAGGAGGACGAACTCGGTGTGTTGACTGTCGGACTCTTGGATTTCTTGACAG
>ERZ1023666.998-NODE-998-length-10058-cov-12.525242_pt1 | contig 10058 bp, 7 predicted proteins | sample MGYA00380341_ERZ1023666 | MGnify/ENA primary metagenome ERZ1023666 (study PRJEB33179, sample SAMN07448983) | human gut metagenome | biome: Human-gut; feature: Human associated habitat; material: Faeces | host: Homo sapiens | place: India: Bhopal | collected...
GTATACGCGAGGACGATCGAAGTAGAAGTAGTCGCGATGCGGATAGCGTGCGTATACTCCAAAGCGCCAATAACCACCGCTGAAGTAGAGCGGGCGGTAGAAGTAAGCTGCATCACAGAAGGCGCGATACTGCCAGTCGAGCAGCACGTAGCTCATGTCGAGGTTGCGGTAGCGCCAGTAGGAGCCATAAAGGTCGTCTACTGTGTTGACACTCATCAGATAGTCGAGGTTTATCTCATAAGCAGCCTCATACTGGTCGTCGGTGAGGTTAAGCTCATAAGCCATCTTGTCGGTGAGGAACAAAGCTTGCTCGCGAGCTTGCTCGTAGCTCATTGCATTTGCCGTGAACGTAAGCGTGAACAGCAAAGCCATTATTGATATAAACCGTTTCATAATGCTGTGGTTTTATTTGTTCAACAATTTAGTTTCTTTTTTACGATTGCAAAGTTAGCGACAATATATAGCATGACAAAAGGATTTTCCCTAAACACATAGGGGAAAATCCCTAAACCAAGGTTTTCTTCATAGCTTCCTCGTTACTTCTTCATAGCTTCATAAATAAAAATATAGCTTGAAATAATCATATCATGGCTTGAAACGACCGTATCATGACTTGAAACGACCATGTCATGCCATGATACGATCTGTTTTTTACTTAATTTAAACCAACTGCATATAGTTTATTTACATTAAGTACGGTCGAACCAATTTCATTATTCCAATATTGCCGAACCTGCACCCCTTTGCTGTGAAGCCTCATTATTTTGTTTTACATGTTTGCCGAAACCGAACACATAGGTAGCACCCAATTTTATATGGTAATGACTATCCACGCCATAACCAAACTGCTTGCGGTCGAAATACCTGCTGTTCATCTCATTGCTTGAGTTCTTCCAGTTCCATGTGAATGGATTTGTAATCTGGGCCAATACATTCCATGATGAGTTTCCCCACCCTATATTCAATGAGTTGGTTTTTCTATATTTAGTCCATAATCCATTGACTGCACTTCCCGGTGCACTCTTATCTGAAAAATATTGAATGCCTATATTCCATGCACCGAAATACCAATAAGCTTGCAGCGAGTAGTTCACGTCTACCTGATCCGAATTGAAAGGTTCGCTGTTATGACAGAAAGGCACTGCTATCTGTCCTGCAATCTGCAATCTGTTTTGTAGCAGCCTCACTCGTCCGTAGGCTCCCGTTGTCAATGATGTGAAACCGCCCATAGGCTGTTCTATCGTTCGTAATATTCCGGTTGAGGATGGAGTGTATACAAAGGCGTATCGGTCGCGTACAGACCATGCAGTGGCATAGACAGAAAAGCTGATACTGTTACTCGGTATGCAGGTGTAAGTCATGCCATAGTCGAAACTCTTGTAGGGCTTAAGGGTAGGATTGCCAGTATAGCTCATTAACGGGTTTGACTGTATGACAGCTTCGCTACGGTAAGACGAAAGTGGCACGGAGGTCATGTAATGAAATTCGGCTGAGATATGATTCTTGTCGTTGAATGAGTATTGAACCGATGCATCCGCCCAAGGTTGGGTGGAATGTTCGATGGTTTGTTCATACTTCGAGTGGTCGTAATTGTATCCCACACCTAAATATATATAGTATTTATTCCTTGAAAGAGAATATCCCAATCCCGGGCCTATACGGTATGTAGTGAGTCGGTCGTGCATGTCTGTAGTTCCTGAATATCTTGTCGAGCTACTGTAAAACAGACCCTGGCAGAAGATATTCAGACTTCCATAGTTGCCGAACGAGTGGTTGAATTGCAGTCTGGCGCGGGCAGAATGAGAATTGTCCTCGGCATAATTTGGAAATTCAGCGGCACCCTCCCTATAAAGGCTTGATTGCCGAGAATGGGTGTAGGAGTAAACTGGGTTGAAGTTGATGGTGTTTCCATTTCCTAAGATGAAATTCCAGTTGCCCGAGTATGACAGCGAGTTCTGACGCATGGATTCGGTCTTGTCGAAGTCTGTCAAGTCAATCTTGTCGGAATTAATACTAACATTTCCTGTCGTGTTATTGATAGGTGTATGGTTGAAAGTAGCTCCGATAATGTTGCTGATGGTGATTTTATTAGTATTGTAGACAACTTTCAGGGTAGGCCACAATAATCTGTTGTGTCTATCGGCAGCTATGACCGATTCTGTCCGAATGAATGTCTTTCCCAATCCGTCATTCTGAGGAAGTCGGTAAGTCTCAAGGCTTTCTGTGAAATCGTGTGTTGATTTACTATACGAAGCTCCCAATCCCAAATCAAAGGTGAATCTCTTTGACTGGAATTTACCAAAAAGGTTAATCTGACCGTCATTGGCAATAAAGCGTTCCGAGCCTAAAGCTTTTAAATATCCTCCATATTCATACCGTTTCATGATAAAGTTCACGACATGTGCATTGCCAAGAAATCTTGGGTCGGATGGATAGTCATAGTATTCAACCTTTTTGACATCAGTAGTCCTCATATTCTTTAAATCATCGGCAGTAGCAGGAAGCCAGTCAATGAACACTCCTACAGGCTTGCTGCTTACGGTGTTTATCTTTGTGCCTGCTCCAAGTGCCAGCTGAGGAATCGCCATGCGGTTAAGCAAATCTATTCCGCTTTGTGAGGCATTTTTCTGTTTAGAAGTAGGAAAATATGTTGAGACAGAGGCTGAGATGTTTTGTTGCTTCGCATTTACCACAACCTCCTCCAGTTGAATTGATAAGGAGTCGTTGGTTTTCACCTGTGCCCTAAGAGGCGAAGCGAATATGTATATCGCCGCCAATATGGCGTGTTTTGTTATTTGAGACGTTTGTATCCACATATAGACATTCTTTTTTCAAAATTTTTACATTTAAAAATTATTGATTATTTACTGCAAAATTACATTGTATTCCAACTCTATCCAAACAAAGCAGGTCTATTTCTTTATAATCAATAAATATATATATTGTTTTAATTATCAAGTATTTACAAATGTTGTCTTCGTTTTAATAGGTCTAAAAATTGTCCTTTCATTTTTAGAAGTTTTCTATGTAATAACGCAATGAGAAATTTTTATTTTTGATGCCAACCTTATCCTTGTATAAGAACAGCTTTTGCTTGATAGCCTTTTCACTTACGCAATAGATGGATGCTAATGTCTTTTGCGATAGTTTTAAACGCAACAGCATCATGAGCTGTAAGTCGGTCTTGGATAAATTCGAATGCTCTTGCTTAAGTCTCGACACGAACAAGTCCTCTACGCTATCCAAGAATACTTCCAACTCTGTCCAATCACTTTCTGAAAGAATTATGCGCTTATTCTCATCAGGTGCTGCGGAATTTATTTTTTCAACGACTTCTATCTTTTTCAACAAATAGTTGCGCATTATAGACAATTGAATATCCTTATGTGAAAGTTCTTCCAGATGCAATTTCTCCAACATCTGCTGTTTTTGGTTCTGCAATTCCCGTTCATGTACTAAGCGAGCCAGTGTCCGCTTCCTATACGCCCAGTAAGCATATACGACAAATGAAAAAATGATCATACCTAAAAGTATAGTCAAGCCAAATACCCAACGCTGCATTTCTGCCTTTCCCTGCATTTTTGCTCTTTCGCTTTCTTTCTTCAATAAAGAAGCGTAATAGGTGGTTTTGGCTAGTAATGCAGTACGGTACATCTCTTGCAAGTTACTACATGCAGAATCACTATGTATCTTAGCCATCTTATAATCATGAGCTTTCATTGCAGCTTGGCTTTGCATATCAAATACCGAATAACGGTCTTCTGCTGTTTTGGGTGTTGCTTTTTTCAATATAGCAAAGGCTTGGCTTATGGAATCTACAGAGATATAGGCAGAAGCCAGCGTCAACTGGCATGAAAACCTGTCTGTATCTTTTAAATCATAAGCTTGTAGGGCATAATACAAACAACTGTCATTTTCTCCCATTTCTTCGAATGAACTAGCTAAGTCTTGACTTACATAAGACAACAGACTATTATCACCAGTAAGCATCGCCAACTTATATGCTTTTTTCTCTTCTTCCAGAGCTTGTTTCAAACTGTCAACAAAAAGAAAGTTTTCGCCTAATCTCAAATGAGCTGCCACCTTATTATATATAGTTGCATTTGGCATTAAATTATACATCTTAACCAAAGTTTTTGCATATTCCAATGCTTTATAAGGTGACAACTGCTCTTCTATTTCAATTAGTTTGTCCAATGCCAAACATTTAACATCCATATGATGATAGTTATCCGACATTGAAAATGACTTTTCTAAACAAGCTTTTGCCTGCTCAATACTATCACTAAGCATAAAGCATTTTCCCATATAATATAATGAGGTTGTATAAAGCGAATCGTCTTGATGCTCATTATACCAATCAAAAGCAATACGAATCAAAGAGTCGTTATCCACATCCAATCCTGACTTGTCTTGCGCCATATAATAAGTAAGGGCATACTTAGCCATCTCCTCTTTTGATAGTTTCCCTTTATCTATAAGGCTTAAAAATGCCAAGGCACTATCTGGGTAAGACTCTGCCAAGGCATAAGCTAAGTTTAATTCCTTTTTATGACTTTGATGACAAGAAACTAATATTGATGCCAATATAAAAATCAAGATTATGGGTATTGTTACTCTCCTCATATTGTAAATATTGTTTTAGATGCAAAAATACAATATAATTTTGAAACAGAGGTTAGAGTAAGGTCTAAATGTTTGAAAGCAAATTATAGTATTAATTTACTGACAATCAGTGAAATGCATAAATGGACGCGATTGATTTTGGTCTAATTTCTTTGAATATATATCAGATGTAATAAACAAAGCAGCAGCGCTACCACCAAGAACACCATTAAGTAAGTACTGGGAATTGCTGCCGAATAAATGGGAAAAAAAATATCGCTCAAGAATAAAAACTTGAGCGATATTTTTTTGATGTGTATATACTAGCATCGCGGATACGCTTACTATAGTTCATAAAGAGGCGGTGAGACAAAACTTTTTACACACCAATTTGCTTATAACCATAAATCTGAATAGCGGCTTATTGTACTCCAGTCTGTAAGTCGCTATTGCTTAGTGTTCTATCACGTTTGATGTCCACCTTTTTGCCCTTGCTAAATGAGTAGAATATATTTATTCCAAATGAGCGTGCGGTGATATAATTGTTCTGCCGCATAAAACTGCCATCTTTCATGGAGGTGGTAGTGCGTGACAGGATATATTTCTCAAATGGAGAATTAGCCACAATGGATACTGTTAGTTTGCCTTCCAAGAAACTTTTAGCCATGCTAAACGAGTATTGGTTTAATGTGGTCTTCTTTTCCCAAGGATCACAAAGATTCTTGAACATTCCATAGCTTGCGCTGAAATTCCAGTTGTGAGGAAAATAAAAATCCATATGAGGGGCAAAGGAATAGTGGAATTCTTTTTGGTTCAATCCCATCTCCGATGCTGTCAGCCAGCGATGTCCAAATTCAGCAGAACATGATGTGCTCAGCCATTTCCAAGGATTCCATTGGGCGTAAACACTAACAACTGCGTCATCTGTTTTTCCAAGATTTTCATACGTATTCGTCACAATATCTCCGTCTGTCTTATTGTATGGCAGTATAGGGTTGTTGCTATGCTGATATTCTGTGGATACAGAAAAGACGCCGTTTGTGAATGATGTTATCAACTGCAAGTCTATGGAGTGAGTCGTTACAGGGTTGAGTAGTGGATTGCCAACATTACGGAAATAGTCTGTCAGTTTGCCATTGAAAGGGTTTAGCATGCTAACGGATGGTCGTGTCAGACTTTCCGAGTATGTCAATGATATCTGGGTGGAATTGGATGGTAAGAAGTATACATACGCATCGGGTAGGATATTGGTGTTGTCGCGTTTGTAGTTAAGCTCTGGGCTCATCGGCAGTTTCATGCTGATGTGGCTTTGTTCCAACTGTATGGCACCTCCCCAATAAAACTTACCGGAATATCCTTGGTAGTTGGCTGAGACGTTGTATATTCCCATATTGTAACGCATACGGTCTATGGCATTCTCTTCGTCGGCATAGTTGTAAGTGGAATTTGTGCGTCCCAATCTAAGGATACCCTTTGCTTTTACTCGGATATTATGGTTTTTCGCCAATTTGATGAGATAAGCCGATGTTAGTGTATGTTCACTCATACCGCCATCTGTGCATTGATTGGTTTGGCTTTCGCCTTGTTCGGCATCATACGATGTAGTATAATAGTGGCGACGGTCTGGGTTGTATGTATAACGGTAGCCTAACATAAATCGCATCTTGTCAGGTGAAAGTCTACTATAGTTGCGCCAGATAATGTTACTTTCTATTGTGCCACTCGTGTTTTTATTCCTAAGGCTGTATTCTTTGGACAATACTCCTGCAGTATAGTCTTTTGAGTTGGATGTAGTGTTCACAGGAGTAATATTGCCATTGATGTCTGCATACAAAGTGTTGACGCTATCCATTCTCCATTCCAACATACCGCGCAGGGTGTGAGATTGCCAGTTGCCGTCTCCTTTGCTTTCTTGGTGAACATCAACCGACTTTTCGCCAACAGAGTTTAGCAGACTATAGTCTATTGTGTAAGGCTGATGGCGCTGGCCGTTTAGATTATAAGCGTAATCCACAGAAATATCCACATTCTTTTTCTTAATGAGCAATGTTATGCCATCATTGGTGGTGGGTTGTGTGGTGTAGCCCAAGGCAGATGACACAGAGATGCCATCGACATGTTTTTGTTTTGTGCATATATTTAGAATGGTGACACCTGGTGATACGTCATATCTTTCAGATGTGTTTGTTATTACCTCAACATGGTCTATCTCGGTTGCCATCATTGATGACAGTACAGTCTTTATGGAGCGTTGGGCACTCTCGTAAGGTCTTCCATTCAAGTAAATCAAATAGTTTGACGTGCCACGCACTTTCAAGGTGCCGTCGGGAGAAGACTCTACGAATGGCACTTTGTTCAAGGCAGTGAGCAAATTCTCATTTTTCACACGTGTGTCTCCCTTCATGTTATAGGAGATGCCGTCTTTGGTAAGTTTGTTGAGTTGTGCGTGTCCTTTTACCACAACATCATTCAGCTGTATGGATGAAGGTTGTAGCCATAAAACAATATTATTAGTTTCCTCTGTACTGGATATAGCTCTTGAAATCGGCTTGTAGCCTATTGCCGTAGCGTCAATTCTAACAAGGTTTTCTTTTGGTCCAAGAGTAAAACAGCCGATGGAGTCGGTCATGTAGGATTGGGTGGTAGAGTCAGAGAATGTCACTAATGCAGAAACGTAGCCAATGGGCTTCTTAGTCTCGGCATCTTTCACCGTGACAACTTTATCTATTGCCTGAATACTTATGCAAAGACAAAGCATGAGTAATGTCAATATCGTTTTGCTTTTCATAATTTGTTGTTTAAACATTTAAGTTTTTCTATGGAGTACCATTGCGTGTGCCTATAGAAAGAGAAGCACAATTCGTATTTATAATATTTAAATTGTGCAAAAATACAAACTTTTTTCGAATTAGTGTTTACTCTTAGAAATGAAAGATGAAAAGTTAACGATATTTTACTCATTTGTGTGGAATTATAGCATTATGTTCGTGGTTTGTGTGTTTTGTATTACAAAATAGCACAAGATATGCTTTGCTGTAAACGAGCAAAAAGTAAATGCTATATCTCATTTCTTTTTTTTATCCCAACTGGCTTATGATTCGGAAATTTTATCTACCTTTGTAACTTCAAAGTATAAACTAACGTCTAAACAACAGATACTAAATAAAAAAATCATAAATATATGAAGACATTGCTCAGTTCGCTTCTTCGTGCTGTCAGTGCAATAGCCGTAGGAGCATTGCTCGTGAAATATCGTGAGCAGACAGTAGAATGGATCACCATTGCCATAGGCGTGTTGTTCTTTGTGTCGGGTGTATTCTCGTGCGTCACTTACTTTGTAGCGCGCGGCAAGAGCAGCGACCTTGAGGTGTATGATACAGATGGAAAGCGTCTCACATCTCCACGTCCGGTGTTTCCTATAGTGGGTCTTGGAAGCCTTATCCTTGGCCTCATTCTTGCCGTAATGCCCACGGTATTTGTCACATATCTTGTGTATGTGCTTGCCGCCATACTTATTCTTGGTGCTGTGAGCCAGTTTTTCAACCTTATCGTTGTCTCGCGCATAGCCCGCATAGGCTTCTATTTCTGGATTATGCCCGCGCTTACCCTGCTCATAGGACTTGTTGCCATTATCTCGCCAAGCTCAATAGCTACAGCTCCGCTGTTTGTTATCGGTTGGACAATGATGGTGTATGGAGTTGTTGAAGTGCTCAATGCGGTGAAGATTTACCAGTTGCGACGTTTTGTGGAACGCAGTTTGACAAAGACAGAGGAAAAAAAATAAACTGATAACAATAAATTATCAATTAATAATTAGGGTGTCCAGTTCGTTGTACCAATTTTAGCTCACTTTCCTAAGCGTTTTGGTTCGTTCTGTAACCCAGTTTTTGGACAAGGGCTTGGTTGACCAAGTACTGATGTCCTTCAGTTTAACATTTACAATGCGCTCTTTGAAATTAATTGTTTTTGTAACGGATTCGTTCGAGACTTTTGGATATAACGGTATCGTCAGAACAAAAGACGTTACGCCGTACAGCTTGTTCGGCGACTTTTTGCTCTTATAGATGCCAAAAGTAGATTCAATAATGTCGGATGATACATTGATGCTCATGTTAGCAGTGAGAAGTGCTTCTTCCCGATTGAAGTATTCAAGCATCTTGATACCAGCATGTACCTGTCTGGAATGTGCATTTCCTAAGACATGAGTAATGATATGGAGCTTGCACTTCCTGCTCGTCATGATCGAGAAGCCTTCGTTCTTGCAGATGGCCTCGACGTGTCTTACAGCACAAAGTACAGCCTGCAGTTCCTTCAGCAGAGATTCATAATCCTTTATGAAGGCATACGCTTCCTGTATTTTCTCTGGTAGCGTGTCATAACAGTCAAGCATTTCATTACCCCAGAACACCCATGAAGACATATTCATGAACCGTGATATAGTTCTCATATTGGGAGGCAGCAAGTATGCCTTGTCGGTCAGATGATACTGCAATCGTTTCTTGCCAAGGAGTGTTGTAAACTCCACAAAATCAGATTGTTTCTCATAGATGTTCTTGAGAATCACACCCATGGAATGACTGATGTCTGCATGATGTATATGCCTGGAGCCAGTGATGCCCTTGGTCAGATTATGACCATTGTCACTTATGATGTAATCGGGAGCATTTCCTGCAGATTTCTCTGCTTCCTCTATTCTGCTTTGAACGTCATCGCCGTTGAAGCCCTTGCTAACCGACATGTCAAGAATTGTGACATCCTCGTGTTTTATAGGGCGCCCCTGATGCTCGGAAGGAATTGCAAGAGTCAGGAGAAGCTTCTGCCCGTTTATGGCAATGCTTTCGTCTACGACCATTGCAAACTTCTTGTCCTTGCATGGCTGCTCATCCTGATAGACAGAGAGACCAAGTTTCTTCACCCAGTTTTCTACGGTGTTGTAGCACGGAACCTTTCCAAATGTATCACCCAACAGCTCGGCGAAGATCTCCAGGATAGTCACGACTGTGCGCAGTCCACATGGTGTACGCATGTAGATCAAAACGCAAAGTTGAATGACTATAAGAGGGAATCTATGTCCGGGAACAGGCTCGAGAGTAATTGACTTTGTTCGTCGGTCAATGTTATCTTCCGAACGTCTTTTTTTTAAGCTCCTTCTTGGTCTTGTCATACTTAGCCTTGATTTTGTCTTTTTGAGATGCAAGTTTCTTGTTCTCTTTACGAAGACGTTTCAGCTCCTCAAGGAGTGAGTCTTTATCTTGGTTTGAATCTAACTTTTTCATTGATTTATGTATCTTGAAATTATGTTCAAAGTTACTAAAAATCAACGGGTTATGCAAATTTTCAAAGAACTATTTCGTTACTTAAAACGTTAAATATCAGAGCGTTATATTAATAACTTAACGGGTGATTTCAGCATCTGTTTTTCGGAACATCTAACTGGACACCCTAATTAATAA
>ERZ1023666.1004-NODE-1004-length-9980-cov-42.576625_pt1 | contig 9980 bp, 11 predicted proteins | sample MGYA00380341_ERZ1023666 | MGnify/ENA primary metagenome ERZ1023666 (study PRJEB33179, sample SAMN07448983) | human gut metagenome | biome: Human-gut; feature: Human associated habitat; material: Faeces | host: Homo sapiens | place: India: Bhopal | collected...
CACACAGCATATCGTGACCGCAAGATAAAGGAGAACCCGAACGGTTTCTTGGAGCATTTCGAGACAATCCCGACTGACAAGGAGCATCTTTCGCAAGACGAGGTTATCCGCTTTGTTCTACTTATTTTCAGGAAACAATACAACCCCGACTTTCATCTTTGTTCCGCAATGTAAACAAGAGCAGATACTCCATTTTTCTTCTTCGCTCGATGGATGGCACAATCTTTTCGTTCCACCTTTTGAAGTCCACATAATCACGATAGATGTTTCTGTTACCATTTCGCATCTTGGCATACATCCGGCTTTTCATCACCTTACCACACCCGACATTGTAGGCAAGCGCAGCCAACAACAAGGAATCACGACCAAAGCCACGGAACATGGCGCATAGCTTTCTGAGGTCAGAGCGCAGCAAGGCGTCGGCTTGCCGCTCCGTCATTCTTGAATGATAATTAAATTTTGGGTCGAATACTTTTATAAAATTCTTTTTTTTCTTTAGTTGATGCAGTTCCAAATTTGTTTAGAACTTCTTTGTAAAGTTCAGGATGTCTATAGAGAGTTAATGACCATCTCCTATATATATTATCAATATTCCACATTGAAAATGATCTATGTGTAGGATTTGCCTTATCAAGAAAACGCATAAAGGAGAATTTTATGCCTTTCTTGTCAGTTGTTAGGCTATGGTTCTTATCTGAGACTTTACGAGCAAAGTCCGTATTAAAATATTTTAAATCTTTGAAGATCAAAATTTCATTTGCATTATTGATAATAATTCTATTCAATAAAGATACGTCTTCTTTGTTTATGTAAATATTCCATGATTTTCTATTACCTATTTTATAGACATCGCTGTCATAGAACATTATTGCATGATGTGGAGAAAATGGCATAAATATACATATTCCTTTGTTTTCTAATGTCAATTTGTTTCTTGAACCACATATTTCAAAGAATGGATTCATAATACAAACAGGATTGTCCGATGTTATAAAACTAATTGGAAGATTGTCTTGGATATTTAATATCTTACATCTAAGATCCATACAAGCAGGCAACATTGTCAAAGACATAGCCAACGAAATTGGTGCAGGGTAATCAAAACGAAAACATAAATGCTCGTATGTACCGTGTGTCTTATTGAATAAGTCTAAGCAAGAATTATTAATCTCAGATTGAAGTTCATTTGCTTTTGATAAAGTTCTTCCTCTTTGTGTTAAAGTGAAAATTAAAGCATTAAGATGATATATAATACTCATCTGCTTTTCACTTCCATTAATGAACGATCTAAATGCTTCTATGCCAAACTTTTCTATCTCACTAATCTGCTTCTCTATTTCTATGTCTTTTGAGTAAAAATAGTTTTGACTAGCCGTATTACGTATAGGTGAAGATGCTATAATTTTTTTTCTTTTTATATTATAGATAGAAACATTCTTTCCGTCTTCAGAAAAGAACTTCATATAAGATTGTGGTATGTAATGATGATTTTTGTTTGCTGGCATTTTTCTATAGCTTAATTTGTGCTAGAATTATAAACAAATTTTAATGCTAAACTTAATTCAAATATTCTACGATTTATTGCACTATCGGACTTTTTTTATTTTGAGGAAATGCGATATCAAGTAATAGATGATTTCGCAGATAATTATAAACAGAGTTATTACCTTTGAAAAGTGCAGTTCTACCATTATAACATTTTGCAATGTCTAAAGCTTGCTCCTTTGTATAACTATGTCTCTTTCTTTCCATGTGCCCAAGACAAAGAATTTGAAATTCCTTTCCTCTTTTACATATTGCAGCATATACATTTGGATGTTCTGTTTTAAAGTCCTTTAGCACATCATAATTCTTGCTCATCTCTATACAGAATGCATCACTTATTCTTTTGTGATTTGCTGGACGTCTCATATGTTTCGTCGCTTCAGCAAATAATCCTCTCTTTCGAGCTGCATGATATGCACCAGGATCGCTTTGCCTCCAAGCTATAATTGACGGATGCTTACTTGCACTTTCAAGAATTTCATGGTCTGTCCGTTTAGGACGGCAGGCATATTTCATATGTGCAAAACACTTTTCTGCCCAACCTTCCTTACTTATGATTATTGCATACGCACCAGCATGGGCTTTTTTAAACTGTCCTCTTGTATCGTAATCGGAGGCTAATTTTATATATTCTTCTAATGATTTTCCTTTGGGAGGATTGGGTAATAAAGAATTTTTTAGTTCTTCATAAATTCCTAATCGTATAGCAGCGTTCTTCATTGCCCTGTTTCTTTCTGCAAACTCTTGTTGATATTTTAGAGTATTAACAAAATCTCTAATTTCTTGCTCAGTATATGGTTTACTTACCCCTCTTGTAAGATTTAGACAAAGTTCCTCGTATATTCCCATAGCTTTTGCTGCGTTGATGGCAGAAGGACATTTCTTGTAAACTTCATGTATTGTTTTACATTCTTCAAAACAAGTTCTAATGTGTTCTTCAGACCATGTTGTCCTTTCCTTAGGCAATATTAGCTCAATTTCCTTATTCCATTTTCTCTTTAATGCAAAAGCATATGCTCCAGGAAACTTCTCACGAAATTCTAAATAAGAAGAACATACATTTACACATTCAAATATAGCCTTCTTTGTCCATTTGTATGAACATGTACCTAATTCTCCTCCTTTGGAACTATTGAGCATTATCCAATTTTGAGAATATTCCTTTATATATCTTTTTTCTTCTATTTTTGCTTCAATTTCTGGAACGTAATCTGTCAATTGAACAAAATTAGGCTGCAAATTAGAAGCGACAGAATGTAGATAAATGGGAGAAGGCTTTTCCGCTCTTTTATTCATATGGCGTTGCCATCTGTCTGCTGTATTCCAAGTAAGACCAACATAAGCATATCCGTCATCAAATGTGGCTACATAAACACATCTTTTCTTTAAATTTCCTTTATGTTGCATTTTACTACAAACTTCGTCAAGAACTCCGTGTTTATACGCCCATTGGTAAGCCCAGTTTGATTTTATTTGAAAATCAGACCTATATTTATATTTACTTGCTTCTTTCTGTACCTCATCGAAAGTCCTTTTAGGGTTTAAACTTGTAATATGACGCATTGCAATATCCTGTATTTTTCTATGCCGTATGGCACAGTATAACCATCTTGGGATATCTTTACCGTATTGATAATGCTTGCACAACTTAATCAAGTCTTTATCAGAGTACAGTTTGAGATTATGTCTATCATTCTTTGACTCTAAGGATTGTATCATTCTTTTACTTTTACGATTGTTATAAATTTAAGAATTGTAATAACTTACATTAAATGTTTTACAAAGATACAAAATGATCCAGACTTTATATATTGATATTAAAAAATATTTTCATTTGCAACAAAAAAACTTGAGTCGGATCTTAAATACATGGAACCTGAACTTTGTCATATTTACAAGAAACCTATAATAAAATAGGAAAGATAGATATTTGTAGAAAAAAAGTTCCCTATTCAGATTTGAATAAGGAACGTATTAACTATTTATCGAAGCAAGACTTTTGTTGTGCAACCATCAACTTTCACCATTACAAAATTCTCATTAGTACTAAAAGTCGCCACTCCACCATTTATTTTACCTTTGTCTATTAATATGCCTAAAGCATTATACAAAAGAACCTTACTATGTTCTGTACCTTTTACCCAAACTGTATTTCCATTAGTCATTACAGAAAAAGGAGCTTTCACTATAGTTTGATTGATTCCTGTTATGTCATCCATTTCGGATATATCCCAAAAATTTTTCCAAGGCTCTACACTTTTATAAATGGAAAGAGTTCCCTTTGGTACGAGTACTTTAATATCCATATATCCACTATAAGAATATGATGGAGCCTTGGGTGGGTTGGTACAATACAGAGTTATGCTATCCAATCCTCCATTGATAACAGGAATTTGTGTTACTTTTGGACCAACAGACAATTTTGTTATACCCCAGAAGACTTTTTGAGTAGATGTACCATTGTAATCAAAAGCTTCAATATTTCTACCTAAATGTAATGAAATATTTTCAACAACTTGGCTAAATACTCCAGTATGCATTTTTAGAATATTTTCCCCATCCTCGATTTCTATATGCTCTATGCCGCATTTGTAAAAAGCACTCTCATCTACAGACATTATATTAGAAGGTATTGTTACATTTTTCAGAGAACTGCAACCCATACAAGCGCCTCCTGGTATTTCTTTAATATTTTTAGACCATTTAATATACTTTAATTTTGTGCAATCCCTAAACAAACTTGGCGCTATCTCTTCTACAGAGTTAGGCATTATTATTTCTTCTAAACTACAACCTTCAAACGCATCCTTTATGATAGTTATGCTTGATGGAATCGTTACAGAATTTAAATCTGCACAACGATTAAAAGTAGCATCTCCAATAGCTACAACTTTAAATGTACGCCCTTTGTATTCTACAGTTTCAGGAATTACAACGTCTCCAGAATAATTGTTAAGCATTCCTGTCGTTTCAACTATCATTTTTTCTAATGATAATACATTGTAATATATATTATCAACCTTAAAACCATAAGCTGATGCATTAAATGAAAAAAATAATAGAAATAAGATAATTGGAAGTTTGTACTTCATAAGTCAAAAAATTAAGTTAAAAATCAAAACGTGAGACTCTACACTTGTCCGTCACTTATTCTTGGTCGTAGGAAACCATTGCTTGATGACGAACAGATAGAATCTCACGCTGAAAGTTATAAATAACCCCGAAAAGTGTGCCGCTGAGGTTTGTCCTCCTTGGCACACTACGAGGGTTGATTATACAACCTACCCGTGACATCTTCTCTGCTAAGCCATTGACAAGCATTTTTGAATTTCCTACGTTCAGAATAATCAATGAACTAAGCGTTGATGACGCCTTATGTATGTTTTGCAAACGCTTTGATTGCGAATGCGTTGCAAAGTTACTAAAAAACAGTAAGAATAAAGGCATTATTTGTTATCGGTTTCGTAAAAACTGAAATTTTAATCTAATTATGCCATTATAATGACTGAAAACATCAAACAATATGTCAAATCCATAGTGCATGATACAAGAAACTGTGTCAACGATGGCATGAAATGTGTCGGCAAGGCTTTGTGGCATGAAGATTGTATAATTCATTGTCGGAATACGGCAGAAACAGCGTTTCTTACATTACTCCATACGGAATGGTGCTGGAAACGCTGTTTTCGCGTCCATGCCATTAGGAGTGAGAAAGGAAACAACGTGTCTTGCCGTTTCCATGAGAATCTATTAACGGAAACAATGTAGCGGTGGCATCAGCAATAAGTTTGGCGCGATAGCAGGCGGAGTTCCCATATTATTCATCTTAAACTTTTATCAAACTATGAGCGAAATTGGAACTCTTAACTTGGAGCGTTTGAACAACGGCGCACATTTCCTGTTCATTTCAAACGTGTTGGCACGTGCTGAGGCCGACACGACCGTAAAGAGTAAGCTCAGCGCACAGATCGCCTCGCTAAAGACTGCCAAGGAGCAGGAGGACGAGGACTTGAAAATCTCGCAAAAGAGTCTGATGACCGACGATATCGCTGCTGCCGATGCGGAGCGTGACGGACCTTACAGCGGTTACAAGAAAGCCGTAAACGGTTTCAAGGGTTTACCTATGGAAAACATGGCAAAGGCTGCAAAGGTGCTTACGCAGCACATCAAGGACTACGCCATCGACCCGAAAATGCAACTCGACAAGGAAACAGGTCTGCTGATTAACTTCATTGACGACTTGGAGAAGAAGTATGCCGAGGAAGTAAAGACGCTCTCGCTTAGTGCATTCGTTACTGCATTGAAAGCAGCCAATGAGAAAGTGTGCACGTTGACCGCAACACGCACAGACGAACGCATGGCAAAGGCTGTTGGCGCCTTGAAAACATCGCGCAAGGCAAGCGATGAGGCTTACCGCCTGTTGGTGAAGTTTGTGAATGCTTATGCTTTGATAGAGGGCGACAGCAAGTATCTTAGCTTTATTGACTATGTGAATACGGAGATTGTTCACTACAAACGCGAAGTTATAGGTCAAAAGTCTGGTTCTTCTCAAACAAGTGGTACTACTGGCGGAACATCAAGTAGAGGTTCTACTGGAGGCTCAGCAGGAGGTACTACTGGTGGTACTACTAGTGGCGGCACAACTCCACAGAGTGTTGAAATTGAAGGCTAAACAAACTTTGTTACATTTTTCCAATCCCATTAAGTGTATATTATTGTGATAGCACTTAATGGGATTTTTTAGGCTTGGCAAGAGGCTTCTCCTTTACTTAACATCAAGGTTTCAGTTCAAGAAGCAAAGAATGCCGTAAAGAAAGAACTTACCATCCCTATTCCTGCACTTATAGGACAAAAGGCGTGGCGTGAGGAGCGTGTAAACAACATCAACGCTGTTATCAAAGCTCTTGTCATAGCCATCAATTCAGAATGTAACAAGCAGAATGAAGGTGTACGCAAGTCTGTCAACAAGACATACACTTACTATATGCAGAACCTCAATAAGCAGATAGAGGAGAACAAGTCGCTTCGTGCCGAGAATGATGCGCTAAAGACTGAAAACAACAAAGTCAAACAACGCATCTCTCAACTTGACGAGAAGGCTATGGAGCGAGTGGCAACCCAACTTGGTTATGTGAAGGAAGAACTCGCCAGTGCCAAAAGTTATAATACTACACTTATGAAATTATAAGAAGGACTATAGGCTTTAGGACCTCGCCTACGTCATAACCGTCAAGGCGGTGCGTCAGAGCAAGAAAACGAGGAACGCATCAAACAACGTTTTGCCAGGAGTGAGAAGATACTCAACATACGCCAGAAATATTATAAGGAATACTCCAAGTTTCTCACCCAGGCTCAGATTGAAAAAGTGTATAAACAAGAAAGACTGCTCATGAAGCGATACGCAAAATGAGACCAAAGACCATTAAACAAAAAGCAACGTAATTCATGACACACAGACTTTTCCTATTCTTCGCCTTACAGACTTTGCTCAGTCATGGCGAAGTTTCCGCACAAGAAATAGAATTTTCAAAGGAGACTTTTATCAACAACGTGATGACACTTCCATATCGCAAGGCAACTATCCCCGGTTTGGGCGACAAGGCTTCGCTCGTCATCTATCTGCACGGAGGCTCCAGCAAGGGCTATGATAACGAAACGCAGATGCAGGAACCTGGCATCAATAGCATCGCTGTCTACCGGAATTGAACCAATATCCAACGATGACAGCAGGTTAATCAATACGACTTGGTATTCTATCTATGGACAAAGACTTACAACAGAGCCAAGTTTGCATGGCATTTACATCAGAAGTTGTCGGTATAGTAATGGCAAAGTCGTAACCGATAAGTATTATAAAAATTGACACCTTTGCGTAGAACACAATCATGTCTTCGCTTAAAAGTCCTTTTTTGTGGCAATTACTAAAAAGGACTTTTAAGCAATTCATATAATCATTTAGACGGCATTGATGATTAACCTTGCTCCAACACCAGTTATGCCTGATATAAAACAGCAGGAAAGACTTTCCATATCGTCTGACACCTGAATTCGTTCGCATGTTTACGTTATAGCATCAAGGCGAAAAAGTTGCACTTGGGACTTTTACCTTACTACAATAACTTACACACCGAGTATCTTGCATCTTACACTAATACATTGCAACTCATTGATTATCAATATTTTACTTAGTGTAAGATGTTGCCAATTTTACCTACACGCAACCTACACACCACACATGCTGCCACACGGCACAAGCGCGGGAGATAGATATCACAGCATAGGGGAACAGGAAAGTCTGTTGCTCCGACAGATTGTTCTACGTCCCAGTGGCGTACAACCCGCCGCATACGTCCAAACAGACTGTAAGATATATGCAGGGGTGTGTAAGACATTTTGAAATCATCTTACACTCTTGAAACCTCTGTATATCAATTTATTACGCACAAAAAGTGTAAGATGGCAGTAAAAACACAAGCACTCTTTTACAAGTGGGCTGACAGGGAGTGAGCAATTATTTGTGTACAAATTGTACACTTTTTTTGTTGGGTGCAATGCCTTGGTGTTACCTTTGCAGCACTTTAATTTTGTACTAAACCAAATTGTATTGACTACCATGAAACGAATGCTTAACAGAATGTTGCGCTATGCCGATGCCATTGTGAAACGTGGCGTTGACAAACTGATTGACGCCATTGCGCATAGCGCGGAACCACAAAGTAAAAACACTGTAACGCCCCAGCGGAAAAAACGCATGCGCAACGACACGGACTGCGCACCGCAAACAACTGGCCACACTACGAATTGCGGGTTGACAGAACAAGCCATCAGTCTTATGAACGAACTGTACGACATTCGCTATAATGTGCTTGACCGCACGCCCGAAGTGCTACGGCGCGACCAGGCTGACAAAGGGTTTGTGCCCGTGAGCAAACTGGTGCGCAACACGATGGTGATTGACTTGCACAAACGGGGCTGCATGGTGTGGAACAATGATGTGGACCGCATTGTGGAGTCGGCCTACATGCCGCAGTATCACCCCTTCAGCGCTTATTTGCAATCCCTGCCCCAGTGGGACGGCACCGACCGCGTGGGTCCACTGGCCGAACGGGTGAGCACCGATGCGCTGTGGCGCCTGGTGTTCGGGCGCTGGCTGCGCTGCATGGTGGCTGGTTGGGTGCAGGCTACAGCGGGCGGCGCAAGCACCTGCGGCAATGCCATGATACCGCTGTTGGTGAGCGAGGAGCAGGGTGTGCGCAAAAGTACGTTTTGCCGCATGTTGCTGCCTCCCGAACTGCGCAATTACTACACCGACAAGTTTGAGCTGGGCGGCGACGAGCGTCTTGAACTGGCGCTGTCGCGCTTTGCGCTTGTCAATCTTGACGAGTTTGACCGATACAACAAGTTGCACAACGCCAAACTTAAGAATTTGGTGCAGCTTGGCACCATGCAGGCGCGCCGCCCTTATGCTGCCGGATTTAGTAAAATGGCGCGTGTGGCCTCGTTTATAGGTACCAGCAACAGGTTCGACCTCTTGACCGACCCTACGGGCAGCCGCCGTTTTTACTGTCAGGAGGTGAAGCGCGTCATAGACTGTGACACGCCGCTCGACTATGCACAACTTTATGCACAGTTGCTGTACGAGGTGAAAAACGGCGAGATTACGTATTTTACGCATACCGAGGAGGAGCAGATACAGCAGCACAACCGTTTGTATTACCAGGCGTCGCCCCTGCGCGAGTGTTTTGCAAGATTGTTTGAGTTTGTGCCCGCGGGCAACGGGCGTGAGGTGTCGGACATAGAGGGTGGTGAATGGTTGACAGCCACTGCCATTTTGCTCGAAATAAAGCGTGCCATGCGCGGTATGGGACAGAAGTTCACGGCCGTGGCTCTTGGGCGTGAACTGGTGCAGCTGCAAGTGCCTCGCCGGCGCAGCAGCAAGGCTACATTGTACTGCGTGAGGCGCAAGCATGACGATGGGTGCTGAAGGCGCAGAATGTGATGAGGTTAGGAGAATGTGGTGCACTATGAGATTAGCCGCTAACGCGGAGAACATAAGAACAAAAGGACATAAGATATAACGTCTGTGTTAGCCGCTTAGCGCGGAAAACATAAGCAACAGAAGTTTACATAAGATACACAAAAGGCCGCTGCGCGGCTGGCCACGGACTAACGTCCGCGTGGCCAAAGAAACATAAGGGCTGACGCCGTAGCGAGCCGCTAACGCGGAGAACAAAAGGACATAAGAACAAAAGATATAACGTTTGTGTTAGCCGATTTGCACTGAAAACACAAGCAACAAAAGTTTATATTGCAGTCCGGTAAAACCATTCTGATATTATAGCTCACAGATCGCACCGATTGCACGGATTCTTTCACTCATACAACGTGCTTTAGCACCACGGAGATGACGGATTTGACGGATTTTGTGAGCATTG